>ERZ840517.404-NODE-404-length-59051-cov-7.554377_pt1 | contig 59051 bp, 73 predicted proteins | sample MGYA00519876_ERZ840517 | MGnify/ENA primary metagenome ERZ840517 (study PRJEB31850, sample SAMEA3708882) | human gut metagenome | biome: human gut; feature: human-associated habitat; material: faeces | place: China | collected 2014 ... | reverse complement strand
TTTTTTTAAAAAAATGTTGGAGTTTTTTACCCACCCCAACATTTATTATAGAACCAAAATTTTAAGACTAGAACCATCAATGTGTTTCTAGTCTTTTTCTAAATTATCATCTATAGAATTATATTTATTAACCTTATTAATAAGATTAGGTAATTCATTTTTAATATATTCATCAATTTCAAAATCAATAACAGAACTCTCAGAAGCCATCAATCCAGAAGTTTTAAGCAAATTTTTTTGATGTAAATAAATATTTTTTAAATAATATTCGGTATCAATAGAATTAGGATTATGATTTTCTATTTGTTCCCTTATCGTATGTGCCAAGCACTCATATGGGTTATCATAATGAATTTTAATTCTTCAGATTCTTTTTTTTTTATTTCTAGTAATAGTGTAGAACAAACGATTTCCATATATCTCATTATGTCAGAGTCAGTTGATAAAATTATTTTATCCAATTTTTTTGAGATATTAGTATATAAATCTTCAAATTTTTTATTTTCTAATTCATCATCAAATGGTTTGTGCATAGTGTGACCTCCTTACGAATTTTAAACTTCTAATATCTAGTATAGCAAAATTTACATAAATTTGCAAATTAATTGCAATTTATTAGAAAATATAGTAAAATATAGTAGATTAGTTGGAAGTTATAAATAAATTTTATGCAAAAATAATTTTGCTGAAAAATATGAATAAATAAAATTGAAAAGAAGGTAAAAAAATGTTAGAAAAATTAGGAATTGATACAGAATTAGAAAATTTATCAAAAGAAGTAGAAAATGAAATAAAAGAACAATTTAATGCGATGGACGAAATATGTGAAAAAAATAGTATGAAAGTTCTATCAGCATTCCAAGAATGTAACTTGCAGGAAATGCATTTAAACTCATCAACAGGATATGGAATTGATGAAGCAGGAAGAAACAAAATTGAAGAAATTTATGCAAAAGTATTTAAAGCAGAAGATGCACTAGTACGTGCACAATTTATATCAGGAACACATGCTCTAGCAATAACATTATCTGCATTATTACGCCCAAATGACACAATGATTAGTATAACAGGTGAACCATATGACACACTTCAAACTGTTATAGGATGTAATGATACAGAAAGTAAAAGCTCATTGAAAGCATTTGGTATTAAATATGAACAAATAGAACTTATAGAAAATGATTTTGATATAAAAACAATTCAAGAAAGATTAAAAAAACAAGATGTCAAATTAATTGAAATTCAAAGGTCAAGAGGATATTCAACAAGAAAAAGTTTGACAATTGAAAAAATTGAAAAGGCAATAAAAGCAATTAGAGAAGTTAATAAAGATGTAATAATTATGGTAGATAATTGCTATGGGGAATTTGTACAAGATAAAGAACCAATAGAAATTGGAGCAGATATCGCAGTAGGTTCATTAATGAAAAATCTTGGAGCCGGAATCGCTACATCTGGAGCATATATAGTTGGTAGAAAAGATTTAATAGAACTATGTGCAGAAAGATTAACTGCACCTGGAATTGGAAAAGAAATAGGTCCATCATTAGGACAAAATACACAATTGCTAAAAGGTTTATTCTTTGCGCCACAAGTTGTGGCATCTAGTGTAAAAACAGCAATATTTGCAAGTAGAATATTAGAAAAATTAGGATATGATGTTGAACCAAAATATGATGAAGTAAGAGCAGATATTGTTCAAACAATTAAACTTGGAAGTGAAGAAAATTTAGTTAAATTCTGTCAAGGAATCCAAATGGGTTCTCCAATCGATTCAAATGTAATTCCATTTCCTAGTGACATGGGTGGTTATGAGGACAAGGTTATAATGGCAGCTGGAACTTTTACAGAAGGGTCAACAATTGAATTGAGTTGTGATGGACCAATTCGTGGGCCGTTTATTGCGTATATGCAAGGAGGACTTACTTATGAGTATGGTAAGTTTGGAATTCTTAAAGCAATTCAAAAAATGGGGGTTGAAAAATAATTACAATTTTGGCTTTTACATTGAAAAGGAAATGGAGAAAAATATGAATGTAATAGTAATTGGCGGTGGCCCTGCTGGAATGATGGCAGCAATTACCTCTGCTGAAAATGGAAACAATGTAATTTTATTAGAGAAAAAAGAAAGACTTGGAAGAAAGCTTTTGATTACAGGTAAAGGAAGATGTAATATAACATCTTCTTTACCAATTGAGGAGTTTATACAAAATATACCTGGTAATGGTCAGTTTTTGTATAGTGCTTTTAAAAATTATACTAATAATGATATATTAAATTTTTTAAAGGAAGAAGGTTTAGAAGTTAAAGAAGAGAGAGGAAATAGAATATTTCCTGTAACAGACAAATCTTTGGATGTTTTAAAATGCTTTACAAAAAAATTGAAAGAGTTAAATGTTAAAATCGAATATAATATGCAAGTTACTGAAATTGTTCCAAGAGATGGAAATGGAAAATTGAAAGTGAAGACTGTAGAGAACCAAGAAAATAACAGAGGTAATATCCATAATATGGATAAGAATAAAAACAATATTAAAACTTTTGAAGCGGATAAAGTAATATTAGCAACTGGTGGAAAGAGTTATCCGCTAACAGGTTCAACTGGTGATGGATATGAATTGGCTAGAAAATTAGGACATACTATAACTAAAATCAGACCATCATTGGTACCTTTGGAAGCCTTCGAACAAAATATGTGTAAAGATTTGCAAGGTTTATCTTTAAGAAATGTAAATATCGAATTAAAAAATAAGGAAAATAATAAAATCATTTATCAAGATTTTGGTGAGATGTTATTTACACATTTTGGAGTATCAGGACCTACAATTTTAAGTGGTTCAGCACATTTGGTTAGATATAAAAATATTGATGAATTTTTGAAAAATAAAAAAATTGTTTTAAACATAGATTTTAAACCAGCATTATCTGAAGAAAAGTTAGATGAGAGAATATTAAGAGACTTTGCTGAGTTTAAGAATAAGCAATTTAAAAATAGTTTAGATAAATTGTTGCCACAAAAGTTGATTCCAGTAGTTATTGAAAAAAGTGGAATAAATCCTAATAAAAAAGTTAATGAAATTAATAAAAAAGAAAGACATAGCCTTGTTGAATTATTGAAGAATTTTGAAGTTACTATAAAAGGATTTAGACCTATTGATGAGGCTATAGTTACAAGTGGGGGAATAAATATTAAAGAGATAAATCCTAAAACAATGGAATCTAAATTAGTTGATGGTTTATATTTTTCTGGTGAAATTATTGATGTTGATGCATATACTGGTGGATTTAATCTTCAGATTGCGTATTCTACAGGATATACTGCAGGTAATGATGTGTATTAGGACTTAAACTTAAGGAGGAAGTGAGATAAAATATGGAAAATTTTATTTCAATTAGAGAAAATGTACAGACTGAAATAGTTGTGAAAAAATCAAAATTTATATGTAATTTGATAAGAGTAGAAAATCAAAGGGAAGCTGAAGAGTGCATAAAAAAAATTAAAAAGAAATATTATGATGCAAGACATAATTGTGTGGCATATAGAGTCATAGAAGATGAACAAATAATAGAAAAATCAAGTGATGATGGTGAGCCATCAGGAACTGCTGGTGGTCCAATGTTAAACATTTTGAAAAAAAACAATTTGGGGAATATTTTAGTAATTGTAACTAGATATTTTGGAGGAATATTGCTTGGAACAGGTGGTTTAGTTAGAGCATATTCTGATGCTACATTAGAAGCAATAAATGTTGCGGAAAAAATTGCAAAGTGTATTGGCTTAGAGGCTGAGGCAGAGTTGGAATATAATAATTTGGAGTCTTTTAAATATTATTGTAAAAAAAGCAATATTTATATAAAAGATTATGATTATTCAGAGAAAATTATTTGTAAAATCCAGTTAGAAGAATGTAATAAAGAAAGATTAATTGAGGATTTTAATACAAAAAAAGTTAATTTGATAAAATTAAAGTTTTTATCTAAAAAATTAATAGATAAAAGTATAATAAATTAGTACTTTTGTAAATATTTGGAAAAATAAATTGAAAAGAATGAAAATAGGTATTATAATAAGAACTGTAAAAAATTTACAGTTCTTTAATTTGTTGGTAATGAAAGGTTACAAAAGATAATCAACATAAAACAAATGAAAAGGGTGGATGAAATGGGGAGGAAAATTTATGAAAGAAAAAACAACAATTTTAATTGCAGATGACAATCAAGAATTTGCTCAAACATTAGCAAAATATATTCAGGAGCAAGATGATATGGAGGTTATTGGAATAGCAAAAGATGGTGAAGAAGCAATTGATATGATAACAAATATAATGCCAGATGTAGCGTTATTGGATGTAATTATGCCACATTTAGATGGAATAGGTGTATTGGAAAAATTAAATATAATAAAATGTGATAAAAAACCAATGTGTATTATGCTTTCAGCAGTTGGTCAAGATAAAATTACACAAAAAGCCGTTGGGTTGGGTGCAGAATATTATGTCGTAAAACCTTTTGATATAGAATTATTAATAAAAAGAATAAAGGAATTAAAAAATTTTATACCAAATAAAAGTACTGATAGTTTCATTACGAGAGAGATAAAACCACAATATGTTGAAATACCAGCAGATGGCATCAAAAATCAAGAAAATTTGGAGGCACTTGTAACTAATATAATTCATGAGGTTGGTGTTCCTGCACATATAAAAGGATATCAATATTTGCGTGAAGCAATTATTATGGTTGTTAATGATATTGATGTTATTAATCAGATAACGAAAAGTTTATATCCTAAAATTGCAATGAAGTTTAATACAACTCCTAGCCGTGTTGAACGTGCAATTCGTCATGCTATAGAAGTTGCATGGGGTAGAGGTGATCAAAAAACAGTTGAGAATATTTTTGGTTATACAATTTCAGCAGCTAAAGGAAAACCAACTAACAGCGAATTTATAGCAATGATTGCTGATAAGTTGAGATTGGAATTAAAGAGTGCGTAAAAATTTGTAAAGGTGTTGTAAGAGTAAAAATATATAAATTTGCAAAATTCTCACTCATTGCAATAAATACTTGAAAAGCGAAATGAGTGCGGATAAAAATTCGTTTGCATTGCAATGAATACTTTTAATCTAATGCAATAAACTAAAAAATTTATTGGTTAGCAAAAATGAAAAAATATATAAAATAAAAATAGAAAAATTGCCTCCTTATGTTTATTAAAAAATAATAAATATAGGGAGGATTTTTTTATGGATAGGATTGATATTGAGATTGATGATTTTATTAACTATTGTGATTATAAGGGGCTATCTAAAAAGACGTATGGAAGTTATGAGCAGACATTACGATTAATGCAAATTTATTTAAAGGAAAAATTTGAAATTACTAGGACAGAGCAAGTAAAAGAAAAGCACTTAAAAGAATACATTACAAACTTAAAGGAGCGTGGAAAATATACAGTTGTATATAATGAGACGTCAAAGAAAATGAACAATCCACAAAACAGGGGGGATTTTGGAAAAAAAGTAAGTTTAGTAACTATTAATAACTATATACGAAATATAAGAGTCTATTTCAATTATATGTATGAAAATAGAATGATAAAGGTTAATCCTGTAAATAAAATAAAAACAATGAAGATACCAAGAAAAGTAAAAGAATATTTAGAAGATGATATGTTTAATAGATTACTAAAGTGTTTTGATTTATCTAAGTTTCACGAATATAGAGATTATATTATTACTCAATTAATATTTGATACTCGGTATGAGATTAGGCGAATGTTTAATGATTAGAGATGAAACAGACATAAACTTTAATGATAGAAGTATATTTTTACCAGCAGACAACACAAAAGGGAAGAAAGATAGATATGTATTTTTCTCAATACAAATGGCAACAGAATTAAAAAGATGGTTGCAATATAGAGATAGATACAAAGATAGTGAATATTTATTTTGTACAATAAGAGGAACAAAATTAGAAGTAAGAAGTTTTGAAAGTAACTTTACTATTTATGGAGAAAGAATAGGAAAGCCAGAGATACACCCTCATATGCTTCGTAATAACTTTGCAAAGAGATTTTTAATGAATCGGGCGGAAATATATATACACTATCTCAAATTTTAGGACACTCATCAGTACAAGTAACAGAAGAATGCTATTTAGACTTAAAAACAGAAGATTTAAGAAAAGGCTATCAAAGATTCTCTCCACTGATGAATCTTAAAGTTAAGAAAAAATGATAATATATTATACCATACTTTTAGTTACTTGTCATTAGACGAAACACAAGTGGCTCTAGGAGTATAAGCTTCCATCTAACTTGACTTTTGATAGCTGATATGATAAAATAAAAAGCACATTAGATATTACCAGTATCTAATATGCTTTTTTTAATTGAATAAAAACTAGCTTATAACTAAAACGAAGTTTCTACTCAAAAAATTTATGTATAAGAATATATTACACCAAAAGAGACCACTTTGTCAAGTTTTTAGGCTTGTTAATTATACACAAAACTTGAGAAAGGAGGTCTTTTCATTATGTCTAAAGATATAATAAAAAAGGCACTAATTCAAAAGAATGTACTAGAAAATGACATAGTTGTTATCAAAACAGATACAACAACTACATTTTCGATACATTTATTAAGAATACTAGTGCTTTTACTTTTTAATTTTGCAATGCAAACAGAAATGACAACTGATGATATGTATAACTTTATAATGCAGAATTTTAGTACAATATTAGATGTAGTAATAACAGAATTAGAAATTGCATTACATAACTTTACTATACTGTATGATGCAGAACGCACAGACATAGTAGAACTACATTGTAGAGATGAGTGTTTGTTAGTATTAGTGGTTCAAGACAAAGTAAATAAAAAATTAAAAGAAATAATTTAGGAGGAATTTATAATGGACGAAATAGAACAAGTTGTTGAAGAGATTAAAAAATATAATTTAGTTGATATGGATTGTATATCACAAGAAATTAAAAGTGTAAAAGAAAGAAAAAGAATGTTAAATTCAAAGATGGTAAGCCTAGAAAATGCACTTTCAAATAAAAAAGTAGTGATACCTAAAAAATTCAAAAAAATAGAAAAAGTTATATCCATAAAAGATATAGATAAATTCTATTACAATCTTGTTTTTTATGGATTTGTAGAATGGGATAGATATATAGGGTATTTAATAAAAGATACAAAAAATTTTTATATAAAAATAGAATCTTCATCAAAAAAGTGGGATGGAAATGAGCTGGAAGAAGAGCTACTTATTACAGAAGAAATGGCAAAAACAGTGTTAAATTTTGATGATATTTTAGAAGAACAAGACAGAGAACTTTTAAAATATGAATAGAAAAATGGGAAATGGCCTCATTTTCTATATTATTCTATTATAGATTTTGCGGTCATTTCCAAAAAAAGGAGTAAAATAAAAAATGAACGAAAAACTATTTATAAATACAGGATTCGCTATTGAAGAAAAAGACTATGAAGCAGATGGAAAAGAAACAAGGAAAGAATTTCAGAATTTAAGTAATAGCTATAAATGTATGGATACACAGGATTTGGAACCTGTTGCTTTGGGGTGGTATGACAATTTTACAAATGAGAAATTTGGAAGTTTTTTAGTGAAAGTAACAGTTGATGATGTAGGTTATACAGAAAAACCTAAAGACCAAGAAGAAATAAAGAGTTTGAACAATAGAATAGGAACAAAAGAGCAATGGATTGAGTTTTCTAAGTTTGCAGATATGGTTGGAAATAAAGGGCATACATTTTGTCCAGCAGTTTTTGAAAGTGATGGAAATTATGCACCAAGAAGAAAAAATACTTTTTCACAACAACAAGTATTTGCACTAGATTTTGATGAGGGAATTACTCACGAAGAAGTATTACAGAGAGCATTAAAATATAATATCCCACCTATTTTTATGTATAAAACATTATCTTGCGACGATGTTGAATTGAATAAATTTAGAGTAGTTTGGATAGCAGATTTTATTATAAATGATGTTGGTGTAGATGAGGGAATTATAAAACTATTGATGACAATATTTCCTGAGGCGGATAAGTCTTGTAAAGACTGTTGCAGAATGTTTTTCGGTGGTAAAGGTATAATTGAAATGGTGGAATATCCCTATCTATGTAGATTATCTTTGACAGATTTAGCAAGTGCATTAAACAACTATATAAAAGATAATCATTATAAAAATAGAGTAGATAAAATGAGAGCAATTAGTGAAGAAACAGGATTTGTACTAAGCAATGGGATTTTAGATATAAAGCAAAAAGAATTGACAGATGAACAATTTTATACATTAGAAAAGTATTCAAAACCAGTAGAATATGATATGGCATATAGATTCTACGTATTACCTAGTGAAGCAAAAGAAATTTTAAATGAAGAAATACTTGATGAAGAAAATATTGTATATGTAGCAATTAGAAAAATATGTGCAGTAGATAATATAGTATATTTTATTAGAATGAATAAGACTAAAGAAATAAAGAAGAAAGTTACTACTGTAACAAATGCAAAAGGAAAAATCACATATAAAACTAAGACAAATGCAGAATATAAAGCAAGTAGAAAACCAGCAAGAAGCATACCTAGAGAAATGCTATTTGAAAAATGTTTTATGATACAAGACTTTGTAAATGATGAATATTTAACTTTTGATGAATTGTTTGGAGTTTGCACTAATCTAACTTGCATTGAAGGTGGATTGAGTTTTTTTAAAGATGTAATACAAAGTTCTAAGCATAACATAGCTCGTTCGACTGATTGGTATGAATATAAGGCAGATGAAATACATTCACAGTTATTATTTCCAGAAAGATGTGATAATTTTTGCGATTATAAAGAAACTTGTAAACACGGTAAAAATATTATACAAACGGTTAAGACTAAAAGAAAAGAGTTAGTACAAGTTGGAAGTTATGAATTGATAACCTTAGAGCAAGGAATGGCAAAATATAAAGAAATATTAAAGGAGTTGTTTAAAAATGAATAGATTAAGTATAGTAAAAGCACCAACAGGTTTTGGAAAAACTTTTGGATATGTTGAAGAAGCATTAAGTAATAACAGTAAAAGTAAGTTAGTTGTTGCACCTACAAATGATTTAAAAGATGAGATATATAGTGATATAGTCAAAAAGTTTGGAACAGATAATGTTATGAAGACGCCAGTTTTAGAGAAATTAAAAGATGAAGAAATGCTAGAAGTAATTGAGAGATTCAATAAAATGGGGTTGTTTCCAGCTAAGAAAAAATATCTTAATAAGAAAATGAAAGAACTTGAGAAAAAAAGAGAAAATGGAACAATTACAGAAACAGAAAGTTTTGATTTGAGTAATATTAAAAGGTATATAAACAAAAATAAAGAAGTAAATAAATTTGAAGGACACGTTATTGCAACACACGAGAGATTATTCTATTTTAGTGAAAAGTTTTTTAAAAATCATAGTGTAATTATTGATGAAGATATATTGAAAACTATGTTAAAAGTAAGAAAAATATCAATGAGACAGTTGCTAGAATTGAGTATGTTTTCAAAAGAATTTAATCGAATTTTTGACAATAGAATTTTTAATATACATTCAGCACCATATAATCAAACAGTACAAATAGCACCTATGAAAGTAAAAACAAACGAAGTTGAAAAAGCATTAAAAGATGAATATTTTGATTTTGATGTAATGGGATTCATAAATTCTTGTTGCTTCTGGAAATATAATCCTAATAAAGAAATAATGCAAGAACACAGGAAATTAGCAGAAAAACAAGAAATAAGTATAAAATTTAATAGAGATGATGAAATATACTTTTTAGAAAAAAGAGAATTACCAAACGTAGACACAGTTATTTTTTCAGCAACTATTGAACCTTCGCTTTATAGAAATTTACTATTTAGAGATGATATAGAAGTATTTGATATAGGAGAAGTAGAAATAAAGGGAAAAATAGAACAACATATAACAAATACTTGTAGCAGAAATGACTTAGAAACACACCCAGAAAAATTAAAGAAAATAGTTGAGAAATATCCACAAATACCAGTAGAAAATCAAATTACATTTTTAAAGTTTAGTGATGAGAATAGCGAATTGCATTTTGGAAATACAGAGGGCAAGAATTGTTTACAAGGTCAAGATATACTTATTGTTGGAACACCACATTGTAATGAAGCAGTATATAAATTATATGCTTATGTTTTAACACAGTTTCAAAGTGATTTTAGTAATGAGCAAATGAAATATCAAGAAATAGAATATCATAAATGTAAATTCTGGTTTAATACTTATGATAATAAGTTTTTAAGAGATATACAACTATGGTATATAAATTCAGAGTTAGAGCAAGCGGTTGGACGTGCTAGAGTATTAAGGAATAATTGTACAGTATATTTATATAGCAATTTTCCAATTAAACAAGCAACTTATGTTGATGATAATATAGAGGATTAAAACCTCTACAATTCTTAAAAAATATGATATAATAGATGTGTAACTATTACTTATACAAGCAGTTGCATATCTATTATTTTTATCCAAGAATTATATTTAAAAATTTTCAAACATAAATAACTAGCATTTAAGTCAATAAAATTCTTCAAAATCAAAATTATAGATAACTCACTTTTAATCTTCGTATATCAATACATATCACATTTTTATTCTTATTTTCCATCATTACAAAAATTCACAAAACCCCTTTATATCAACTAAAAATTCATATTTTAAAAGTTTTTATTATTATAAATTTAAATACCCAATTTTTATTATATCTATCTTAATATATCCCACCACTACACAAACCCAATTTACATATATAATGTATTAAAAGGTTGTTATATCAATGAAATTTAAGATTTGTAATTTTGTTTTTTTGATTTATTAGAAAGAAACAAACAATATTAGATAACATACAAATACTTATGTTGGGTCTAGGAGTAGATTAGCCCATACCCGTATAACGATTTTGAATAGGACAAAAAGAGACTCCTTAATCCCCCCCCACCCCTTAATATATTGTGATTTTTTAGAATGTAAAAAAATTAGAAAATTTTGAATGAGGTATTGACAAATACTAGGTACTAGTGTATAATAAAAATATACTAGTACCTAGTATAAATATTGTGTTATAAATAATTTTGGAAAGGAGGAAAAATGGCTAAACTTATAGTCTGTCGTGATTATAAGTCAAAGAAAGGTAAAAAGAAAGAAGAAAAAACAGTAGTAGGTTATAAAATTAACCTAACTAAAACAGGTATAGAGCAAACAGGAATAAATGAAAATGATAATCTTGAGGTAGAATACTTAAAAAATAAAATTATAATCACGAAAATAAAATAAAACTCACCTAAACCGTCTATGTCTCGCAAACGTCAACGGATTAGATGAGCCACTATAACACAATCAAAAAGCGATTTGAATGTGCTTGTTTTTAATTATAAAGTATTATAAGAAAAAAATCAAGCCACCATTCAAAAATAAATAAGAAAGGTGGTTTTTTGTATGGAATTAGAGCCAATTTATTCAAATGTAAAGAGTTTTTATGGTAAAGCTAAAGTATTAAGAGAAAATGGAACTATTATACTACAAAGTTATAATACCGTAGTGGCAGAAATCAGGAACGGAAAAGCAAAAATATTTGGATTTTATTCAGCGACAACAACAAGGCATATTAGGGAATTTTTACAGCAAATGGGCTTTGAAGTAGGAACAAAAGCACAACTAGAAAAATTATATTGTTAAGGTGTGGGAGCTTATGCTCCCAACTATTAAAAAAGGAGAATTAAAACGATGAAGTTTTCAAAGATAAAATTACAGATGTTAAAAGAGAAAAATTTTGAATACAATTCTCAAAAAATAAAATCAGCTACAGATATTATTAAATTTATAAATGAATATGAACAGCTAGACAAAGCAACTCAAGAAAGTTTAATACTTGTATGTTTGAATACTAAAAATCAAATTGTAGCTTATTCAGAAGTGTGTCGTGGTCGGAGTAGCTTTTTGTAATATTGATTTGAAGAATATTTTTAAAACAATATTGTTAGCAAATGCAAGCAAATTCATACTTGCTCATAATCATCCTTCTGGAATAGCAAAAGCAAGTGCAAATGACATAAATATTACAAGAAGAATAAAAGATATGTCAAAGTTAATGGACATACAGTTTTTAGACCATATTATTGTAGCAAATGATGATTTTGTGAGTTGTATGTGTTAGAAAGATTATTTTGGAATTGACAAATACTATAACAAACGTTTGTCAATTTCTACATATTAAAAAAATTGGAGGAATTGAAGATGGAGAATAAAAATTTAAAAAAATACGAAAACATAATAATTATAAGTGGAAGTTACACACAAAAAAATTACACAAAGGTGCTTGATATAGTAAAAGATTATATCAAGGATTTAGCAGAAATTGAAAAAATAGAAGAATTAGGATTAAAACGATTAGCTTATGAGGTTCAAAAGCAAAAAAACGGTTACTATGTGATTTTTGAAATTAAGGCAACACCAGAAAATATTAAGAACTTAGAACGATTTTATCGCATAAATGATGATGTTTTGAAGTTTATTTTTGTAAGAAAAGAAGATTAAGAAAAAATGGAAATGACCGCAACTCTTATAATATATAAATATAGAACTTGCGGCAGTTTCCAAAATCTAAAAATGAAAAATACTGGAGGAATTACAAATGATGTTGATTATATTGAAAATCATAGTTGAATTAGCTTTTATACTTTATTTATGTAGTAAATAATCGAAAAAATACATTGTTGATAAAAGTATACTTTTTCAAACAATTAAAAATATATAAAAAGCTTATTTAGAAATGTGGTCAAAACACTTTTTAAATATTTAGAAAGTCAATACCACTTTTCTAAACAAAAAATTTAAAAATGGAGATGATGGAAATGTCAAAAACAATAGCATATGCTAGGGTTAGCACAAAAGGTCAAAATTTGGATAGACAAATAGAAGAATTTATTAAACTGGGTATACCAGAAAAAAATATATATTGGGATAAATTAAGTGGAAAGAACTTTGATAGAACAGGTTATTTATACGCAAAAAAATGCTTAGAAACTGGAGATACATTCGTTATAGATGATTTAGATAGATTAGGCAGGAATGACGATTTAAGAAAAGAATGGCAATATTTTATGGATAATGAAATAAATGTAAGAGTTTTGAGTTTACCCTCTTTGAACCTTGATTATGATGCAGAAAGTATAAAACCGCTTGCTAAAATGATAAGAAATATTGTGTTTGAGATTTTTTGCTGGGAAGCACAAAACAAAAGAGCAACAATACTAAGAACACAATCAGATGGAATCAAATGTGCATTAGAACAAGGCAGACCATACGGCAGACCTAAAATTGATATACCTACTAATTTTGGAGAAATTTATACACAATGGAAACAAGGAATAATCACAGGAACAAAAGCAATAGAACTAACTGGACTAAAACGAAATAAATTCTATGATTTTGCAAAAATATATGATAATAAAGGAGAATTTAAAAATGGAAAATAAAAATATAAAAATAAATAAAAAAAGAGGCAGACCAAAATATTATGAAAATATAGTACAACTAAAACAGTTATTTAAACAAGTAAAAGATAAAAAAATCACAAATGAAGAACGGTTGGAAGTTAGCACATTGCAAAAAAACAAAATGGTACCAATTAAAGAAAAAATATGAGAATCTGGAGGTGGCAGATAATGATTAGTATTGCAAATTATGATAAATTAAAAAATCTATTGTTAAAGAACTTTAAAAATATGACTGTTACTGTAAAAACGTATGGTGCAGTCCAAACCAACACAATGATTAATAATGCAAATATAACATTTTGTAAAAATAAAATAATTATATCAAATGAAGATAAAGATGTTTCAATTAATTTTCTAACATTAAGAAAAATTAATTTTGATGACGAATACAGAATTAAACTAAAATATGATGATTTTAATTTATTGATAGAATTATAGGAGGGGTTATGAAAGTAGAAGAAAATCAAATTAATCAAAAATTAAAAATTTTTAGAAATAAAAATGTTTTAATAGAAACTATGGGAGATTATAAATTAAGATTTGAATTATATAATATTCAATTATATTTCAATAATAAAAATGGCTTGTTACATATAACAGATTATACAAAGAAAAATAAACTTGTTGTTAATATAACACAAATATGCTATATTGACATAGATAATAGAATTTTAAAAATACAACTAGATGAATTAAGTATTATTATAAAAGAAACAAACTGGAGGAACAGATGAAAGATTTTAAAAAATTAGAAGAAGAATTGAAAAAATATGCAGGAAAAAATATTACAATAAGAATTGATGGAAGTTTAAAACTGGGGATTTCAATACATAATTTAAAAAGTATGGTTACAAGTAGAAATATAATATTTAGTAATTATAATTTTAAGCTTAATGAAGAAGCGGAAATTTGTTTAGATGATGTAATCGATATAAAATTAGGACAGGAAATCATAATAGAAATGAATGGAAATTATAATATTTATATTAGTACCTAACAAAGTAGGAGATTATTCTCCTACTTTTGATTTTGCTCTTTTTCTATTGCAAGTAAACAACCCTCAAGTTTTATTTTGTTTTCATTAGTCAAATTATTATATCTAAAAATTAAATTTTCTACATTTTCATTTTTTGTATTATTGGAATCCTTATTTACATTAGGGTTATCTGTTCTTCCTAATAAATAATCAATACTACAATTTAAGTAGTCAGCTAATTTGATAAGAACGTCTTTCGATGGAAAAGCATTTCCATTTTCATATTTAGAAATAGATTCCTGAGTTATTCCAATATCCATAGCAATTTTTAGTTGATTTATATTTCTTTTTTCTCTTATTTTTCTAAGATTTTCCATTGAAGAATACCTCCTTATATAGTATATGAATAATAAGTATATTATATTAGGAAAATTAATTATTTTTAGTCGTCAAAGTTATTTACAAATATGAATAATAGTTATATAATTATATTGTCGAAAATTGTAGAGTTGTTATTAATATTTTAATATATATTTTTTATTAAGGAGGTGTTGAAGATGGCATTAATAAAATGTAGTGAATGTGGAAAAGAAATGTCAGAAAATGCAGTTAGTTGTCCTAATTGTGGAGCCAAAAATAAAAATAATAGTGAAAAAGCTTCGATTGGATTAATGATTATATGTTTTTTGATACCAATAATTGGTATTATAATTTTTGCTATAAATGTTTCAAGCAGACCAAGATATGCAAAAGGATGCTTAATAGCAAGTTTATTGCCAATAATAATAGCAGTAATATTTATTATATTAAGTCAAATTGTTTATATGACAATGATTTAAAGGGAGGATTTTATGAAAAATAATAAGAAAATTATAGTAATATGTGGTAGCATTATAATTGCATTCATATTAATAGCAATAATTGTATATGCAATATTAGGAAAACTTCCTAATAAAAATATAGGAAAATGGAGTTCATCTTCTTTAGGATATTCAGCAAATTTAAAATTATATGAAGATAAACATTTTGAGATGAACTTTAATGTTGGCTATACTATAGGAACAACATACAATGCAAATGTAACGTATAAAGGAACATATAAATATTTTAATGGAAAAATAACATTAATACCAGATAATGAAAGTATCATATATGAGGGAAATTTTAGAGATAATAGATTGACTTTAAGAAAAATCGAAAATGGTAAGAGTGGAGATTTTATAGAATTTAAAAAATAATATATATGAAAGGTAAAAATTATGTGGATTTTAATTATATCAATACTTGCGTTTGTTATAATAATATTTATAATGAATTTAATTGATAAAAATAAAGAAAAACTAATTGAAAAATTTAAAATAGAAAAAATACAAGTAATGAAATGTCCTAGATGTTTCAATGAATACGATAATTTAGATTTACATTTCTGCAAGCATTGTGATACATCTTTGAATAAAGAAACAAGATATGTATTTCCAGAAGAATTAAGAAAGAAAATAGTAAAATCCCTAATAGCAATCTTATTATTAGGAATATTACTTACATTTATAAGAGGTGTAGAACAAATAATATATTATGTGCAATTAAATAATTGCTATAATTTAGTCAAAGAAAATAATGCACAGGAATTTAAAGATACCGTTAATGAATATAAAGAAAAATATATTGATTTTAAATATGAGGCAATTAAAAAAATCTACACAGTGATTGATGAAAATATTGAAAACATTAAGCAAGGAAATGCTAACAATTTATTGGAGTTCTTGGAAAATGTAAAACAGGATTTTGATAATGAACATATAGATAACAATTATAAAAATATAAATATTTACATTGAAACCATACAATGTCTAAATGAAGATGATTATATAAATGCTTACATCAAATTGAGCAAAGCAAAACAGGAAAACACTACAAACGTATATAAAGAATGTCAAAATAAAATAAGTGAAATTCAAGACAAGTCTATTCAACAAGCAATACAAACAGCTAATGAATTTATAAATGACAATGACTATAAGTCAGCCCAAAATACATTATTTGATTTTAAAGATATAGGAAATGCAGAAATCACAGATTTGTATAATTCAGTTAGTAAGCATATAGAAATAGATGAGGCACTAGCGAAAGCAAGAGAATATATGAATCAAAATAATTATAGTAGTGTAATGTCTACGTTATCTAATTTGCTTAATGAAAATAATGCAGAAATAAACGAATTATATAATAATGCAAAAACAGAAAAAGAACGAATTGAAGCAGAGAGAAAAGCACAGGAAGAAGCAGAAGAAAAAGCAAGAATAAAAAAAGAAAGATTTGATTATGAAGTATATTGTTATTTCAATTTAATAGCGTGGAAAGAAAAAGATACAATAACAGATGATAAAGCATATTCAAAGTGTGCTAAAAAGTTTGGTATTACTAAAGCACAGGCAAAAGAAAGTTATGATAATGTAGAAAATATAGGTTATTTATATCAAAGTAAATATCCTGACATATTTGAAAAATATGCTAATCAATATTAAAAACAGGAGGTAGTCATATATGGAAGAAAAAGAAGAATATTACACAACTAACAATGTGGCAAGTATAATAAAAGGATTAGCAGTTTCTATTGCAGTTATAGGAATTATTGCAAGTATTATATTAGGAATTAGTATGGAAAACTTTTTTATAGCTTTACTGGGTTCTATTATTTCAATATTAAGTGTATTACTTTTATATGCAGTTGGAGAAGTAATTGAAATATTACACGATTCAAGAACTAACTTGGAACACATAAGAGATTATTTAGAAAGTGAGAAAAGATAATATGGAAAAGAAAACAAGAAAAAAATCAAATATGGTAAAGGGATTCAACTTTATGTATGTAATCATATTTTTAGTTATAGTATTTTTAATAATAGGAGCAATAGTCTTACTAAATATGAATACAGTAAAAGAAATTGAAATACCAAATTTTGTTGGAATGACCATTACAGAAGCAGAACAAAAAGCAAAAGAAATTGGTGTTAAACTAGAAATAGAAAGAAATAATGGAACGATTATAACAAGTCAAGAGCCACGTTTTATGGAGGGATATGAAATAAAAATAAAAAAAGGTGGAACAATTAAAGTAGTAATCGATGAGTAATAAGGAGAGGCAAAAGACAAAAATAAAAATTAAAAAGAAGATTTTATATAAAAGGGTGTGTAAAATATGGGATTACTAATTATTTTAGGTATTGTTATTTGGTGTAGCGTTTGGGGAATCGCAACACAAAGTATAGGAAATTCAAAAGGTATTAGTGATTGCTTCTGGTGGGGCTTTTTCTTAGGTATAATTGGTTTAATAGTAGTTGCTTGTCTAAAAGATAATACAACAACAAGCAGTAATGTAGACAATGTAGATGCACTTGATAAATTACAAAAATTAAAAGAAAGTGGAACTATATCAAATGAAGAATTTGAGCAGTCTAAAAAGAAAATATTAAGTAAATTGTAGTATGATAAGAATATTTTAAAGAATGGAGTAAAAGATATGAAAAAGAAAAATATATCTATAATTATAATTTGTGTTATATTAGTAATTGGAGCAGTAATAATAATATCAAATATTACTAAAAATAATAACAGTAATAGCAATACTATTGATAATTCTAATATTGTTCAAAATAATCAAACAATTAGTGAAGAAGATAGGAAAAAACAAGAAATAGAAGAAAAAGAAAAGCAATATAAGGAAAATACTAAATATCAATGTTTTCAAGATGATACTTTCAAGATAAGATTTTACTATGATAATGAAAATTTAAAATATGGTAGTATGATAGCACAAGGAGGTAATAAACTGGCATTACAAGAAAAGAATGGAGACAGTATGTTTTCGTATTCTACTAATGAGATGACTGGAGAATATGATAAAAATCAACTAGTAGCAAACTTTATAAATGCACAAGTAACTAGTGGCTTTACTATTAAAGAAAACAAGGATATAACTATTTCAAAAATAACACCCGTAAAAGCTAGATATGTAGAATGTCAAACGGGAAATGTAGTTATAAAAAATTATTTGATTTATACAGATAAAGGCTTAGTTAAGTTTGTTATTGGAGGAAATATTGGAATAGATAGTCCAGTAATAAATGAGATATTAGATACGATAATTAGCGAATAATTAAGAGGGAATTTTATTCCCCCTTTTTCTTCTTTTCTGTCAGTACGATTTAGAACGATTTTATTTTTTTAGACAACAACTTATACATCTAACTTCTAAAAACAGTTGTATAGCAAACGTCGTCATTGTAGATTGACAATATGAAGTCATTTTTTAGAAATCATAAAAAAGAAATTTTATTATTATTAGAGCGCCTTTGGGTACATATTTCACACAAATGAATCGGCTCATTTTCTGTAATATTAAAATATAAGAAATGAGTTGAAATCCAGTATTGTGTTTTGTCAATTGTTGACGCGCGCGCGCGCGTTAATTCAAAACAGACTCCATCGTCTTTTTCTTTTTTGATTTTCACAAAATTATGAAAAACTCCATTTAACCTCATTTTCAATTATAAACAAAATTATCTATCGAATAATATAAGTTGTTGTTTTGTTAGTTTTGGTGTGGAGGTGGTGTGTTGTATGATTAAATGAACCTATAAAATGACTTGACACTTTTTTTATGTTTATGATAGATGTAAAATATTACATTTTGAAAGAATTTTTAGTTCATAAAATTGACAATAGAAAGATATTCTATTACAATCAATACAATAAACATATCGAGGTAAATGCAACGAATATTTATTGCAATAGCCAAATTTTTACAAACAAGAATTTTACATAAAATATAAAACGACTCCAAGTCGTGTAGAACGTGCAATACGTCATGCAATAGAAGTTGCATGGGGTAGAGGAGACCAAAAAACAGTTGAAAAAATATTTGGTTATACAATTTCAGCAAGCAAAGGAAAACCAACTAATTCAGAGTTTATAGCGATGATTGCTGATAAGTTAAGACTTGAATTAAAGAGTGCATAAAAAGAACCGTGTCAAAATAACGACACGGTTTTTGGCTTAGGGATTAAGGGACAGTGCTTTAATTCCGTTTTTATTTTATTATATTTAGCATGGGGAGATAATATGTGAATAAAAGATTTTTTTTGAATCAAAATAATTATATGAAAGAAGTGATTTAAAATGAAAATATCCTTTATTAAATATGAAAAAGAAAAAGATTATCAAATCCCAAAATTATTAGGAATGAATATAGAAGAAATAAAAGAACCAGAAGAAATTGACAACAAAATAGAAGAATTAAAAAAACAAAAATACACAACAATAGTAATACCAAATGAATTAGCAAGTTTTTCACAAGATATAATAAGTAAATATAAATATGATTCAACATTAAATATAGTAATAGTACCATAGAGAATACAGTGGTAACGTGTAAAAAAAATATAATATAAAAAATGTAGCAAAATCAAGAAAATTTGTAATAATACAAATATGCTTTAATAAATTAATATGAATTTGTTAAGATGATATAGAAGGACATTGAAAAAGTCAAATTTTAAAATATAGCAATATATGGACTTTACGGACTTTTTTAAAGAAAATAAAAGTCTGAAAGTCTTTAATTTTCTATGAAAAATTTCTATATTCGTTATTACTGATTTTTACTGATATATTTACATAATATAAAATATGTGCTATAATAAAAATATATTTTGAATTGATGAATATATGATTTTATTTCAAAAAATATTATTTTTAAGGAGGACAATTTTATGAGAACAGTTGAAATGGAAATCACAGTTCCTGAAGTAAATGGTGGACGGTGTGTTCCTATTCCAGAGAGTGAGCTGGAGTGCAGAATAGACCCTAGTACTTTTGCAGGTGCATGGATAGAAGTATGTGATGATTCCAAAAATATTGGACATTATTATGATGTTAATTATGCTCGTAATGATCCAAAAAACGACTATGAACCAACAGGTAGCAGTGAAATTTGTGGATTTTGTGATTTAGGAAATGCTTGGAAGTTCATTGCAGAAGATCCATGGGAAGAACATTCATGGGATGAAACTCCAGCTCCATGTGAGGAAGGTACTGGCTTTTGGGTTGCTGGTGGTTTTTGCAAGCGCAGTGGTTCTTTCGGTCCTGTGGCTGAACTGTGGTACTGGTCCTACAAATATTATAATTACCCATTAAATGGCGTTGCTATGCTTGCAATGGACTAATATATTATTTTCAAGAACGAGATGGAATCTGCTTTGCAGGTTCCATTTTTAAAGTTTATAGAAAGAAGAACGTGTACATTTATAAGAGAAAAAGTACAAATTAATTTTTAGAAAAAATACAAAAAGAAGAAAATATATAAAAAAAGAACGTATTCCAAAAATGGATGCAGTTATAGAATTATAAAAAAATTTATCTAACATAAAAGAATTATTTATAAAATATGATTTTTAGTGCATAAACCCAAAACAACCTCATATACATTTATAAAGAAAAACTGTAAGGAGGTAAAAAATGATAGAAGCACAAAGAGAAAACTTAAATATAAATAAATTAATAGCAGAAAGAAAAGAAATCATATTAGCAGAGGGAGATATGATAGTACCAGATTCAAAGCCAGACATTTTGAACACAATTGGTACAAGTGGTATAGCATCAATATATAAAAAAGAGGTGCAAAGTGAAAAAGTAAGACTGGATGGAACGGTAAATACGTACATAATGTATATGCCAGACGGGGCAGATGACACAGTAAGAGGGCTAAACACAAGTGTCGATTTTTCAGAAAGTTTGAATGTTCCAAACTGTCAAGAGGGAATGAATGCAATTTCTGATGTCAAGATAAAATCAATAGAAGCAAAGGTGATAAATGGCAGAAAAATTGGCATTAAGGCAACATTGGAAGTTAACTTGAAAATTTATTCAAATGATAATGTTGAGATAATTAATGAAGTTCAAAACGAAGATGATGTTCAAATTTTAAAGGAAGATTTAAAATTAAATTCATTGGTGGGAACAGGAAGTACAAAGATTTATGCAAAAGATAATATTCAAATTGATAATATGGACAATTTAGCAGAGATTTTACAAGCACAGGTATGTTTAGTTGATAAGGATATAAAAATCAGTTATAATAAGGTTTTGACTAAAGCAGAAGCGGAAATAAAGATAATGTATCTAACTGAAGACAATAGGATAAATGTTGTTACATATAAAATACCGGTTGTTGGATTTATTGATATTCCAGATGTGTCAGAAGAAAATATATGTGATGTAAATTATGAAATTAAAAATATAATTATAAAACCTAATTCACAAGATGAGCATTCAATATATGTTGAAATAGAAATAGAAGTAACTTGCTGTGCATATGAAGAAAAGCAAATCAATTTGATTCAAGATATGTATAGCCCAACTCAAAACTTGAATTTTGAGAAAAAGCAAATTACAACAATGACTAGCAAACAAAATATTTCAGGTGTTAAGCAAATAAGAGAGAAAATTAATATGAGTGATATTGATGGTTTGAATTTGCTTGATGTAGAGACTACGCCAGTTATATTAAATGAAAATAAAATAAATACTAAAATTATGTATGAAGCAGAATTGAATATGAAATTTATTTTCGAAAACTCTAGAAAACAGATAAATGTTAAAGATGCAAAAATTCCATTTGAATATACAATTGAAAATCTTCAAAATGGAGAGTCATTAAATACAAATTGTGATATGGGAATAAAATCACAAGATTTTATAATTCAAGATGGTGGAAATATTAGTTGTAATGTGGATGTTCAAGCTGACACAAGTATGTATCGAACTGCAAATTTGAATATGATAGATAGCATAGTTGAAGACGGTGAGAGGGAAGAGCAAGATTATAGTTTGGTAATTTATGTTGTTAAAAAAGGTGATACTTTATGGGATATTGCTAAGGAATTTGGTAGTACAGTTGATGGAATTGCCAGAACAAATGGAATTGAGGATAAAAATAAAATATATCCAGGTCAAAAATTGTATATACCAAAATTTGAAAAAATTTCGGAAAAAGTGTATGAATAATTCTTTTATAGTATATAAATATGAAAGGATTTGCAACTATGAATAGTAAGATATATTCAAGACCAAGAATACGACTTCCAAAGATTTTCTTTTCGAATGGAGGAGATAAAAGTTTAAAGAGAAAACAAAAAATAGCAAAGATTTTTATAATAATGGTAATTGCATTTAGTACAGTTAAAATTGTATTAGATGCAATTTCTCCAATATTTAATGCATTATGCGAGGATAAAGCAAAATCAATTGCAACAATAATATCTAATAATGAAGCAACAAATGTTATGAAAGACCATACATATGATGAATTATTTACAATTGAAAAAGATAATGATGGAAATATAACAATGATAAAATCCAATATAATTCCAATAAATGAGATAATATCAGATGTTGCAGTCAAAATACAGAATTCAATTAATAAGAGAGGTAGTGAAAATATAAAAATTTCAATTGGAAGTTTTACAGGTTCAAAATTACTTTCCGGCAGAGGCCCTGGAATTCCAATTAAAATATCGTCTATTGGCAATGTTGAAACTGATTTGCATAGTGAATTTTCTGCTCAGGGAATTAATCAAACTTTGCACAGGGTGTATTTGCAAGTTGACTGTGAGGTTTGTATTTTGACTCCTTACAATACTATTTCTGAAAAGGTCTCTAATCAGGTTCTTCTTATTGAGAATGTAATTGTTGGTAAAATTCCAAATACTTATTATAATTTTGATGGTATTGATTCTAGTAATGTTTTGGATATTATTGAATAAAAAATTTAACTAAATGAAAAAATTTGATTGATAACAATTCATATTCCTGATATAATCTATAAATAAAAATAACAAAGGGGAATCAATATAAAAATGAAATTTATAGTTCAAAGAGTTAAAAATGCGCAAGTAGATATAGAAGGAAAAACAGTTGGAAAAATAGAACAAGGATATGTGGTTTTAATTGGAATAACACACACTGACACAAAAGAAGTAGCAGATTATTTAGTAAAAAAATTAATTAATTTACGAGTATTTGAAGATGAAAATGGAAAGATGAACAAATCATTAAAAGATGTTAATGGTTCATTGCTTTTGGTTTCTCAATTTACATTATATGCGGATTGTTCTAGTGGAAATAGACCATCTTTTACAGATGCTGCAAAACCTAATTTTGCAAATGAATTATATGAGTATATTATTGAAGAATGTAAGAAACAAGTTGAAATTGTTGAAACTGGTGTTTTTGGTGCTGATATGCAAGTTAGCTTAGTAAATGATGGACCAGTTACAATAATGTTGGAAAAATATGTAAAATGATTTGACATAAAATATAAAATATGCTATAATAAAAGTGGTTTAACCAATAGAAAAGTTTTTTCCATCACCTAATAATGTGGCATTAGAAATTTTGAATATTTCATTGTTGGTTAAACGCGTGACTTATAATGTAATTTGGGGAAAATGGGATATTTAATTGTGATGGAAACTCTGCTTGATTAATTCAGGCAGAGAATTTTTTTGTAATAGAATAAAAAAAACTCGGGAGTATTAAAACTTCCGAGTTTTGTATATTTTGCATAAAAGCATATTATCTCTTTGAGAATTGTGGAGCTTTTCTTGCTTTTTTAAGACCGTATTTTTTTCTTTCTTTCATACGAGGATCTCTTGTTAAGAATCCGTTTGATTTTAAAGCAGGTCTATATTCGATATTAGCAGCATTTAATGCTCTAGCAATACCATGTCTGATAGCTCCAGCTTGACCTGTGAATCCTCCACCTTGAACTGAACAAATAACATCATATTTATCAGTTGTGTTTGTAACTGTAAGTGGTTGTCTTACTATAACTTTTAAAGTTTCTAATCCGAAAAATTCATCAATATCTTTACCATTAATAGTAATTTTTCCAGATCCTTCAACTAATCTAACTCTGGCAATTGAAGATTTTCTTCTTCCTGTTCCAGCGTAAACTATTTTTTCTGATTTAGCCATATTATTTTACCTCCCATACTTCTGGTTTTTGTGCTTGATTTTCATGTTCTGCTCCTGCATAAACTCTTAATTTTTTAAGTTGAGCTCTTCCTAAAGAGTTGTGTGGTAACATTCCTTTAATAGCTAATGTCATAGCTTTTTCTGGATTTTTTTCTAACATTACTCTAGCTGGTGTTTCTTTCATTCCACCAATGTATCCTGAGTGGTGTCTATAAATTTTTTGATTCATTTTGTTTCCTGTTAAAATAACGTCTTTAGCATTTAATACTATAACGTGATCACCTGTATCAATATTAGGTGTAAATGTTGGTTTGTGTTTTCCTCTTAATAATTTAGCAGCTTCTGTTGCAACTCTACCTAATGGTTTGTTTGCTGCATCAATTATGTACCATTTGCTTTCTATTTCAGCCTTTTTTGGGCTATATGTTGTATTATTCATGGTAATAATTACCCTCCCTATTATTTTTATTTTTATATATGACATTTAAATTATAACTACCGGGGAGAAGTTCTAATTTAAATCATATTCTACATAATGCTTAAATATTTTATTACAAAAAAGTTGGTTTGTCAATGATTTTTGAAAAATTTGTAAAAAATGTAACATCAAAATGAATTGAATATTTTTTATTAATAAAAATATATAAAAAACTAAAGTCGTTTTATAGAAAATTTCTATAAGACGACTTTGTTTTTTAGAAGTATGGCACTTAAGATAACTCGTACTTAGAATTATCGTGTACAATATCTAATTCCAAAGTACATTTACTGTACTTTCCTGGATTAGCAAGAATATCATACATAATATTTTCAAAGATATAATTTACAGTATTACTTAGCTCTCTTGCTCCTGTATCAAGTGCAAGAGATTCTTCTGCAATGCAATCAAAGAGTTTGCCACTATAGGACAATGTAATTCCTTTTTCTCTTAATTCAGCCTGATACCTTCTGAAAATAGATAACTTTGACTTTCTTAATATCAATGCTAAATCCTGCTTAGTAAGCTTGTTCATTTCTATTATTGTGTCAATTCTACCTACAAATTCCTCTGGCATACCATATTCAACTAAGTCCTGCTTCAGAAATCTTTCTTTTTCTTTCTTTTCCTGATTATTTCCAACAAAGCCTAACGGATTTGTATTTAATCGTTTGTCTCTAATTTTTTCTAACCCTGAGAAAGCTCCTAAAAATATTATAATTATATTTTTAGTATCAAAGTCAACAATTTCTTCAGCAAATGGATCTTCTGGAGATGGAATTTTTATTCTAGTTCCTTCAATAATCTTGAGTAAACTCTTAAGAACTTCAGTACCAGAAACATCATGTTCTTCATGTCCTGCTTTTTTATCGATTTCATCAATAATTATAATACCATTTTGTGCTCTTTCCATGTCCATTTCTGCGTTTTCAAGCAGATTATAAATCATGTCATTAACGTCTGCTCCATAATATCCTTCTTGAGTATACTTAGTAGCATCTTCAATGGTATACGGAATATGAAGCCTTTTTGCGACTTGTTTAATTGTTTCAGTTTTTCCAGTACCGCTATTTCCGATAATCAGAACATTGGATTTAATGGATTTAAAATTTATTGCTCTGTATATGGCTGTGATAATCTGCCTTACTTGATTATCCTGACCGATAATACTTTGCAATACAGTTTTTTCTACATTCTGTATTTCTGGAATTTTCTTTCTTCTTTGATAATTTTTCCCAGATGCCTGAGTTTCTCCTTCTCCTGATCCGAATGATGTTACCTTTTTTGATTTTGGTTTTGCGCTCTTTTGAGTATCCACTGCATTTTTGGAATCTACTTTCTCTACGCTTTCAATTCTCCGTACATTTTTACTTTTTATTCTTGCCATAATTATACCTCCTACATTAAATTATTTTATTCAATGTTAACCTGCTACATTGTAACGTAATTTTATCATTTTTACGTTTTTATGTCAATTAGAATAAGGAAATTTTTGAAAAGTATTGATAAAATTTTTAATTATAATTATAATGTAAATATAATTTTTGATATTTTGCTAAAATAAAACATATTAAAAAGTGTAATCAAATAATAATTATAATAGAAAAGTTGTAGGAGGTAAGATGATAAATATAGGTAGTAAAAAAAGAGAAATAAATAATAAACCTAAAAAAGAAGGATTTATGCAAGGCGTCATTACACTAATGTTTTCACAAGTTCTTATAAAAATTTTAGGTTTAGTATATACATTATATCTAACAAATAGACAAGGATTCGGAGACAAAGGGAATGGAATATGTGCAAGTGGATATCAAATATATGCGCTACTACTTACAATATCTTCGATAGGAGTTCCAAGTGCAATATCAAAATTGGTATCAGAAAGAGTTGCAGTTGGAGACAACAAAGGGGCACATAGAATTTTTAAAATTGCGTTTGCAACATTTGCGGTAATAGGATTAGTTGGAAGTTTATTGTTGTTCTTTGGAGCAAATGTTATAGCAAATCAATGGTTACAAATACCAGATGCAGAAATGACATTAGTTGCATTATCACCAGCAATATTCTTTGTTACAGTAGCATCAGTTATGAGGGGATATTTTAATGGTAGACAAAAAATTAGTGTAGGTGCAAAATCTCAAACATTGGAGCAAGTTTTTAAAACATTGCTTACAATTATAGTTGTCGAAGTTGTTGCAATATTATCAAATGTTTCAACAGAATGGATGGCAGCAGGTGCAAATTTAGCAACGACGCTTGCAACATTTTTAGGATTTAGTTATTTATTTTTATATTATAGGTCAGAAAGAAAAGAAGTTGCAACAGAAATTAAAAATACAGTAAATTATAAATATGAAAGAGTATCAACAATAATAAAAAGAATTTTGTTAGTATCAATTCCGATAACGTTAACAGCAATAATGTCATCAATAAATAAAAATGTTGATTCATTTACGGTTGTAAGAAATTTAAGGACGTTTATGCCAGAAGACCAAGCAACAGCTTTATATGGAATTTTAGGTGGAAAAGTTGATACATTAACAAGTTTGCCATTGGCAATAAATGTGGCATTTGCGACAGCCTTAGTTCCAGCAATATCAGCAGCAAAAGCAAAAGGTGATAATAAAACAATTACTGAAAAAACATCATTTTCATTGTTGGTTTCAATGTTGATAGGTTTGCCTTGTACAGTTGGAATGTTTATTTTTGCGCAACCAATTTTAAATTTATTGTTCCCAAATGCAAATGATGGAGCATTAATATTACAAATTAGTGCATTGACAATAATTTTTACAATTTTGGACCAAACTATAAATGGAGTCTTACAAGGATATGGGAAATTGATGATTCCAACAATTTCATTAGCAACAGGTGTATTTGTAAAATTTATTTTTAATATCACATTAATAAAAATACCAAGCATTGGGGTTTATGGTGCAGCTTGGGGCTCAGTTGCTTGTCATTTAGTTGCATTTTGTATAGCGTTCACAATGCTTAGAAGAAATATAAAATTGAATTTGACATTTTCAAAATTTTTTATTAAGCCAGTTATTGCAACAGTTATTATGGGAATATGTTCATATTTTACATATTTAGCTTTAAAAGGAATAATAATTGAGAGAATGGCTACAATAATAGCGATAATGGTTGCTGTTGTAATATATGTATTAGCAATTGTTGTTTTAAAAGTTTTTACAAAAGAAGAGTTTAAAATGATGCCTGCAGGCGATAAAATAGTTAAAATTTTAGAAAAAATTAAAATTTATTAGAAAAAAAGAAGGATTTTATCGAAAGTTGGCGAATAGTGTTAATGAGTACAGTTATTGCTTAGTTCAGGCGATAAAAGTACATAAATATTCAATCTTATAGGAGGTAATTTAAATGAACAAAGCTGAATTAATCGCAGCAATAGCTGCAAAAACAGGAGACACAAAAAAAGTAGCTGAAGCAACAGTAAATGCTTTTATCGAAACAGTTACAAATGCATTAGTAGAAGGAGATAAAGTTCAATTAGTTGGATTTGGTTCTTTCGAAGTTAGAAAAAGAGCTGCTAGAAAAGGTAGAAATCCTCAAACTAAAGAAGAAATCAAAATACCTGCATCAAAAGCTCCAGTATTCAAAGCTGGTAAAGCATTAAAAGATTTAGTAAATAATAATAAATAATTTGTGAATATATAAATATATGAATTCGTATAGAAGGGGACCAGAAATGGTCTTCTTTTTTTATATTATAGGAAAGTTCTCTGAACTTCCTATAATATAAATACTTTGCACAGAAATCTGCATGAAGCAAATTTCGCACGCGAACAAAGACGCGGACTTAAAAATGTCTTAATAAGTGCTAATGTTATTAATTTCTGCTTTTGTTCTATATTAAAGCAATAGAAGTTGATATAATTAACAAATTTTAAAATGGTAGTATAAAACTAAAAAATTAATAAATCATCTTTATTATTTAAAACCTTGACTTAAATATTTAAAAAATAGTATAATTTTTATGATTAAATTAATGCACACAAGGAGACAAAAGATGAAAAAAAGAAAACATAGTAAATTAATAATAGACGAATTTAAAAGAACATTTCCACTATATATAATGGGGATGATATTTGAAATTATAGCATCATATATTTCATTATTAATATCACAAATAACCGGTAAAATATTAGATATGATATTACAAACAAACATAGCCAAAGAACAAATAATGCAAGAAATATATATACTACTATTCTGGTCAGCAATTATAATATTACCAAACTTAATAAAAAGATTATTTTATTATGCAGTTGGCAGAACATCTGATATGAAATTAAGAAGGGAAATCTATAAAAAATTACAATACGTAAAAGAAGATTACTACGAAACTACTGAAAAAGGAAAATTTTTAGCATATCTAACAAAAGAAATACCAATGATAAAAAAATTTCTTGGTGAATTTTTTCAAAATATCACCCATTTAGTTATGGTACCAGTTCTTGTAATTGTAATATCAGGTAAAGATCTAGATATAAGACTATCTATAATGTTAGTAGCGATTTTATCAGTAACATTAATCATTATATTAAAATTATATAAAAAGAAAAATATACTAGTAGAAGAGTCTAGAAAACAATATATAAATATGTCAAATGTAATTGAACAAAATACCAGTAATTTTACATTAATAAAATTGTATAACAATCAAGAAGAACAAGGAAAAGTATTTAACAAAAACAATAAAATAATGCAAGAAAAAGATTATCAAGTTGGAAAAATAGATAATACAATAAATAATACTACCAATATAGCAGAAGGCTTATCATACATTTTGACAGTAATATATAGTGTAATTTGTATAAAAAATGGACAAATGACAGTTGGAGACTTAACTGTTTTTATAGCATTTATAGATAAAATGTTTGGAGGCATTAGTAACAGGATAAATAAAATTACAAGTTCAATTGTATATTTTAAGCAATCTGTTAATAGGATGGATCAAATTATGAGTTTAGATATATATAATACAAAAAATAAACAAATAATAGATGAAATAGATACCATAAAGGTAAATAATTTGAGTTATAAATATCCAAACAATAACAAATATGTATTAAAAGACATCAATTTTGAAATAAATAAAAATGATAAAATAGGAATTATAGGATTATTTGGAAGCGGAAAAACAACACTTATGAATATTATATCAGGTTTATATGAAATAGAAGAAAATAAAGTATTCATTAATGGTGTTGATATAACAAAAATAAATAAATATAGTGTATTTAATGATATAAGTTATATTTTACAAAAAGTAATCCTTCTAGATGATACAATCAAAAATAATATTACATTAGAAAATACATATGATGGCAAGCAAATTATAAACGCCACAAACAATTCATGCATTTTAGAAGACATTTTTAAAATGGAAAATGAATTTGAAGAAATAGTAGGTGAGAATGGACATAAATTATCAGGAGGACAAAAACAAAGAGTTGTAATAGCAAGAAATATAATTACTGATAAAGACTTTATTATATTAGATAATATTTTTTCTGCATTAGATAATAATACTGAAAAGGAAATATTAAATAATATTATGCAAATGAAAGAAAAAACAATAATTAATATTGCAAATAAAGTAACAGATGTAAAAGATATGGATAAAATTTATTTGATGGTAGATGGTAAATTTGTAGATAATGGAACACATGATGAATTATTATCAAGAAATAGTATTTATCAAGAGATGTACCAATATGAAATGGCAGGTGAGTTAGTTGACTAGTATAATAAAGAAAAATAAAATAACAATAATTACAATAGCTATTTTATTAGTTTTAGTCAATATTTTAAATGTTTTGGCACCATATTTTCTAAAATTAATAATTGATAAAATTACAACAAATGACTTTCGGTAAATCCATTTTAATTATTGTGGTACTATATATTTTAACAAGAGTTTTAATAATTTTAGTTGAAGTTGTAAGAAATAAAAAAACAAATTTATTATCTAACAAGATGTTAAATGAATTAAGAAGCAAAATTTTTAACAAAGTCTTATCATTAAAAATTAATGATTTTGAAAAATTTCCATCTTCTGATATTTATACTAGGTTGACAGTTGATGCAGAAAATGTAAAAACACTATTTTCAGAAGATATACCAGTAATTTTAAATGATATAGTAAATATTGTTTTTATGTTTATTACTATGTTTATAATAAATACAAAATTAGCATTTATAGGCACTATAATTACAATAGTATTTGCTATAAATGAATCTTTAATTATAAAAAAACTAAAGCAAATTCAAAAACAAACAGTGAAAAAACGTGATTTACAAAATAAAGAGTATTCAGAAACATATAATAAGAGCAAATTAACAAAGTTCTTTTCTTTAGAGGATAAGAATATAGATAAAGTTAATAAATTACTCAAAGAAGAATTAAAATTGAGATATAAACATATTTGGATAGATTCACTTCCTTGGCCAATAAGCGTATTAGTAGAGGCTATAACAATGTACGCAATTTTATATTATGTACTAAATATTGATAGTGGAATATCATTGGGAACAGTTTATATTTTCCTATATTATATTAGACAATGTTTTTCACCATTAAAAGAATTATTTAATCAAATAGAAGAGATTCAAACATCTCAAGTATCATTAGAAAGAATCAATACAATTTTATCAATACAAGAAAAAGAAGAGATAAACAAAGGCTTAAATATTGAAAATCTAAAAGGAAATATAGAATTTAACAATGTTTCATTTGCTTATGATAAACAAAGTATTTTAAGTGATATTTCATTTAAAATTAGTGCAGGAGAAAAAACTGCAATTGTTGGAAGAACACGGTGTAGGTAAAACAACTATTACTAAAATTCTTATGAGATTATATCCTATAACAAAAGGAAAAGTCACAATAGATGGATATGATTTAAATGAACTATCAATAAAATCAATAAGAAATAATATTACATACATATCTCAAGATTCATATATTTTTAAGGATACTGTAAGAAAAAATATTGTACTAGAAAAAAATGATATTTCAGATAAGCAAATTTTAGATGTTATGGAACAAATTGGAGCTATTCCATTATTAGAAAGATTAGATAATGGACTAGATGAGGTTGTTGATGTAAATAGGTTATCAAAGGGTGAATTACAAGTTATTGCTTTTATTAGAGCTATAGTTCATAAAGCTAATATTTATATTTTTGATGAACCTACTTCTAATATTGATTTGAGGACAGAAAAGATGATACAGAGAATTATTGATAAAATTTCAAAAAATAGTACAGTTATAATTATTGCTCATAGATTGTCTACTATTCAAAATGTGGATAGAGTTTTGAAATTGAAAGATAGCAGTATTTTGAGTAATTAAAATGAATTTATTAAATAAGATACTAAAAAAATTAAAAATTTTATTGACAAATAACTGAATAAGGTGCTAAAATAAGTAACATAATAATAAAAAATATATTGCGCTTGAACAATACAAAGCAATTAGAAGTAACTAAAAGAGAAAAAGGGTCACCGGCTGAAAGCCCTTTAAGGTCAACCTGAATTGTGAAACACATTGGAGCAATTTTTATAAAGTGGAAAATATTTGCAAAGCAAATACTTTCAAGCTGGGTGGTACCGCGGAATTATTTCGTCCCTGCATTATGCAGTGGGCGTTTTTTGTTGTTCATTGCAAAAAAGTTGTCAAAAGGGACGCCCTTTTTTGACAACAAATAAATTGTCAAAAAGGGGCGTCCCTTTTGACAACTTTTGGGAGGTAGTTAAAAATGAATGAGTACAAAACACATACTTGTAACGAAATCAGTCTAGAAGATGTTGGGAAAAAAGTTAGAATTGCTGGATGGGTGCAGACTATACGTGATTTAGGAGGGTTAGTATTCCTAGATATTAGAGATATGTATGGAATAACACAAGTTGTAACATCAGGAGAGACAAAAGATGTTGACTTTACATCACATATTCCAATTGAATCAACTGTTACAGTTTATGGAACTGTAAAGAAGAGGGATGAAGAAACAATAAACCCAAAATTAAAAACAGGTCTTGTTGAAATTAAAATTGAGGATATTAAAGTTTTAGGAAGAAGAACTAAAAATATTCCTTTTGAAATTAACACAAATCAAGAAATAAGAGAAGATTTAAGATTACAATATAGATATTTAGATTTAAGAAATGAAAGATTACAAAATAATTTAAAACTTCGTGCACAGGTTTTACAATTTTTAAGAAATCAAATGCAAGAACAAGGCTTTTTGGAGGTTCAAACACCAATACTTACAAGTTCTTCACCAGAGGGAGCAAGAGATTATTTGGTGCCAAGTAGATTACATCCAGGAAAATTCTATGCATTGCCACAAGCACCTCAACAATTTAAACAATTGTTAATGGTTTCTGGAATTGATAAATATTTTCAAATTGCACCTTGTTTTAGAGATGAAGATGCTAGAGCAGATAGAGCTCCAGGAGAATTTTATCAATTAGATATGGAAATGAGTTTTGCAACACAGGAGGATGTTTTTCAAGTAATGGAACCAGTAATGTACAACACATTTAAAAAATTCTCTGATAAAAAAATTGCAGAATATCCATTTCCAAGAATAACATATAAAGATGCAATGCTTAAATATGGTTCAGATAAACCAGATTTAAGAAATCCATTATTTATTATAGATTTATCAGATTTCTTCAAAAAATGTACATTTAAGCCATTTATTGATAGAACTGTAAGAGCTATAAAAGTTGAAGGACATATGTCAAAAGGATTCCATGAAAAGATGTTAGCATATGCTATGTCAATTGGAATGCAAGGACTTGGATATTTAGAGGTTCAAGAAGATATGAGTTTTAAAGGTCCAATTGATAAATTTATACCAGATGACTTAAAGAAAATTTTAATAGAATTAGCAGATTTAAAACAAAATGATACAATATTTTTTATTGCTGATAATGAGAAGAGAGCAACAGAACTTGCAGGACAAATTAGAACTGAATTAGGAAACAGATTAAACTTAATAGATGAAGATGTATTCCAATTTTGTTGGATAATTGATTTCCCAATGTTTGAGTTAGATGACCATGATAAATTAGCATTTAGTCATAACCCATTTTCAATGCCACAGGGCGGTTTGGATGCGTTAGAAAATCAAAATCCATTAGAAATACTTGCATATCAATATGATATAGTTTGTAATGGTATTGAACTTTCTTCTGGTGCAGTTAGAAACCATGATATTCAAATAATGTTGAAAGCGTTTGAAATGGCTGGTTACACAGAGGAAGAAGTTAAAACAAAATTTGGTGCTTTATATACTGCATTCCAATTTGGTGCTCCACCTCATGCAGGAATTGCGCCTGGTATTGATAGAATGTTGATGCTTTTATCAAATTCAGATACTATTAGAGAAGTTATTGCATTTCCACTAAACAGTAAGGCACAAGACCTAATGATGGGGGCACCAGGTAATGTAAGAAGAGATCAATTAAGAGATGTACACATTGAAATTATAAAAAAATAGAGTATTTTAAAGTATTTTACTATATGTCAAATTTTATATTTTATTATTGTAATTTTATACATTTGAGTATATAATAAAGAAGATTTAAAGGAGGAGATATTAAGGTGAAAGTTAGTAAAGAAGAAATATTACACATTGCTAAATTAGCAGATTTGGAAATTAAAGACGAAGAAATTGAAAAATATGCGCTTAATTTGCAAGACATATTAGACTTTACGGAAGTAGTAAATAACGCACCTGTTGATGGACTTGATGTTACAGTTGGTGCAAATGAAAAGAAAAATGTTTTTAGAAAAGATGAGATTAAGGTATTTGAAGATAATGAAGCATTATTGCAAAATGCACCATCAGAGGAACAACATATGTTTAAGATACCAAAAGTCATAAATTAATGTCCTTTTCGGGACGGTTCTGTTTGGGACATCGTGATAAAAAAAAGACATCATTGAAAATGAATAGAGCTGTTATTTTATAAAATTTTAATGAGAAAGGGATTAATCAATTATATATATAATTGATTATACGAAAATAGCATATGAATATAGGAATAGATATAGATGATACAATCACAAAAACTAGTGAAGAAACTGATATTTATGCAAAAGAATATACAGAAAGTATATTGAAAAGAAAATTTGAACCTCAAAATATAGAAATCTTTGATCCAATGTGGGCAAAACATTTATATAATTGGACAGATGAAGAAAATGATAAGTTTTGGGATTTATATTATGAAAAAATAATGGAAAATGTCAAACCAAAAGAAGATGCAGTTGAAGTAATAAATAATTTATCTGTAAAAAATAATATAATAATTATTACAGCTAGATGGGATAGAGAAAGTGGAATTATAGCAAAAATAACAAAAGAATGGCTAAAGAAAAATAAGGTAAATTATACAAAAATTTTTATTGGTCATACAGATAAAAGAAAAATATCAGAAGAATGTAAAATAGATGTATTCATAGACGATAGTTATAAAACTTGTGAACAAATTGCAGGACTTGGTATAAAAACATATATGATGGATTCTAGAATAAATAAAACTTTAGAAGAAAAAAATTGGAAAAGAGTTTATTCTTGGAAAGATTTTGAAAAAGAAATGTCCATTTTGGGACAGATGTCCTAAAAAGAACCGTCCCCAAAAGGACATTTCAAATAATAAGAGATAATAAGAGTGAAGGGAGAAAATGTGATGGATATAACAGAATTAACAGTACATGAATTGCAAGAAAAATTAAAAAACAAAGAACTTACAGTAACGGAAATAACAAAAGCATATGTAGACAGAATAAATGACAAAGAAGAAGATGTACAAGCATTTGTTACAACACTAACAGATGAAGCATTAGAGCAAGCAAAAGATGTACAAGAAAAAATAGATAATGGAGAAATTAGCGGAGACTTTGCAGGAATTCCAATAGGAATAAAAGACAACATGTGCACAAAGGGTGTAAAAACAACATGTAGTTCTAAAATGTTAGAAAACTTTGTTTCACCATATGATGCAACAGTTGTTGAAAAATTAAATGCAGAAAATATGATAGACTTAGGAAAACTAAACATGGATGAATTTGCTATGGGTGGTTCAACAGAATATTCATATTTTAAGAAAACAAGAAATCCTTGGAACTTAAACAAAGTACCAGGAGGTTCTTCAGGTGGTTCTGCAGCAGCAGTTGCAGCAAACTTAGTTCCATGGGCACTTGGTTCAGATACAGGTGGTTCAATAAGACAACCTGCAAGTTTTTGTGGAGTTGTAGGACTAAAACCAACATATGGACTAGTTTCAAGATATGGACTAGTAGCATTTGCATCATCACTTGACCAAATTGGCCCAATCACAAAAGATGTAAGAGATAGTGCAATGCTTTTAAATCTAATAGCAGGACATGATGAAAGAGATACAACATCTGCAGAAATGCCTAAAAAAGATTACACAAAAGCATTAAAAAATGATGTAAAAGGCTTAAAAATAGGGGTTCCAAAAGAATTCTTTGGTGAGGGTATAAATGAAGAAGTAAAAGAAACTTTACAAAAAGCAATAGAAAAATACAAAGAACTTGGAGTAGAAGTTGAAGAATTTTCACTTGATATTGCTCAATATTCATTAGCAACATATTATATAATTGCATGTGCAGAAGCAAGTTCAAACTTAGGTAGATTTGATGGAATTCGTTATGGATATAGAACACCAGAATACAGTAACTTAAAAGAATTATATAAAAAGTCAAGAAGTGAAGGATTTGGAGAAGAAGTAAAAAGAAGAATAATTCTTGGAACATATGTGTTATCATCAGGATATTATGATGCATACTACAAAAAAGCACAACAAGTTAGAACATTAGTTATGAATGAATTTAACAAAGGATTTGAAAGATATGATGTTATATTAACACCAACATCTCCAACAGTAGCATTTGACATAGGTTCAAGATCAAACAATCCATTGGAAATGTATTTAGCAGATATTTGTACAGTATCTGTAAATATTGCAGGACTTCCGGGAATATCAATACCAGTAGGAGTTGACAAAGAAGGAATGCCAATTGGTATGCAATTAATAGGAAATAGATTCCAAGAAGAAACAATTTTAAATGCAGCATATACATTAGAGCAAGAAATTAAATTTAGAGAAAATCATAAACCAGAATTCAAAGGAGGTGCTGAATAATGTCAAGAAGTGATTATGAAGTTGTAATAGGACTAGAAGTTCATGCAGAGCTTTCAACAAAAACAAAAATATTCTGCTCATGTCCAACAGAATTTGGTGCAGCACCTAATACACATGTATGTCCAGTTTGTATGGCAATGCCAGGAACACTACCAGTATTAAACGAAAAAGTTGTTGAATATGCAGTAAAAGCAGGTTTGGCTACAAACTGTGAAATATCAAGAGATAGTAAAAATGATAGAAAAAATTACTATTATCCAGATTTACCAAAATCTTATCAAATATCACAATTTGATAAACCACTATGTGAACATGGATATATTGAAATTGAAACATCAGAAGGTAAAAAGAAAATTAGATTATTAAGAATCCACATAGAAGAAGATGCCGGAAAACTAAACCATGATGACTTTGGGGGAGGAAGTCTAGTTGATTTAAACAGAGCGGGAGTTCCTTTAATAGAAATGGTTTCTGAACCAGATTTAAGAAGTGCAGAAGAGGTAGAAGCATATTTAAGAAAATTAAAATCAATACTAGAATATATTGAAGTTTCAGACTGTAAAATGCAAGAAGGTTCATTAAGAGCAGATGTCAATGTGTCTGTTCATAAACCAGGAACACCTTTTGGAACACGTACTGAAATGAAAAATATGAACTCATTTAGAAGTATTACAAGAGCTATCGAATATGAAATTGATAGACAAATTGATGTGCTAGAAGATGGTGGAAAAGTAGAACAAGAAACATTAAGATGGGATGATGTATCTGGAAAAACATTTTCAATGAGAGATAAAGAAGATGCACAAGATTATAGATATTTCCCAGACCCAGACTTAGTTGCAATAAAACTTTCAGAAGAATATATTGAAAATATTAAGAAAACGTTACCTGAATTACCAGAGACTAGAAAAGAAAGATATTTGAAAGAATATGAATTATCTGAAAAAGATGCAAATATTATTACTGCATCAAAATATTTATCGGACTTATTTGAAAGTGCAATAAAGGTATGTAATAATCCAAAAGCAGTAAATAACTGGATTATATCTGATATATCAAGAATTTTAAATGAAACTGAAACAGAACCAATTGCTATTCCATTTGATGGAAATCAATTAGGAAAATTAGTTATTTTAATTGATAAAGGTACAATTAGTTCAAGTATTGGTAAAAAAGTTTTAACAGAATTATTTGAAAATCCGAGAGACCCAGAAGATATAATAAAAGAAAAAGGATGGATTCAAATTTCTGATGAGGGTGCAATTAAAGAGGTTGTTTCTAAAATATTAGAAGCAAATCCACAATCAATTGCAGATTACAAAGCAGGAAAAGACAGAGCGTTAGGATTTTTGGTTGGTCAAGCAATGAAAGAAACAAAAGGAAAAGCAAATCCAAAAATGTTAAATGAGATGTTCTTAGCTGAATTGAATAAATAATTAATGTGTGGAAGTTGGTCGACCATGGTGGACCAACTTTCATACATTAATTTATATAATTTGTTTTTTTATTCCATCAACAACAAAACCACAAATAATAAACTCAATACCGAAAATAAGGCTCAATCTAAATAAAATAAAACCAATAGTAAAAAGTATAGGAATTGTAAAAGAAAAATTATATGTAGTAAGGATTGCAAGTGAGGCTAGGCAAATTATAAAACAAAATCTTAAACCGTAACTCATAATTAATTTTGTTAATTTATCTAGACTTTTAAAACTATTTAAAACTTTTTTTAACATAATCATCACCTATATAAATAATAGCATTGATATATATAAACATCAATGGTAATTTATACTAGTAGTATTTTTTGAGTTAAACCGAAAATTTCAAGAATTTTTTACTAAACTGTAACTTCAATAACCAAAAAATATAGAAAATCTATTGTAAAAAAAATAAAAGTTTGAGATAATATATATAGTGATTTATATAAAAATATACAGGGATGAAGTCTATAATATACATACGATGAAAGGAAGTAAAGTTAATATGGCTGATAAATATAATGAACTAATAAATACAATGATAGAAAAAGGAGCAGATCCTAAAATTTTTGATATGCCAGTAATAAGAGAAAGAATAGAAAATGGCATGATTAAAGATATGTCTGTAAATAGTGATGGAACTATAGATTTTAATGGATATCATATGAAAAGAGAAAAAAATAATAAAGGTATTACTATTGAAAGATTAGAAGAAGGCAAAGGAGAAGTTCATTATGCTATGGATGATCCAATTAGAGATAATGGATATGCTTTATATAAAATGATGGCTGAAAAGATTTCGATAAATGAGTATGGTATTGAAGAAAAAATGGAAATAAAAGAAGATGAAAGTATATCTAAAAATTATTGGGAAAATGCAACATTTGATAAAATAAAAGCACCAATAAAAAGACAAATTATTAGAAAAGATGGAAAAATTGTGAAATATGATACTAATGAAAACGAATATTCTGAAAAATATGATGATGGAAATTGGAAAATTGAAAGTGATCCAATAGAAAATGAATATTCTTCTAATAAAAAAATAAAAGATATTGTATTACAATTTGAGGCTAATGTACAAAAATATACTGAAAAATATCCTCAATTAAAAGAATATTACTCAAAAAAAAGAAATGAGATATTGGATGATTTAGATAATAAACAAGAAAAATTGATTGCCCAAAATAATTCATTGAAAGATAATAATAGTAGATTACAAAAAATGTTGGGAAAAACATTAGGATTTGCTGAAAAGGTTAGAAACAGCGTTGTTGGGAAGATATTTTTTGGAAAGAGTGCTAATGAAATTTTAGGAGAGAAGACTAAAGATGTTGCTTTTTTAGAAGATGGTGAAAATGAAAGAGATTAGTTTAAAATTGTGTGATAAAGTTAAGTTGGGCATAGTTATAAAAACAAAAAAGAATTTCTATTTATAGGTAGAAATTCTTTTTTTAAAACAAAAACTATGCATAATTTTCATTTTTTGCCTAAGCATTAGCTGCGTTTAATTTTTTTGATAAATTAGATTTTTTTCTAGCTGCTGTGTTTTTTACTATAACACCTTTTGTACAAGCTTGATCGATTTTTCTTGTAGCCTCTGAGAATAATGTTTTAGCTTCTTCCATGTTTCCAGCTTCAATAGCTTGTTCGAATTTTTTAACAGCTGTTTTATATGCAGATTTTATCATATTATTTCTTAAAGTTTTCTTTTCAATTACTTTAACTCTCTTTTTTGCTGATTTAATATTTGGCATGTGTTTTGCACCTCCTCTTAGTCTATTTTCATTATAACATTGATTATTTTACCATAGATTTCCTGTTTTGGCAAGAGATTTACAGAAAATTATTTTTTTTCATTATCTTTTTTAATTTTTTTATGTTCTTCAGGAATTACAATATTTTTCGGTTTATTATCACTTGATTTTGGCTTGCTAGAATTTAAATGGTCATAAACACCAGAAATGTTTAAGTTAGAACCATCACCATCAACTATTTCTATCTTCTTTTTTTCTTCACTCATATGAATTACCTCCGATTTCTTATAAACAAATATTACCACAAAATATTTGAATTGGCAATAAAAAATGAAAAAATAAAATACAAATATTGACATAAAGCCCAAATAATGTGATAATATAGAGGTGATTTAAAAAGTATTACATATTGAAATTAATTGGATGCACAAATAAAACATTCAAAATTTTGCATTCTAATTTGTTCTAAAAACTATAGATAGGAATGATAAAAAATGGAAATAGATAAAATAAAATCTATAATTGAAGCGATACTTTTTGCTGCAGGAAGACAGGTATCAATAAAAGAATTAATGATTTCTTTAGAAATGCCAAAAGAAGACTTAGAAAATATAATAGTTTCAATGCAAGAAGATTATAAAATACAAAGCAGAGGAATAGAAATTATAAAAATAGAAGATAGCTATCAATTATGTACGAAAAAAGAATTATACGAATATTTATATCCAATATTAGATAAAAGGTCAAAACCGAATTTGTCAAATGCAGCATTAGAAACGCTTGCAATAATTGCGTATAATCCAAGAGTGACAAGAGCTGAAATTGAGTCTATAAGAGGAGTTAGTGCAGATGCTTGTATTTATAAGTTACTAGAATATGGATTAATACAAGAGGCTGGAAAATCGGATTTACCGGGTAAACCAATGACATATGTAACTTCAAATGAATTTTTGAAGATGTTTGGTTATACTTCTTTAAATGATTTGCCTGAACTTCCAAGATATAAATTAGATGAAAATCAACAAATTGTAATTGAAGATTTAGTAGAAAATAATACTGAAACTGAAGAAAATCAAGAATTACAAAATGAAAATTTTGAACAAGAGGCTACAGAGCCCGAAAGGGAAGAAGAGAAAAAATAGTATGATTGAAAAAATGTCCCAAAAGAACAGAGCTAAAGCTTAAGTTAGCTGTAAATCGCTTTGCTCAAACAGTTAACTTATTCACAAAATGACAAAATGGACATGAAAATAACAGAAAGAGGTAATAGAAATGAAATTAAGTAAATTAAACCCAAAGAAAATAAACTTTAATGATGTAGATAAAAATTATTCAGGCCAAGATATATTAATGAAATTAGGAGAATTATATCAATTTGAAAGTGGGATTTTTGGATATGGAAACATATGGACAAAAATGGAAAGAATAGTAGAAAATATAATTATTGACGAATTAGATAAAGCAGACTGTATTCAAGCAGAATTTCCAAAATTACAACCAAGAAAAATATGGGAACAATCTGGAAGATGGGATGTATACACAAAAGAAGCTGATATAATGTTCAATATGAGTAACAATTTAGGTGATTATGGATTAGCACCTACAGCAGAAGAATGTGCTACGATTTTTGGAGCAAATAGATTATTATCATATAAAAATTTACCAGCAACATACTATCAAATTGGAGAAAAATTCAGAAAAGAAATTAGAGCAAGAGGATATTTATTTAGACCTCGTACATTTGTAATGATGGATGCATATTCATTTGACAAAACACAAGAAGATATGCATAAAACATTTGAAAAAATGCATGATGTATATATGAATATTTTCAAAAGAATTGGTATCAATATCATTCCAGTTGTAAGTGATGGTGGAACAATGGGCGGAAGAGTTTCAGAAGAATTCCAAGCCATTACAAAATTAGGTGAAGACATTATTTTATACAATGAAGAAAAGAATGTTGGAATTAATAAAGAAGTCCTAGACTTTGAAGATAAAGAGACATTTATTGATAGATTACAAGGACTAAGCCTAGAAGATATGAAAGAATATAATTCTGTTGAATTAGGAAATAATTTTGAGTTAGGAACAAAATATTCAGAAGCAATGGGATTAACATATCAAGACGAAAACGGTCAAAGCAAACCTTATTATATGGGATGTTATGGAATTGGTTTAGGTAGAATAATTGCAACTACAATTGAAAACAATATAATTATCAGAAATGATAGAGTTAAAGGATTTGCAATACCAGAAAATATTGCTCCATATAAAGTTCAAATTATATATAGTGATGAGAATAAAGAAAAGGCATTTGAACTATATAATAAACTTCAAGATAATGGTGTTAATGCTATTATTGATGATAGAGAAAATTTGAATATGGGTAATAGAATTAATGATGTTTATGCTTTAGGTACTCCTTATATGCTTGTTATGGGTAAAAAGTTTGAAGATGGAAAATATGAATTGGAGACTTCAAAAACAGGGAAAAAAGAAATATTTTCAATTGATGAATTAATAAAAAAATGTCAATGAGGGGGGATTGAGGGACGTTCCTTAAATTCCCTTTTTGGAGGGATTTAGGGACAGTCTTTAAATCTCTTTTTATTTGTTAAAAAAATTGATTATTATATATTAATATTAAAAAAATGTTGCTTTGAGTTTTTTATTTTTTATAATATTAAAAGAATATTAATTATAACATATTATGTGAAATAATGCAAAAATATGAAAAAATCGAGATTGAAGGTATGTCCCTCAATCCCGAAAAAAAGGGAATTTAAGGAACGTCCCTAAATCCCGTTTTTTTAAAATTCACAATTCTTTGGTGTTCTAGGAAATGGAATAACATCACGGATATTTTGCATTCCTGTTAAATACATAATAGCTCTTTCAAAACCTAGACCAAATCCAGAATGAACACAACTACCATATTTTCTTAAATCCAAATACCATTCGTAATTTTCGATGGGCATATTCAATTCTTTCATTCTATTTAATAATTTATCATAATTTTCTTCTCTTTGGCTACCACCAATAATTTCTCCAATACCAGGAACTAAAAGGTCAGCAGCAGCAACAGTTTTACCATCTGGATTTTGCTTCATATAGAAAGCTTTTATATCCATTGGATAATCTGTAACAAAAACAGGTTTCTTAAATATTTGTTCACACAAATATCTTTCATGTTCTGTTTGTAAATCAATACCCCAGCTAACTTTATATTCAAATTCGTCATTATGTTTTTCTAATTCTTTAACTGCATCTGTGTAAGAAATTCTAACAAAACCAGAATTGATTACATGATTTAATCTTTCTAATAAACCTTTGTCTATAAAGTTATTGAAAAATTCCATTTCTTCTGGGCAATTATCTAAAACATATTTGAAAATATATTTAATCATATCTTCTGCTAAATCCATATCATCAGCTAAATCTGCAAAACATATTTCAGGTTCAACCATCCAAAATTCAGCAGCATGTTTTACTGTGTTTGAATTTTCTGCTCTAAAAGTAGGACCAAATGTGTAGATATTTCTAAATGCTTCTGCAAATGTTTCACCATTTAATTGACCACTAACTGTTAAGTGAGCAGGTTTTCCAAAGAAATCTTTTGAAAAATCAATTTTTCCATCATCTGTTTTTGGTATGTTTGTTAAATCAAAAGAATTAACATTGAACATTTCTCCTGCACCTTCTGCGTCACTTCCTGTAATTAAAGGAGTATTTACATATACAAAACCTCTTTCTTGGAAGAATTGGTGTATTGCATATGCTAGGCTACTTCTAACTCTAAATACTGCATTAAAAGTATTTGCTCTTGGACGAAGATGTGCAATTGTTCTTAAATATTCAAATGAGTGTTTTTTCTTTTGAAGTGGATATGTGCTATCTGATAAACTTTCTATTTCTACGCTTGTAGCTTGAATTTCGAAAGGTTGTTTTGCATTTTCTGTTTTTACAAGTGTTCCAGTAACTTTAATTGAAGAACTTATTGTAAGTTTGCAAATTTCATTAAAGTTTGATAACTTATCTGTAAAAACGATTTGTATATTTTTGAAAAATGTTCCGTCATTTATTTCAATAAATCCAAATGTTTTTGAGTCTCTTACTGTTCTAACCCATCCTTCTAAAGTTACTTCTTTGTTAATGTAATTTTCTGTATTTTTGTATAATTCTTTTATAACTAGTTTTTCCATTTTTGATTTCATTCCCTTCCTAAGATACAGATTTATTGGAAAGTTTAAACAAGTATCTTCTTTTTATTATGGTAGAATTATACATCATTATACATTAAAATTCAAGTTGTTTTTGTGCATATAGTCTAATAATTGTACATATTTGGTCTATATGGATATTCTGCTATGGATACAAATTTGATAGAGTAAATATCACAATAAAGCAAATTTCCACTTTCAATTGACCTTAATAAAATGTAACTAACTCCAACATCTTCAAGAATTCCTGTTCTATCTGTTAGATTATTTGTACCAATTAAAAATTCCACTCTTACCAATTTTCCAATATGTTCTCTTAAAAAAGCAGGGGTATATATGTTATTTGTTAAAATTTCAGGAGACTGGTTATTTGTAACCACATTTCTTTTTTCACTTTGGTTTTCATTCATAAAAAATCCATCCTTTCAAAATAAATTCTAAATACAAAAAATGTAAATATTATTAGCGTTTTTTCTGTTTTAGCAAATATTATTAATATTAGATTTTGTTATTGCTAAGTATTTGAATAAGAAGCGGTTGGCCTATAAAAACAATGATTTGTAATTCTTGTATGGAAAGTTCCAGAACCATTTCGTGGGAAAGTTGTATCACAGGTAGGCTTAAAAGGATTTAGATACCACAAGCATTCACCAGCTTCTACAAGTTTATTACCAGAAAGTGCCCAGTCAGCAATATAAAAATGTTCTTCAGTAGGATTCATATTATAAATGTTTTGAGGATTATATTGATTTCTTATAGTTTCTCTTGCACAGTCAAATTGACCATCTTGGAATAAAATATTTCGTATGTTTCCATTTTGAGATACTCTTGAATATTCTCCAACTGGAACATTTACTCTGTTCATTATTACAGATGCAACTGCTTTCATTCCAATATCTCCTTCGCCACCTGCTTCACATTGTATCATTCTTGCTAATAGTTCTCTTTCTGAATATGCCACATTAATCACCTCTTATTATTGTATTACTAAAAAAAATTTGTGTTACTGAAAAAATAGTATTGCTAAAAAAATAAAAAAAATATATAATGATGAAAAAGAGGGAATAATATGGGTAAAAAAGTAGAAACAGGTTTAATAATTGTAAAAGAAGATATATTTTCTAGAATAAGAAAAAATTTATTTGCAATATTTTTTAAAAAAGAAAATGAATTATTAAATAAAATATATGAAATAGAAAAGCCCAGAAATGTAGTGTGTGGTAAAGTAATTATTCCCAAAGAAATATCAATAAATAAAATTGTTTCTAAAAAAATAAAGTAAAAGGAAAGGGTGTAAGAAATGATAATAGCAGTTGATGGACCAGCAGGAAGTGGTAAAGGAACAGTAACAAAAAGAATAGAAAAAGAATTAGGATTTTTGAACTTAGATACGGGAGCAACATATAGATGTGTAGCTCTGCAGGTTTTAAGAGAAAATGTTAGTTTAAAAGACGAAGAACAAATAATAAAAATAGCAAATGATATAGATATCCAAATCAATAATACAGGGGATAAAGACATCATTTTATTAAATGGAGAAGATGTAAGTAAAGAAATAAGAACAAAAGAGGTGACATCAATAGTTTCTCAAGTTTCTTCAATAATTCCGGTAAGAGAAAAGATGGTAGAAGTTCAAAGAAAACTTGCAAATGGAAAAAATGTTATTGTAGAGGGTAGAGATATTGGTACTGTTGTATTTCCAAATGCTGATATAAAGATTTATTTAGATGCGAGTGAAGAAATAAGAGCTCAAAGAAGATATGAAGAAAATAAACAAAATGGAATAGATACAACATATGAAGAAGTTTTGGAAAATGTTAAAATGAGAGACTATAATGACATGCATAAAAAAGTCGGTGCTTTAAAAAAAGCAGAGGATGCAATTGTTGTAGATTCAACAAACCTAACAATTGATGAAGTTGTCGAAAAGGTAAAAAAAATAATAATGAGTTTATGCATTGAGAGAGGGATAAAATTAGAAATGAAAAAACAAATTATAATGGCTTCTGGAAATAAAGGAAAAATTAAAGAAGCACAAGAAATATTAGAAGATTATGAAATAATACCAATGAATGAAATTGGTATTGATATAGATGTAGAAGAAGATCAAGAGACATTTGAAGGAAATGCAAGAAAAAAAGCAGAAACAATAGCAAAAACATTGAATGGAAAAATGTGCTTAGCAGACGATTCAGGAATTCAAATTGAATTTTTAGATGGATTTCCAGGTGTATTTACAAAAAGATGGCATAAAGGAACAGACAGAGAAAGAAATGAGGCTTTAATAGAAAAGCTAAATGGTGTACTACATGAAAAAAGAAAAATAAAATTTGTTACAGCAATGGCATTGTCAGATGGTGAAAAAACTATTACAGCAGTAGGAGAGATTCAAGGTTATGTTGCAGATGCTCCAAGAGGAGAAAATGGATTTGGATTTGACGAAATTTTTGAATTAGAGGATGGAAGAACATTGGCTGAAATTTCAGCAGAGGAAAAAAATCAAATTAGTGCAAGAAAGAAAGCATTGGAAAATTTAAAAGAAAAGTTAAAAAATTAATAATATAATCTCATGATTAATTCATGGGATTTTTATTAATTGTATTATATTTAGAAATGCCAGAAAAAAACTTTTAAAAAATTGAAAAATATGTAAATATGTGGTAAAATATATAATATAAGGTTGATACCTTAAATATATAATACAGGAGGATATAAGACATGAAAATAAGCTTAGAAGTAAATGGTAGGGAAATGCAATTTTCAGAAGAAGAGCTTAGAACTATTCTGGAAAAACATTTTTCTGATGAAGAACAACCTATTCAAATAGTTAAAATGCCTGTTGAAGGCAAACTATTTGAAGTTAACCCATCAAAGCTCGATCGTTCTCTTTTTTCTAAAGAAAGAGAAGATAAAGAGCAGGAAGTTTTAAGGAAATTAATCCTTCAAGCTTTTGAAAGATTAGATAATGAGCCTAAGAAATATCATAGGACATTTTATACTTTCAAACCTGAAAAAACATGGGTAGAGCCACAAACTGTATGCCAGCTAAAAAAGATGGCTTGCAAGTTGGGAGACCATCTAACTGATTGGGTGGAGTTTTCTTTTGAGCAGGCACAGCGCATACAAAATGGGGAATGCTGGGAAAGCATTTGTAACATTCCAGATACTTTAAACTATACTAGATTAATAGTGTGGAAGGATGGAAGTTATAGAATTGTAGGTGGTTCTGTTAAAAATGGTGATACAAAATCACCTTCGTACATATTTGGATTTGGGTATGAGTCTAATTGTGTATTAGAAAGTGTTGTACCTTCAGTTACATCATTTAAGATAATGAAGGTAGCAGATAAAAACTGATAAGCTTGTAATAGAGGCTATGACTTGAATAAGTTGTAGCTTCTATTTTTAGAAATTTGTTCGATTCACTTTTTACGTAAACAATTCATAAAATATAGCAAAAACGTAAAAAGGAGGAAAAAAAATGTCAAGTTACATAATAGAAGGACGGGAAAAAATTAGAAGGCACAGTAAAAATATCTGGTTCAAAAAATTCTGCATTACCTATAATAGCAGCGACGATATTAAATGCTGGAAAAACCACATTATATAATGTACCAAACATACAAGACACGCAGATGATGTACAAAATACTAGAAACACTAGGAGCAAAAATAGAAAAGAAAAACGGAAAAATAAAAATAGATACATCAAAAATAGAAAAATTTGAAATACCACCAGAATTAATGCACAAAATGCGTTCATCAGTAATACTTGCGGGAGCTTTACTAGGAAGATATAAAAAAGCTGTATTTTCATATCCAGGAGGGTGTGATATTGGTTCAAGACCAATAGACTTACATCTAAAAAGTTTTGAAAAATTGGGAATACAGGTAAATAAAAATCATGGAAATATAGAATGTAATGCAGAAAAAATAAAAGGAGAAAAAATAGACTTGGATTTTCCAAGTGTGGGTGCAACAGAAAATGCAATACTTGCAAGTGTATTAGCAGATGGAATGACAATTATAACAAATGCAGCACGAGAACCAGAAATAATAGACCTACAAAATTTTCTAAATAAAATGGGTGCGAAAATTGTAGGAGCAGGAACGGATGAGATACAAATTGATGGTGTTAAGAGATTAAAAGACATAAGTTATAATATAATGCCAGATAGAATAGAAACAGGTTCATTTTTATGTTTTGCGGCTGCAACAAAAGGCAATATTATACTAGAAAATGTAAATGCAACACATATTACTCCAATAATAAATAAATTGGAAGAAGCGGAATGTAAAATAGAGGTAAACAAAAATAAAATTAAAATAATAGCACCTAAAAAACTGAAAGCAATTGATATAAAAACAATGCCATATCCTGGATTTCCAACAGATATGCAGTCAGTATTCGCAGCAATGCTTACAACAGCAAAAGGAACGTCTATAATTATAGAAAATATATTTGAAAATAGATATAAATATACTCAAGAACTAAATAAGATGGGGGCAAAAATTACAGTTGAGGGAAAAAGTGCGGTAATACGCGGAACTAGAAAATTGTATGGCGCAGATGTTAAAGCAACTGATTTAAGGGGTGGAGCAGCACTTGTATTAGCTGGTTTATGTGCAAAGGGAATGACCCAAATAGATAATATAGAATATATTTTAAGGGGATATGAAAAATTGGATTGTAAATTAAGAGGTTTGGGTGCTAATATAAATCTAATGTAAATACTCTAACAATACCCGAATACAGGACACTTTAGAGTATTTACCTAAGAATTTGTAACACTATTTTGGTCACATTCGAAAGATATTCAAAATATCATTTACAGGTATTGCACAAATCAACTTTACAAAACTGAAACAAAATATAACAATAATATATGAATTTTTTGTAAAAACTATAGAAATATAGTTTTTTTTTTGATACAATACATACTAGAAATTTTTGGAGGTGAAAATTTTGACAAAACAACAAAGGAAAGAAATAGACGATTTATATAATCTTTCTAGTAATACAGCTAAAAAAGAAAGAGAAGAAAAGAAAAAAGCAAAAGAAAGAGAAAAAAGAATAAAACGAAGAAAAAATGAACAAAAAGACCAATTTGATTTTGATACAGAAACAGTAATAGGAATGACAAACAGAAATAATCAAAAAATCCAACAAAGACATCAATCAAGAATGACAAAAAAACAAGCAAAAATTATTAGAAAAAAGAAAAGAATAAAAAAAGTAATAAAAACACTATTGTTATTAGCAATAATAATAGGAGGAATTTGTTTTGCATTAATTTCACCAATATTTAATATAGAAGATATAAAAGTTAATGGTAATGAACAAATAAACGCAGAAACGATAGTAAGTTTATCACAATTACAAGTAGGTCAAAACATATTTAAATTTTACAAAGAAAAAGTAATAAATGATATAAAAACAAATGCATATGTAGAAAATGTAAAAATAAAAAGGAAAATTCCAAATAAAATAGAAATTACAATAGAGGAAAGAAAACAAGATTATAATGTTGAATTTTTAAATGGATATGCTTATATAAATAATCAAGGATATATATTAGAAATATCAGAACAAAAACTAGATTTGCCAGTAATAAAAGGAATATCAACGCCACAAGAACAAATTGTGGAAGGAAATAGGCTAAATGATGTTGACTTGGAAAAATTAGAAACAGTTATACAAATAATGAATATATGTAAAAGTTATGATTTAGATAAAAAAGTTTCTAGCATAGATATAACAGATTCGAATGATTATATAATGGAAATGGATGAAGAAAAGAAAATAGTTCATTTAGGAAATAATAGTAATTTGAGTAATAAAATGCTTTATGTACCAGCAATTTTAACAGAAAATCAAGGAAAAGAAGGAACTATTTATCTAAATGGAGATATTAATGGAGATTTTAAACCTAGATTTAGGGAAAAAGTATAAATTATTAATTTAAATGATATACATAAGATATGTGTATTTATGAAGATGGGAGAGATATGGATGACTAATAAAAAAGCGATTGCTTTAGTTTTAGGAATTATGTGTTTTGCATTAACAGCAGGAATTTGTATACAGGTAAAAACTGTAAAAAATACAAATTCAACATCAAGTAAAAATTATGAGGAAAATAACTTAAGAGCAGAAGTGTTAAAATACAAAGAAAAATATGATAATTTAATAAAAGAAACTGAAAAAGTTGATGCACAACTACAGGAACAAATTGAAAGTGCAACAAAAAATAATTCAGAGTTAGAAGAAGCAAAAAATCAAATAAATGATGGAAATAAAATGATTGGATTAACTGAAGTTACAGGACCGGGTATAACAATAACACTTGCAGATAGTGATATAGATTCAACATCAGTTTTAAATTCAAGTGACTTATTAATACATGATATTGATTTACTAAAAGTTGTTAATGAACTAAAAAATGCGGGTGCAGAAGCGATATCAATAAATAATCAAAGAGTAATTTTAACAACTCCTATTATTTGTGGTGGAAATATAATTAATATTAATGGTGAAAAAATAGGCTCACCGTTTGAAATTAAAGCAATAGGCTCACCAGAAGCATTAGCTAATTTATCAAGACCAGGTGGATGGTTAAGTAAACTTGAAGAAAGAGGAATAAAAGTAAGTACACCTAAAAAATCAAATTCAATAACAATACCTAAATATTCAGGTGTTTTAAACTTTAAATATATAAATAATAAAAGTTAATAATTAAAAAATTTGAATGATGATGATGGAAACACCCTAAGATTTGACAGACGAAATTTTTGAAAAAATTTTGGATGGCGATGAGCGAAACACCCCAAGATTTGACAGACGAAATTTTTGAAAAAAATTTTGGATGGCGATGAGCGAAACGAAGTGAAGCGAAAGGAAGAAAATTTAAAATGAAAAAAGGCAAAATAACTGTATGTATAACAATTGCAATAGCATGTTTTGCTTTAGCAATTGTAATGTCTATGCAATTTAAAGTTGTAAAAGAAACAGATATTACATCAATAGAAACAATGAGAGAAGAAGAATTAAGAACAGAACTTGCAAATTGGAAAAAGATGTATAAAGAAGCAGAAGAACAATACAATGAAAAAACAGCCAAATTAGCAGAATACAAAGAAAAAGAACAATCAAGAGAAGACTCTTCAAAATTAGTAGAAAAAGAATTAGAACAAACAAATATGTATCTTGGAAAAACAGACGTAGAAGGACAAGGAATAACTATCAAAATAAAAGATATAAACAATCAAAATACAAATGAAGAAGAAAGTGTAAATCCAATTTCTGCAGAAGATTTACTAGTAATTGTAGATTATCTAAAACTAGCAGGGGCAGAAGCAATATCAATAAATGGACAAAGAATAATTAATATGTCAGACATTGTAGATGTAGGGAGTAACTCAATAATTTTTATAAATCAACAAAGAGTTATATCACCATATGAAATTAGAGCAATTGGTGATTCAACAAAACTTGAAAGTACATTACTAGGAAATGGTGGTTATGTTGAAGAATTAAGGAATTATGGATTTGAAGTAGATATAGAAAAAGGTAAAGTAAGTATACCTAAATATAGTAAAGATATAACACATAAATATATTCAATAAAATTTATGAAAAAGGGAATGATGAATGATGATTTTTTTAATTATGATAATAGCATGCATTTTGGGAGTAGCAGTTGGATTAAATGCTCCAATAATATCATATACATATTCAAGCTATTTAGCAATTGCAATAATTGCAGCACTTGACTCAGTTTTTGGCGGTGTTGCATCTGTTATAAACAAAAGATTTGATATGAAAATATTTATCTCAGGATTTTTTGGTAATGCAATACTAGCAATATTATTAACTGTATTAGGTGAAAAATTAAATATTGATATTTATCTAGCAGCCATTGTTGTATTTGTTGGAAGAATGTTCAATAATTTAGGAACAATAAGAAGATATTATGTCGAAAAATGGACAGAAAAAATGAAAAAAAAATCAGAAGAAAAGACAAAGAAAAGTCAAGAAAAAACACAAGAAAAAGAGATATAAAAAGAAAAAGTAAATAATAGTAAGAAAAGACACTGTTAATAGGAAAATAAATATTACAAATACATTACAAGTTTATTACAAAAATATAACAATTTCTATTGACATTTGAAAAAAAATGTAATATAAATACATCAAGAAATTTATAACAAAAAAGATGGGGGAATTAACTTGGCTATAGGTGATATTATAGTTGGTGTAGACATAGGAACAACAAAAGTAGCAACAGTAGTAGGAGAAGTTAACAATTTTGAACAAATAGAAACTATATGTAGTACATCATATAAATGTAGTGGATTAAAAAAAGGAAAAATAATAAACGAAGAAGAAATAAGTTTAAGTTTAGAAAAAACTATAAGAGATGCCGAAGATGAAACAAATCTTAAAATAAATTCAGCATACGTAACTATTCCAGGAAAATATGTAACAATAGTACAAAACAGTATAACAAAAGATGCAAAAGACAGATATGCTGGAATATCAATAAAAGATGTGCAAAATGCAATTATGCAAGTAAAAGATATCGAAATACCAGATGGAAAAACATTGATAGATATTGTACCAGATAAAGTAATATTGGATAATGGAACTATAGTTACAGACCCAGTTGGAAGTTTGAGTTCTAAATTTACAATAAGTGCTCAAATAATATTAGCAGATAAAGATTATGTAAGACAATTAAATAACATATTTAAAAGAGCAGGTTTGGAAATAGATGGAATTGTTCCAACAACTCTAGCGGAAAGAAATTTAATATTAGATAAAAATGAATTGCATGATAATATTGCAATTATTGATGTTGGCGCAGAAAATACAGATATAGGGGTATTTGAAGGAACAACATATGTATATACTAATTCAATGCCAGTAGGTGGGGAAAATATAACAAATGACATTGCATTAGTATTAAATATTGAAAAAGAAGAAGCGGATAAATTAAAAAGACAATATGGACTAGCCTTAAAATCATTTATAGATAATGATAATGATATTATTTTAAATACATGTAAAGATAACAATAAAAACAAAATAATAAAAAGTTCTGAATTAATAGAGATAATTGAAGCAAGAATAGAAGATATGTTTCTTATAATAAATAAAGATTTAACAAATCAAGGAATAAAATCAAGAATAAATAATGTCATATTAACAGGACAAGGAATAGTAAATATTAGTAAAAGTGATGTCGCAGGAAAAATAAACTTAAATATACCTGTAAAAATATCTACTGGAAGACTAATAGGAACTACAAAACCTGCATATAGAACAGCATATGCATTGGTTAGATATATAGCTTCAAGACCATTTACTAAAACAGTATCAAGTAGTATAGATACAAAATCAAATGAAAATGTATTTAAAAATATATTTGAAAGAATAAAAGAATTTTTTTACAGTTAAAATTATAATAACAATAATTAGTATAAGGAAATAGTTATTAATTTTAAAATATAAATATAAACAAAGATTTAAGGGAGGAAAAATCAAAATGATGGAATACGAAGATAACAATATAACAATGATGGATGGGACAGCAACAATAAAAGTAATCGGTGTTGGAGGCGCAGGAAATAATGCTGTAAATAGAATGATAGATGCAGGAATAAAAGGTGTAGATTTTATAGCTGTAAATACAGATAGACAAGCACTTCAACAATCAAAAGCAAATACAAAAATTCAAATAGGAGAGAAAATAACAAGAGGGCTAGGAGCAGGAGCTAACCCTGATATTGGTGCGCAATCAGCGGAAGAAAGTAAATCAGAAGTAGCTGAAATATTAAGAGGAGCAGATATGGTATTTGTTACTGCCGGAATGGGTGGAGGAACAGGTACAGGAGCTGCACCAATAGTTGCATCAACGGCAAAAGAAATGGGAATATTAACAATAGGTGTTGTTACAAAACCATTTACATTTGAAGGAAAGAAAAGACTTTCACAAGCAGAAAGAGGAATTGAAAGCTTAAAAGGAAAAGTAGATACACTAGTAGTAATACCAAATGACAAATTATTACAAATAATAGATAGAAAAACATCAATAATAGAAGCATTCAAAATGGCAGATGATGTATTAAGACAAGGTGTACAAGGTATATCTGACTTAATTGCAGTACCAGGTCTTGTAAACTTAGACTTTGCTGATGTAAAAACAATAATGTTAAATCAAGGTATGGCACATATGGGTGTTGGTAGAGCATCAGGAGAAAACAGAGCAGAGGATGCTGCAAAAGAAGCTATCCAAAGTCCATTACTAGAAACATCAATTGAAGGAGCAAAAGGAGTAATTATCAATATTACAGGTGGAGAAGATTTAGGATTACACGAAGTAAATACAGCTGCAGAATTAGTTCAACGCAGTGTAGACCCAGAAGCAAATATCATATTTGGTACAGTTACAGACCCAAGTATGCAAGATGAAATTCAAATTACTGTTATTGCAACAGGATTTGAAAAACCAGATAATAACATATCAAGTATAGGTGTTGATAATATAGTTTCAAAAACATGGGAGAAAAAAATCAATTCAATACCATCTAGCTCAGATGTAAGTTCTTCACAAAATGATTTAGATATTCCACCATTTTTAAGAAAAAATAGAAATAAAAATTTATAATACCTGGTTATGTCCTTTTGGGGACGGTTCTGTTTGGGACATTTAAGTAAAATAATAATATAACTATTTATAATAATTAGAAAGAAATAATCGAAAATGCTCGATTATTTCTTTTTTTCTACAATAAGAAAAGACAGACTTCTCAAAATTAAAGTAGTAAAATACAAAAAGTAGGTGAGCAAAATGACAATTTATATAGATATTATAATTGTAGAAAACCTAATAATGAATTATATAATTTTATATGCAACAGGGATAATATCAAAAGATAAAATTTCATATACAAGAATATTTTTTGCAAGTCTAATAGGAGCGATATATGCAGTGACGGAGTATATATTAAAATTAAATATATATTCAAATATATTAATAAAAATAATATTATCAATAATTATAGTATATGTAGCATTTTATCCACAAAATGTAAAAAAAATGTATAAACAATTGGTGATGTTTTATGTAACAACATTTACATTTGGAGGGGTAGCAACATATTTAATATATGTACTTAAACCACAAAATATAATAATAAAAAATGGAATGTATGTTGGAACATATGTATTAAAAGTGATATTTTTAGGAGCAATAGTAGGAACTGCTATTTTATTTGTAGCTTTTAAACTGGCTAAAAATAAAATAACGAAAAAAGACATGATTTGCAAAATAAAAATTAAAATAAATGGAAAAGAAAAAGTATTAGATGCAATGGTTGATACTGGAAATATGCTAAAAGAACCAATAACAGGTACACCGGTTGCTGTAGTAGAGAGAACATCATTATATGATTTATTACCAAAAGAAATATTAAATAATACTGAATCTATATTAGGAGGTGATTTTGGGAAAATACCAGAAGATATAAAAAATGAATATATTCCAAAATTAAAGATAATACCATTTGCTTCATTAGGGAGACAAAATGGAATGCTAGTTGGAATAAAACCAGAGAAAATCGAAGTTATAAATGAACAAAAAGAGAAAAATAAAAATGCAATAATAGGAATATATAATAAATCTCTAACAAAAAAAGGAGAATACAAAGCGCTAATCGGACTTGAACTATATTAATACTATAAATTTTTAGGAGGTACATAATGAATATTGTTGAATTTTTAAAAAGAAAAATTGATAATATAAGCACCATATGTGCTAAATACATAAATGAAAATGATGAAATAGAATATTTGCCGATATTTTATATAGCGGGAAGTCAAACACTTCCACCACCATTGGAACCAGTAGAAGAAGAAAAATTAATAAAAAAATTATCAGAAGAGGATAATTTAGAAACAAGGCAAATCTTAGTTGAAAGAAATTTAAGACTTGTTGTATATATAGCCAAAAAATTTGAAAACACGGGGATAGGAATAGAAGATTTGATATCTATAGGAACAATAGGTTTAATGAAAGGTGTTAATACTTTTAATTCAGACAAAAATATTAAATTGGCAACATATGCATCAAGATGTATTGAAAATGAAATCTTAATGTTTTTAAGAAAAAATAATAAAACTAAAGGAGAAGTATCGATAGATGAACCATTAAATAAGGACTGTGATGGAAATGAATTATTATTATCAGATATATTAGGAACAGACCCAGATATTACATCAAGAAATTTAGAAGATGAAGTAGATAAAACTTTATTAAGGGCATCAATATTAAAATTAAATGATAGAGAAAAAAATATAATGGAAATGAGATTTGGATTTAAAACAGGAAAAGAAAAAACACAAAAAGAAGTTGCGGATGAACTTCGGAATATCACAAAGTTATATTTCTAGATTGGAAAAGAAAATAATAAATAAAATGAAAAAAGAAATAATGAGTAAGACTGGTTGATTTTATATGTGAAATGGTGAATCAAATCAAATTAGTATTAAATAAACCTTTTTTGGAAATACTTAGATTAAGTAATTTTAAAGGAGGTTTTTTATTTGTTCAATAAAGTTGAAATATGTGGAGTAAATACAAGCAAATTGCCACTATTATCAAATGAAGAAAAGAAAGAATTACTAATAAAGATAAAAGAAGGAGATGAAGAAGCAAGGACTAAATTTATTCAAGGAAATTTAAGACTTGTTTTAAGTGTAATACAAAGATTTTATGGAAGAGGAGAAAAAGCAGATGATTTATTTCAAGTTGGATGTATAGGATTAATAAAAGCAATAGATAATTTTGATATAAGTCAAGATGTTAAATTTAGCACATATCGGAGTGCCGATGATAATAGGAGAAGTAAAAAGATATTTAAGAGATAATAATAGTATAAGAGTTAGTAGGTCTGTAAGAGACTTGGCATATAAAGCTATGCAATTTAAAGAAAAGTATATTAGAGAAAAAGGTAAAGAACCTACTATTGATATAATTGCAAAAGAATTAGGTGTTGAGAGAGAAGATATTGCATATAGTTTTGATGCAATACAAGATCCAGTTTCACTGCAAGAACCTGTTTATAATGATGGAGCGGAAAACATATATATAATGGATCAGGTAAAGGATTCCAAAAATACGGATGAGTCATGGATAGAAAGTATGACAATAAAACAAATAATGAAAAAATTAAATGATAAAGAGAAAATGATAATAACTAAAAGATTTTTTGATGGTAGAACACAGATGGAAGTTGCTGATGAAATAGGAATATCTCAAGCACAAGTTTCTAGATTGGAGAAAAATGCAATTGAACATATAAAAAGATTATACAGATAAAAGGTACGTTTTAAAATATATTTTCTATTTTTTATATAATGAGAAGACTACAAATATTCGCGAATGATATTTCATGTTTTTAATTATTGAACTGTAATTGAACAAGTTTATTAAAAATATTTTAAATTTTTTGGATTTGTTCTAATATAATGTTAGTGGAATAGTATAATAAAAATGGCTTTATATATTGGAGGGTGAAAATGCAAGATAAAGGATTGGATTTTAAACATAAGGAAGTTGTAAATATTACAGATGGAAAAAGATTAGGATATGTTCAAGATGTATGTGCTGATTTAGATACTGGTGTAATTACTTCTATAATTGTTCCGGGTAGTAATAGAATTATGAGTATGTTTTCTTCTAATAATGATATTGTTATACCATGGAAAAACATCAAATGCATAGGTGATGATTTAATTCTTGTCGAAATTTGAGGTACTATTTAAAGTTTTTAAATTATTAAAAATTTCTAAGGCTGTGAAGCATAACATTGAATAAAAAAAATTATTAAAAATTTTATAAAAACTATTGACTTTAAAATATGAATGTGCTATTATAAATAGGCATTTGGCGAGGACAAAAATTGAATTTAAAATATATAAAAAATATTTTAAAATTTTTTTAAAAAACTATTGACAAAATTCGACAAGATATGCTATTATAAGTAAGTACTTTGTGAGAAGAAAAATAAATGAGATTAACGAAAGAATTAGTAAGAAAATTAGCATAATAATAGATACATATATTACTAATTTTTATTTTGACAAAAAAATAAAAAACTTTCAAAAAATTTCGAAAAACTCTTGACAAAGAAAATAAAACATAGTATAATCTAAAACGTTCGTTACAAGAAGAACAAATGCAAAAAAAGTACATTGAAAAGTAAACAGTAAATCCTTTAGAGAATAAACCGAAGCGGTA
>ERZ840517.392-NODE-392-length-59955-cov-9.631235_pt1 | contig 59955 bp, 53 predicted proteins | sample MGYA00519876_ERZ840517 | MGnify/ENA primary metagenome ERZ840517 (study PRJEB31850, sample SAMEA3708882) | human gut metagenome | biome: human gut; feature: human-associated habitat; material: faeces | place: China | collected 2014 ... | reverse complement strand
ATGATATAAGTCATAGAAATCTGCCGTGAAGGAGGTTTTTAGAGGTTACCTTATACGTTTATTTTAACACTTTGTACGCCGGTTGTCAAGACCGAAGTTTCGGTGCGCGGCAGACCGGCTGAAAGGAACACACATGAAGCTGGTAATTGCAGAAAAGCCCTCCGTTGGAAATTCTATCGCGCGAATGATCGGCGCTGACCGTCAGCGCGGCGACGGGTTCACCTCGGGAAATGGATACATAGTAAGCTGGTGCTTCGGGCACCTTGTCGCGCTTTCCTCGCCGGAGGAGTACGACAAGCGCTACGCCAAGCCCTGGAAGCTGTCCAACCTGCCGATAATTCCGGAGGAGTTCCGCTGGACCGTCGCGGAAAGCACCGCGCCGCAGTTCGAGAAGCTCAAGGCACTGATGGAGCGCCCTGACGTAGACGAGATAATATGCGCCACCGACGCAGGCAGGGAGGGCGAGTGCGTGTTTCGCTATGTGTACTGCCAGGCGGGGTGCACAAAGCCGTTCAAGCGGCTGTGGATAAGCTCCATGACCGACGAGGCTATCCGCGATGGGTTCGAACACCTCCGACCGGGCAGCGACTACGACGCGCTCTACCGAAGCGGTCTAGCACGCAATAAGGCGGACTGGATCGTCGGAATGAATGCGACGCAGCTTTTCACGGTGAAGTACCGCAGCCTGCTTTCCGTCGGCAGAGTCCAGACCCCGACCCTTGCAATGCTGGTGGAGCGCGAGAAGAAGATACAGCAGTTTGCCTCCGCGCGGTATTTCACGCTGGAGCTGAACTGCGGCAAATTCAGGGCTGAGAGCGGAAAAATCGAGCCGCTCCAGGCGGAGCAGGCCGCGGCGAAATGCGGCAAAACCGCCGTTGTGAAGTCCGTGGTGAAGGAGCAGAAGAACGCCAACCCGCCGAAGCTCTACGACCTGACGACTCTCCAGCGCGACGCGAACAAGCTCTACGGCTACACCGCGCAGCAGACTCTGGACTGCGCCCAGAAGCTGTACGAATCCAAGCTGATAACCTACCCGCGCACCGACAGCTGCTACATCACCGATGATATGGAGCAGACCGCCGCTGACATGGTACGGCGCACTGCGGCGGCGTTCAAGTTCGGCGCGGACTACGACGCGCAGGGCTGCACGCCGGATATAAAGCGCCTGATAAACAACGAGAAGGTCAGCGACCATCACGCGCTGCTTCCTACGAAGGAGATCTCCCGTTACGACTTCACAAGGCTGCCGGAGGACTGCTGGAACGTCCTGTCGCTGATTGCGATAAGGCTGCTGCTGGCGGTGTCCCCGGTGAACACCTGCGATTCCGTGACCGCTGTGCTCGAGTGCGGCGGCATGGATTTCACAGCCCGGGGCAAAACGGTAGTACAGGGCGGCTGGAAGCAGCTCGAGACCACAATAAAGGCGGGGCTGAAGGGGCTTTCCCAGGACGCGGACGAGGACGACGCCGAGGAAGCTTCCGGAGTGCTCCCGCCGCTTGTCGAGGGCGCGGAGATACCGGTGAAGTCGGTGAAGCCGCTTGAGCATAAGACAACGCCCCCGAAGCGCTACACCGAGGATATGCTCCTTTCCGCAATGGAGCGAGCCGGCAGCGACAGCTACGACGATGACGACGACGTAGAAAAGAAGGGGCTTGGAACTCCCGCCACAAGGGCGGCGATAATCGAGACCCTTGTAAAGCGGCAGTATGTCGAGCGCAAGGGAAAGCAGCTCATACCCACCGACAAGGGAATACGCGTGATAGACGTCGTGCCGGAGAAGGTGAAATCCGCCGCAATGACCGCCGAGTGGGAAAGCACCCTCCAGAAGATAGCGAAGGGCGAAGCGGACGATCAGCAGTTCCTGAGCGATATAATCGCGTTCACGAAGCAGCTTATCAGGGAGAACGCGGGCGAGACCTCGCGAAACGAAAATCCGTTCCGGTTCTCCAGGCTTACTGTGATAGGCAAGTGCCCGAACTGCGGAAAGAACATCTACGAGTTTCCGAAGTCCTATTCCTGCGAGGACAGCCGCGGCAGGTGCGGATTCTATTTTCCGCGGGAGATATGGGGCAAGGAGGTCAGCGAGACCCAGGCGAAGCGTATACTTGACAAGGGAAGCTCCATCACACTCAAGGGGTTCCTCGACCGCAGCGGAAATGCCTGCGCTGGAAAGCTTGTGCTGAAAGACGGCAGAGTCCGCGTGGAGCTTGAGAAATAAGCCTTGAAATTTCCGTTCAGTTGTGGTATACTGACATTGTTACGGAGGTGGAGCAATGAAAATAGGAGTATCGTCGGCGTCGCTGTATCCGCTGCACGCCGAGGACGCATTCGCCGAACTTGCGGCGCTTGGAGTGCGCTGCGCGGAGCTTTTTGCGAACAGTACCTGTGAGGCTCGTGACCCGGTGGTTGGGGAGATAGAGCAGACCTGCCGCCAGAACGGCATGGAGGTCCTGAGCTTTCACCCATTCTCATCGCCGATGGAGTCGGTGTACCTGTTTTCGACCTACGACCGCCGTATTGAGGAAATGATACAGCTCTACAGCGAGTTTTTCGGGACCATGAAGCGGCTTGGCGCGAAAATATTCGTGCTCCACGGCGCGATACTCAGCAGCAAGTGCCCCCCGGAGCATTACGTGAAGCAGTTCAAACTGCTCGCGGAGACCGGCAGGAAATACGGCGTGACCGTCGCGCAGGAAAACGTGAGCTACTGCCTTTCCGGCGACCTTGAGTTCCTGAAAATGATGAAGCGGGAGCTTGGCGGGTACGCGAGGTTCGTGCTGGACTTAAAGCAGGTTCGCCGCGCGCACGGCGATACGTTCGAGTATATCCGCGCCCTCGGCGAGAACATCGTCCACCTTCATATAAGCGACGGCTCCGTCGAGCGCGACTGCCTCCCGGTGGGGCACGGCGAGTTTGATTTCCGCAGGCTCATGCAGGAGATGGACGCGCTGGGCTACAGCGGCGCCTACATGATGGAGCTGTACCGCCAGAATTACGATGAGTTCGCCCGGCTCAGGGAGTCGGTGGACAGGCTCCAGGACATCGCGGACAGCCTGGGTATCAGATAAAAAAGACCGCCTGATTTATCAGGCGGTCTCAGCTTGTCGAAAAAGTCATAACGGCAGTAAATTGCAAAAAACAGTGGGGGAAAACTCTTGTTTTCCCCCACACCCCTTTAGCGCCATTGAATCGTTTAACTGCGCGCCAGCGCGCAGAGTGGTGAGGGCTCTGCCCTCACACTCCCGCTTCCTTTTGTAAGCAAAAGGAAGCGAAAACCAATACGCTACGCGAAAAGTTATAAACTTTATCGACAGTCCCAGACCGCCTGATTTATCAGGCGGTCTCAATTGTATTTGCGGCAGGAGTTACTCGGATTCCTGCTTTTTCTTTTCTTCCTTGCGTGCGCGGTACTTTGCCATGTTCCGGCTGTTGCTCTCGCGTATCGCGGAGACCGCGGGAATGCTGCGGAACTTCTGGACTGCGTCGGTGACGCGGCTGATACCGGTGAAAAGATCCTGCTGAAGCTCAGTTTCCTGGTTGCAGGTTTTCCCGGTGCGCCATTCCTCGATTATCTCGCCGTAGCGGCGGTATGCGTTCTCAACCGATGTCTGCCAGGACATGTACACCTCGTTCATTGCGTGGTCGCCCATCTGGCGAACTTCGTCAATGTGAGAAGCCGCGAACTCCAGCTCGGCGGAGATCGCCTGCGGGTCGTCCTCGGTGAGGATTCCGGTGCGCATGTGGGTGATACCCTCTGCGGCGCAGCTTCCCTTTATCATCACGGAGGCAACTCCGCAGGCTGCCGCCTCCCGGACTACGATTCCGTTCGTGTCGTAAAGCGACGGGAAAATGAACAGGTCGCCGGCGGTATAGTACACGCGAAGTTCCTCGCGGTCGTATATCGCGCCGGTGAATATCACCTTTTCTCGGAGCTTCAGTTCGTCGACGCAGGCTTCGATTTCGGCGCGGTCGGCACCGTCGCCTACGAACATCATGCGGAAGTCGATGTTCTTTTCATCAAGTATTTTGAGGCTGTCGAGAATGTGACGTATCCCCTTGTACCACAGCAGGCGTCCCACGAAAATGAACACCGGGCCGTGACCTTCTACGCCAAGTTCTGCGCGGAGTTCCGCCGCGTCTTCGGGGTCTGCTCTTCCGCGGGGGAAGTCAACGCCGTTTTCCATGATTCGGATACGGTGGTGCTCGTTCTCCTCGTAGCCGAGGTCGATAAGGTTCTGACGCGCGCCTTCGCTTACCGTCCAGACCTCGTCAGCGCAGGAGATGTTCGAGATGAGCATTTTTATCGCCTGGTCCTGCATGAGCTTTGTCGGCAGGGCGCGGCGTATGTCGATATCGAATTTGGTGTGATAGGTCAGCACCATCGGTACGCCGGTCTTGATCCTGAGGACTCTCGCCATCAGCATTGACGCAAACGGGCAGTGGGTGTGGATAATATCAAATCCGCTGCTTGTGAGGGAATCCAGCTTGCTTGCGGAAAACGGATATCCCATGCGGTAGCTGCATATCTTCTCAGTGATGGACATGCTGGTATAGCGCACCACCGGGAACGGGAAATCGTCCTTTGCGCCGGGATATTCCGGGGTAACTACGGTTGCCTTGCCAAGTCCGTTGTTGATTATTTCAGCGTAATTAAGTATCGTCGTTGCAACTCCATCAATAACAGGAGGGAACGAGTCGTTCATCAGGCAGACATTCAGTCCGTCCAGTTTGTCTGACATTGGTTTTTACTCCTTCGGTTTAACAGAGGCCGTATCGGCGCCGGAATAAGGCGCCTGATTCTGAGAATATATAAATATATTATATAGCACGGCGAGAAATAAATCAAGTATTTTTTTAGGAATTTGCCACCCAATCATGCGGCATTTGTGGAATAAACTGCATTTATTGGGAAAAATACTGCTGAACCTGCGCTCAGACCATAGGGCGGCCGGGGAACTCAGGCGGGTCGGGGATACCGTCGCCGTCCCTGTCCTCCATGTGCGCGGAGGCTCCCATCATGTCCCTGCCGCGGACGCTGTACTTGTCGCGCTGCTCCTGTATTGCGGAGTCGAGCAGCCTCTTTACATCGCGGGGGTGCTTTACGGATTGCATAACCTTTGTGGAGGTGTCGGAGTCCTTGGAAAGCAGCGTGATTGTTCCGCAGCCTACTATCCGCTGACCGAACGGCAGCTTCATCGACTTGTCGTAAACGCGGTAGAGCTCGATCTCGTCCTCCTTTAGGTTCAGCAGACCTACGCGGGTTATCAGCTTGCTGTCGGTGAGAATGTATCGTGTAAACGAAATAGGCATACCCATTATGCATTTCTTGCCGGTCCAGATGATCTCACCGTAGTCGCGGGTGAGCTTTTTCATATTTGCCATGGTGATTTCCTTTCTGTCAGCTAAGTGTTTTCAGCTTTTCTTCGATACGGCGGTACTCCGATGAGATAGGACTGGCGCCGGGCTGTTTGAGGTAAATTTCAAGGTAGAGCCGGTTAAAGAACGCGCTTCCGCTGAAAAACCGCTCCATGCGGCGTATCTGCCCGAAGGAGTACACCCCAGTGAGGAACATCAGCTTTTCGCGCTGTGTGGAGGCAGGCTCCAGCGCACGCATGAGCAGCAGGTCGCAGCCGGCGTCGAGCGCGGCTTTCCTGTCCTCGGTGGAGTAGCTCCCGGAGAACATCTGCTCGAGGAAGTCGAGAACGTCGTCGATACGCGCGTTGTCGTGGTTCCTGAGCCACACCGCGCGGTCGTATACATACACGGCGCGTATCAGCGTGTGCTTCGCGCGCTCGTCCGGGTGGTACTTCATTATAAGAAGCAGGTGCCGCGCGAGGTTCTTGTCAGGCTCCGGCGGGTAGCTGCCCACCGCAAAGCGGGAGGTCTCGTGATCCAGCCGCGCCGCGTCGGTGTAGGGCGCGTTGTCGACATTCACGCAGTGCGCAAGTATCACAGCCGCCTGGGTACGCAGCGCGGGGAAGCTGTCGCACAGCTCCTTGAAAAATCCGTAGGTGTACGCCGGGGAAACGAACCTTCCGCCCTTCGAAAGGAAGCGCTTGAGGATATCCAGCGAGTATTCAAGCGACTTCTGCGCCATGTTCCAGTCGGGCTGGGAGCGTATCAGCGCGGTGCAGTCCCTGAGGTAGGACTCCCAGTTTTCCACGTCGTTGAGTTTTAGAATTCCGGCGGTGAGCTTTCCGCAGCACGCCTCGAAGTCCTTCGGGAGCCAATCCAGCGCGGCGGTGTAGTGCTTGAATGCGTTGGCGAAATCCCATTTTCCCATGTATTCCTGCGCCTTTGAGCATTCCGTGCGGCATTCGTCCGTGCCATAGGCGTCGGTGTAGGCGTCGTCCTCGTCGATGAGTTCGCTGAGGTCGGCCTCTATTTTCATGTCGTCCGGAACGGCGCTTTTCAGCCCTTCCAGCAGGAACTCCCGGGAGTCCTGATAGGAAATGTGCGTGCCGCAGTACAGGCAGAATCCCGTTTCAAAGTCGGAATCCAGCATTATCATGCGCTCGCATTTCGGGCACATGCAGTAATCCAGCATGGTATCACCACCTATTATTTTAAGTAAGGTACTATCATTAGGTAACCTCTAAAAACCTCTCGTGTCCCGGTTTTTATAGGTTAACATTATTATAGCACACACTATTATAAAAATCAACAAATTTTTCCCCGCCGCTTGACAATTGCAAAACAGTATGCTATAATATGAAACTGAAAGTGAAAATCAAAATCAAATTTGCAGGGGCTGATCACTTTGGACAGAAACAATTACAATACAAAACAGCGTGACGAGATAGTGGAGTTTTTCAGCCGCCACCGCGGAAGCTGCTTCACCGCAAAGGATATAATCACGAGCGGCGAGGTGACGGTGGGCGAGGCGACGGTATACAGGACTCTCACCAAGCTTGCAAATCAGGGGGTGCTCAAGCGCTTTACCGGGGACGGCTCGGGTGCGTGCTACCAGCTAATGGACGAGCAGAAATGCTCCAGCCACTTCCATCTGAAATGCGACCGCTGCCAGAAGCTGATACACATGGACTGCGGCTTCATGAAGGAAATGCAGCAGCACATAGAGAAAAACCACGGCTTTGCGGTGGATGTCGGGAGAACCGTTATCTACGGACTTTGCAGCGACTGCCAGCGCGCCATTGAGTCAGAGGAACAGAAGAACAAGGAGAATAAATGAGATTCAGAAAGATAATTGCAGTTATTGCCGCCGCTGCGCTGGGAGTTTCCCTGTGCGGCTGTACCAGCCCGGAAAAATCAGAAATCAGCGGGAAGCTGAAGGTCATCGCGACGATATTTCCGGCGTATGACTTTGCGCGGCAGGTTTTCGGAGATACGGCGGACGTAAAAATGCTGCTCAAGCCCGGTCAGGAGAGCCACAGCTACGATCCCTCCGCAAAGGACATCGTAGAGATAAGCGGCTGCGACCTTTTCGTCTACAACGGCGGCGAGTCCGACCAGTGGGTCGAGAGCGTGCTGAAATCCGCGCCGGAGGTGGAGACCTTCCGCATGACGGACGCGGTTTCGCTTCTTGACGAGGAAGTCACCGAGGGAATGCAGAACGCCGGGGAGCACGACCATGACGAGGAAGAACACGAGGACGAATACGACGAGCATGTGTGGACTTCCCCGGACAACGCCTCCGCGATCGTGAAGGCGCTCGGGAAACGCGCCGCGGAGCTTTTCCCGGAGAATGCCGATTCGGTAACTGCGAACGCTGATTCCTATGCGGGTAAGATAAACGAGCTGGACGCGAAATTCGCGGAGCTTCTGAGCGGCGAGGAGCGTTATTTCATCTTCGGGGACAGGTTCCCGCTGCTGTATTTCTTCAGGCATTACGGGCTGAATTACTACGCTGCGTTCCCGGGCTGCGGAAGCGAAACGGAGCCGTCAGCGCAGACAATGACATTCCTGCTGGATAAGCTCCGGCAGCCGGATTCCGTTCCGGCGGTGTTCTGTATCGAGCTTTCAAGCAGGCGGCTGGGCGAGGTCCTTGCGGAGGATTCCGGGCTGCCGGTCGTGGAGTTCCACACCTGCCACAACATTTCGGCTGACGACCTCGCAGCGGGGGAGACATACGTTTCTCTGATGGAGCGCAATTACGAAGTACTATCTGACATTTTGTAAAGGCAAGTGACATATATGGGCGAACATCTGATAAAAGTTGAAAATCTCACGCTGTCATACGAAAACATGACGGTGGTGAAGGATCTGAGCTTCACCGTGGAGGGCGGGGATTACCTGTGCATAGTCGGTGAAAACGGCTCCGGAAAGAGCACGCTGGTGAAGTCGCTGCTGTCGCTGAAAAAACCGGTGGGCGGCGAGATCACCTTCGGCGGAGGACTTCGCCGCAACGAGATAGGATATCTTCCGCAGCAGACAGGCGCGCAGCATGATTTCCCGGCGAGCGTGGGGGAGGTCGTGATTTCGGGCTGCCTTAATTCGATGGGATTCAGACCTTTCTACACCGACCGCGAACGCAAAAAAGCCGCCGAAAACATGGAGCGGCTGAGCATATCCGACCTTAAAAAGCGCAGCTTCCGGGAGCTTTCGGGAGGTCAGCAGCAGCGGGTGCTTCTTGCGAGGGCGCTGTGCGCGACTTCAAAGCTGCTACTGCTTGACGAGCCGGTGTCCGGGCTGGACCCGATGGTCACGGCGGAGATGTACGAGCTTATCGCGGACATAAACCGCAGCGGAGTTACAGTCGTGATGGTAACTCACGATGTCAGCGCGGCTCTGAAATACGCGGGGCATATCCTATGCATGCGGCAGGGTCTTACCCGGGAGAGCTGGTTTTTCGGCACACCGGAGGAATTCCTCACGAGCAGTGCCTCGGATTTTCTGAAAGGGGGCGCGGTCAATGGGTGACATTATTTCCGCGTTTTTCAGTACGCCGATACTTTTCCGGGCGCTGGTGGTAGGTATTCTGGTTTCGCTGTGTGCGGCTCTTCTCGGAGTCAGCCTGGTGCTCAAGCGCTACAGCATGATAGGCGACGGGCTTTCTCATGTTGGATTCGGCGCGCTTGCGATCGCGGCGGTGATGAACTGGGCGCCGATGGCAGTGGCGGTTCCGGTGGTGATCGCGGCGGCTTTCCTGCTTCTGAGGATCTCGGGAAGCAGCAAGATAAAGGGGGATTCCGCGATAGCGCTTATATCCACGGGCGCGCTTGCGATAGGCGTAATGGCGGTTTCACTGTCCGGAATGAACAGCGACCTTGACAGTTACTTATTTGGCAGTATCTACGCGATAAGCGACGAGGACGTTGTGATAAGCGTGGTTCTGGCGCTGCTGGTACTTATACTTTTCGTGTTCTTCTATACGAGGATCTTTGCAATAACCTTCGACGAGAGCTTCGCCCGCGCGACTGGAACAAAGGCGGGTCTGTACAACATGCTGATCGCGCTGCTGACTGCGATAACAATTGTTGTCGGAATGCGCATGATGGGCTCGATGCTGATTTCAAGCCTGATAATATTCCCGGCGCTGTGCAGCATGAGGGTGTTCAAGAGCTTCAAGGCGGTCACGGTGTGCTCGGCGGTCATCTCAGTGGTGACGTTCATTGCGGGCATGGTGATCTCATACGAGTTCGGAACTCCCGGCGGTGCGAGCATCGTCTGCGTGAATATCCTGGTGTTTGCGGGATTCACGGCGGTTGGCGCGGTCATGAGCCGTAACAGAGGATAATCCAGATGTAATAAATGGTCACCTCTAAAAACCTTGTTTGAGTGAAAATGTGTATAGCACACCGACTGCTTCTTCAAACCTCCTCGTAAGGCATACAGCCTTACTTCGTCGGCTTTCATCGCATTCGGCGCACTCTACCCATTTTCCCTTTTCAAACCGGTTTTTAGAGGTTCCCAAATGTCCCCGTTTTTTAGACGGAGATATTTTGCTTTAACCTCTTCACGTCAAATTATTCTGCCATTAAGCTGTATATCGAAAAAGCCATCTTTCGTTGAAAAAGAAAGATGGCTTTTTGATAGTCTCACGTTTTGATACTTAACGTATTGATATACCGTTTGATCGTTAGTTCTGCTTCTTTCCGATAACGGCTCTTAGCAGGAACATCAGTCCGAGCATAAGAACTATCGAAATGCCCAGTACCACAAACACGTTCTGGATAAATCCGGAGATAAGGTAGCCCACGATGCACACTCCTGCGACGGTCAGCGCATAGGGGAGCTGTGTGGATACGTGGTTCACGTGGTCGCACTGCGCTCCGGTGGAAGCCATGATTGTGGTGTCCGAAATTGGCGAGCAGTGGTCGCCGCAGACCGCTCCGGCAAGGCACGCGGAAATGCACACAATAACCATCTGAGGGATCTCGCCGGTCTCGGCGACATTGGCAAGTTCTGTGCTGAAAACGCTTGTAACTATCGGGATAAGTATACCGAAGGTTCCCCAGGAGGTACCGGTAGCGAACGCCAGTCCAACCGCAACGACGAACAGGATAACCGGCAGAAGAATGCTGATGGCGGTAGCGCTCTTTACGATGCCGGAAACGAACGCTCCAGCCTCAAGGTGGTTAGTCATGGTTTTGAGGGTCCATGCGAAGGTGAGGATCAGAATTGCGGGAACCATCTGCTTGAATCCCGCCGCAACGGAATCCATGCACTCCGTGAATGTGAGCACCCTGCGGCACATGAAGTATATCATTATAACCACGAGAGCCGCAACCGAGCCGAGCGACAATCCGTAGGAAGCGTCGCAGCCTGCGAACGCCTCAACAAATCCGGTGCCGCTGAAGAATCCGCCGGTGTATATCATGCCGAGAACGCACAGCACGATCAGCACCGCAACCGGGAGTATCAGGTCGATGACTTTTCCGCGGGAGTGGGCGGGCTGAGCGTCCTCCTCGTAGACCTTGTTGCGGGTGGTGAAAAGGTCGCCGTTACGTGCGTTCAGTTCGTGAGTCCTCATGGGACCAAAGTCGAATCCGGTGACTGCGAGGAAAATTACCATCAGAATAGTCAGCAGCGCATATAGGTTGTAGGGAATGGTGCTGATGAACAGGCTGATTCCGTTGACGCCTTCGACGGTTCCGCTGACAGCCGCCGCCCATGATGAGATAGGCGCGATAATGCAGATAGGCGCCGCGGTAGCGTCGATGAGGTACGCGAGCTTAGCGCGGGAAACGTTGTGCTTGTCCGTAACGGGGCGCATTACAGAGCCCACCGTCAGGCAGTTGAAGTAGTCGTCAACGAAGATGAGCACGCCCAGCAGGAACGTGGAGAGTGCTGCTCCCTTGCGGCTTTTGATGTGAGCCGCCGCCCATTCTCCGTAGGCGCGGCTTCCGCCCGCCTTGTTCATAAGCACGACGATAACTCCTAGTACCACCAGGAACACCAGTATTCCAACATTGTAGGAATCCGCCAGGTTGGCGATGAGACCGTCCTGGATAACGGTGGTGAACATTCCCTCGAAACCGCCGTTTGTGGCTGCCGCGTACACGATACCTCCGGTGAGGATACCGATAAACAGCGAGGAATATACCTCCTTGGTGATAAGCGCCAGTCCGATAGCGATTATCGGAGGAAGCAGCGACCAGAGCGACCCTATCGCTTCTGTGATCGGAGCCTGAATGAAGCAGCCTGCGATGAACAGAACGATGAACAGTGCAATAATTATTTTGCCGACATATTTTTTCATGTTTGAACTCCTTTTTAGTTTATGTTATTAATATACTATTAAATCAGTAAAAAGTCAAGCATTTTAACGCATTTTGTCCGAATGGGCAGAATCTTGCCGTTAAATTTGGAATAATTCACTGTTAATTCCGTGCCGCGGCACGGCTTGACAATTTCCCGGCTGCGTTATATAATATCTAACGGAGAAATTACAGAACAGAGAGGAAACAACATGAAACAGCATTGGGCAAGCGTCTGGGGCAACGCTATATCTATAGGAGAAAACCGCCCCGAGGGATATAACAGGAACATCACTTTCCGCTATCCGATTTATTCACAGTTCGGCGGAACCGCCGTTCGGCTGACGTTCGACAATTTCTGCGGTACCGAGCCGGTGACGTTCAACAAGGTGACGGCGTTCATCGGCGGGAAGTTCTACCCCGTTACATTCGGCGGGAATCGCGAGGCGACCGTCGGCGCGGGCGAAAACATAGTTTCCGATGAGCTTCCCTGCGAGGTGGAGCCGCAGAGCCTTATAACTGTCAGCTTCTGGTTCAGGGATTTCACGCTGCTGAGATCGGCGGTGTTCACCAGCGGACCGCTGACCGAGGGCTATTACGCCATCGGCGACATGACCGAGACCGAGCTTATCCCGAAGGAGATCGAGCGCGGCATAAGCATTATCTACTTCCTCAGCAACGTATCGGTGCTGACCTCCGCAGAGAACCGCACGGTGGTCTGCTACGGGGATTCCATCACCGCGCAGGACTGGCCGGAGTACCTTACGCTGCGCTGCAACCGTGAGGAGAAGCTCCATACTGCGGTAATACGCCGTGCGGCGAGCGGAACCAGAATGCTCCGGGAGTATAACTGCATAACCTACGAATCCTACGGGCTGATGGGAAGCAAGCGCTTTTCCCACGAGGTCCCCACCGACGGAGCGGACACGGTGATAATCCAGCATGGTATCAACGATATAATCCACCCGGTGGGCACCGAGGTGAATCCGTTCCGCCCGATGAGCGACATGCCCACCGCGCAGGAGCTTGCCGATTGCATGAAGTACTACATCGAGCAGGCGCGCGGCTTGGGGTATAAGGTGTACGTCGGGACGCTGCTTCCTATCGAGGGCTGGCGTACCTATGCGCCGTTCCGCGAGGATGTGCGGGGGCAGTTCAACGAGTGGATACGCACCACCGACCTCATCGACGGGTGCATAGACTTTGACAGAGCGTTAGCCGATCCTGAGCGTCCGACGCGAATGCTTCCGCAGTTCGACAGCGGCGACCACCTCCACCCGAGCAAGATGGGCTACAAGCAGATGGCGGATATCGTTCCCGGGGAGATACTCCGCTGAACGGTTCAGGCCGAAGGCAATAAACTAAAGGGGCTGTGAATCACAGCCCCATTTTAATAATATAAAACGTTTAAACCTTGAGCAGATCCTCAACGGTGACAGAGAAAACCTTTGCCAGAGAGATTATCTCAATATCTGTGACGAATCTCTGACCGGACTCGATTCTCTGAACTGCGTTCTTGTCGATATCCAGATTGATGACCTGCAGTCTGTCTGCAAGCTCACGCTGTGAGATCTTCAATGCCTTGCGCAGCTTTGCAACGTTGATTCCGCAGATGTTGTTTCTTCCGTCGGTTGTTCGGTTGTTAAACATGTGGACTCTCCTTACTTGATAAAAAAATTATGCGAAATCCATTCCAATAAAAAATGTATTGCACCTTATACTATTTTACAATATGGCGCGGGTGAAAATGACACCTAACAGAAATCAAAACGATAAATATTACATATTCAAGGAATAAAATGGAAAAACGAGCGCCGGTTGACCTTAATAACAGCCCAATAACCCCATTTTGTGGCATATGCTATGTTTCGTTTTGTTAATAATGCACATTTTCCGCTGCGATTTTTCTAATAATTATACAGCGTGATTGATTCCTCCGATTGATTCCTTTTGAAGATATCCGGGCATAATATAGCTGAACATGTGAACATTCCAGCCTGATCCCTGTAAATCTCTGTACATAGGATAATATAGCCTAACAATTGTGAAATATACGTGAATAAGTTAAAAATTAACTTATTCTCACATGTTCCGGTTGACATGTGTATTTAAATATGTTACAATAAGCATGATATGTGATTGCTTTTAGCAGGAGGACACGCTTTTGAAGATAAAATGGAACAAGAAATACACTACCATAGCGGTTTATTCGCTCATCGTCATTATGCTGGCGGTTCTGTTCGTAGTATTTGTATTTAAATTCGACTCGTTCAAGAGCGGATTTTCATGGATAGGAAGCGTCTCAGCACCTCTTATCTGCGGTATCGTAATAGCGTATATCGTGAATCCGCTCATGATGTGGATCGAGCGCACTTTTTTCCACAAGCTCGTTGAGAATCCGCCGCCTGAAAAAGGCATAGTGATGCAGAAACTGGCGGAATCCAAGGTCGGTTCCACTGCGGTGGTCCGCACACTCGAGAAGCATGGCCCCTCGATGGAGAAGAAGTCACGCCGCCGTAAGATCGCGGCACGCGCGCTTTCGGTGACTATCGCGTATATCATAGTTCTTGCGGCAGTCGTGGGGATTTGCGTGGCTGTAGTTCCGAGCGTGGCAAAGAGCGTGGTCGACCTCGCCGACCAGATGCCCGGGTACATCAAGAAGCTGGACGCATTCCTTGAGGATTTCTTCGCGAACAATCCGGAGATCGCAAATCTTATCTCCGACAGCTTTACTGAAATAGGCTCGATCGTAAATAAAATATCCGAGATGGTTCAGCCGATGGCCGGGGACATCATGAGCAGCGTTTCAAGCGGCGTATTCCAGTTTGCGGCGGGGCTGCTGACGGGTCTGAAGAATGTCGTGATTGGACTTATCATTGCGATATATCTTCTGTTCAGCAAGGAGAGGCTTCTGGCTCAGACAAAAAAGATCCTTTTCGCGTTTCTGAAGAACAATATATGTCAGCGGGTGTTTTATGTAGGCTCCCGAACCAATTCGATATTCAAGAGCTACGTAATATCTAACCTCGTGGACGCGCTGATAATTTTTGTTGCGATGGCGATAGGCTGCCTCGTTATGGGAATGCCGTACCCCATGCTGCTTGCAGTAGTCTGCGGAGTCACAAATCTCATACCGTTCTTCGGTCCGTTCATCGGAGCTATTCCGTGCGGTATCCTGATACTGCTGGTTGATCCGGTGAAGGTCATCTGGTTCGAGCTGTTCGTGCTGGTGCTCCAGCAGCTCGACGGCAACGTTATCAAGCCGCACCTGTTCGGCGGTTCGATGGGACTTCCCGCGATTTGGGTGCTGGTTTCCATCACCATAGGCGGAGGTCTGTTCGGAATTCCGGGAATGCTGCTTGGCGTTCCGGTGTTCGCGGTTATCTACCTGCTGTTTGCAGAGTTCGTATCCTCGCGCCTGAAAAAGAAGAAAATGCCTGAGGAGACCAGGGAGTACGCCGGAGATACGTCGCTGTTCCTTGACGGCTATGAAGACGGCAGTGTATCTGAGGAGCCTGCGTTAGTTCGCGAGGAGAAAAAAGGCGACTGACGCAGCGCAATTAAAATCGTGGGCAAATATGCGGAGATGCCTGCTAGATTTCAAATCCAACTGAATATATCGAGAAATCATGAAACCCTCGAAACCATGAGGCAGCGTTTTTGAAATGGAACGGCACGCTGCCGCAGCCCAAACAATATCGTTTTGTTTCAGATGATCTGATTATGCCGGATAAGTAAATATCTCAAGGTCATCTCTAAAAACCTCATGTGAGCGAAAATATGCAGTGCGCGCCATCTTCGTCTGTCAACGAGCGAAATTTCTGATGTGACGGCGTCCATGCCGTCACTTGGTTATTTCGCTCTGCAACATCGTGTTGCACCTCCTCGTAAGGCATACAGCCTTACTTCGTCGGCTTTCCTAGAATCTGGCACACCCTGCCTTTTTTGCTTTTCGCACCGGTTTTTAGAGGTTCCCTCAATAAAAAACGGTTCTATCCACAGATAGAGCCGTTTTTCTATGCTTATTGTATATCGAAAACCCCCGGCAATGCCGGGGGTTCAAAAAAGCTTTAGCGATGAGCAGAAAAAATTCCTCCAACTGGTATAATGAAAATGCGGTCTGGCAACTGCAAACAAAAACCAATAGGAGGAATGTCAAATGAATGACAATAATAGTTTAGCACATACGACGTGGAATTGCAAGTACCATATAGTGTTTGCACCGAAGTATAGGAGAAAAATATTACTGCAAGAGTATCGTGTGGAAATGGGAAAGATACTAAGGGAATCGAGGGCAGAAATCTGCCCCGACCATGTGCACATGTTTGTAGAGATACCGCCAAAAATGAGCGTATCAAGCTTCATGGGGTATCTAAAAGGGAAAAGCAGCGTAATATTCCACGAAAGACATGGAAATCTAAAGTTCAAATACGGAAACAGGTCGTTTTGGTGTAGAGGCTACTATGTGGATACAGTTGGAAAGAATGCAAAGCGAATAGCAGAGTACATACAAAACCAGCTGAAAGAAGACCAAATAAGCGACCAAATGACGCTCAGAGAGATGAAGGACCCGTTTACGGGTAGCAAGTAACAAGCTTTCGCAGGTGTCAGACCGTACTTGCGTCTTTAGACGCGCGCTAGAAAATAGCCTTTTAGGCGTTATCTGTAAAGCCACCGGCTACGCCGGTGGATATTTACTAATTAACTCCGCAATTTACTATCAATGAGTTTGAGGTAAAATCAGGTGAAATGACTGCACAGCCACTCATATGTCAGCGGAAAAAACCGCCGCCGGCTTCTCTGTCAGAGCAGGGAGCCGGCGGACGTTCTGAAATTCAGGGTTTACAAAAGTCTGACAATTATCCCAATATCATGCGCAGGTCGTCTTCCGGAGTAGTCGCCGCCCGGAGCTTGAATTCATTCTGGAGCACTTCCAGCACTGCCGGTGAAACAAACGCTGGGATAGTCGGACCGAGAATTATATTTTTCAGCCCGAGATAAAGCAGAGACAGCAGAATACATACCGCCTTCTGCTCGTACCACGAAAGCACCAGAGTGAGCGGCAGGTCGTTTACTCCGCAGCCGAACGCCTCGGCGAGCGCGGAGGCGACCCGCACGGCGCTGTAGGAATCGTTGCACTGCCCCATGTCGAGAATTCGTGGTATCCCGTCGATATCGCCAAGATCCATGTCGTTGAGGCGGTATTTCCCGCAGGCTAGGGTGAGTATCAGCGTGTCCGGGGGAGTCAGCCGCGCAAAATCAGAATAGTAGCTGCGGCTGGGGGAGGCTCCGTCGCAGCCGCCGATCAGGAATATATGCCGTATCTTTCCGGCTTTGATAAGCTGTATGATCTTTTCGGCATGCTTCAGTACGGCGTTGTGCGCGAATCCGGTAATGACCTTGTGTCCGCCGTTCATTCCGGTCATTTCCTTGTCCTCGTCGTAGCCGCCGCATTCAAGCGCTTTCCTGATAACCGGGGTGAAATCCTTGTCGGCGCCGATGTGGGTTACTTCGGGGTACGACACGACGGAGGTAGTGAAAATACGGTCGGCATAGCTCTCGCGCAGCGGCATTATGCAGTTCGTGGTGAACAGCACCGGAGCCGGGATATTGTGGAATTCCGACTGCTGATTCTGCCAGCCGGTGCCGAAATTTCCCTTGAGCTGCGGGTGCTTTTTAAGCTCCGGGTAGCCGTGTGCGGGGAGCATTTCGCTGTGGGTGTAGATGTTTACGCCCTTGCCGTCGGTCTGCTCCAGAAGCAGCTTCATATCATGCAGGTCGTGGCCGCTGACTACTATGAACGGTCCCTTTTCAATTGTGAGTGGGACTTCCGTAGGGACAGGGTCGCCGTATGCTTCGGTGTTGGCGTGGTCGAGAAGCTCCAGACATTTGAGGTTCACCGCGCCGGTTTTGAGCACCAGCGGAAGCAGCACGTCCTGCGGTTCGTCCTCGCCGAGGTGGTACAGAGCTTCATAGAAGAACTGGTCGACCTCCCGGCAGGTCTTGCCGAGCACCCGGGCATGGTAGGCGTAGGCCGCCATACCCTTCAGCCCGAACAGAACCAGTGATTTCAGCGAGCGGATATCCGCGTTGCCGTCCCAGATTTCCGGCATTGAGTAGTCCTCAAACTTTTCTGAGGAGATACGGTGCTTTTCCTGCTCGACCTCGGTCTTGATGGCTTTTATCGTTGAATTGTTGAAATTTACGTTGGTGATGGTGGTGAACAGCGCTTTTTCAACCAGCGCGTCGGTGGACTCCGTGGGTCTGCCGTTTTTAGCGGCGCGGGCTAGCCCTATGAGCGCTCCGATTATCTCGTCCTGGTAGTTCGCGGTGTCGGCTTTTTTGCCGCAGACTCCCGCTTTGCCCTCGCAGCCGGTGTTGTGGGCGGTCTGCTGGCACTGGAAGCAAAACATGTCTTTCATTGTGCAGTGTCCTTTCTTTATAATGTGGGGTATGTGCATATAGTTCCCGGAATTTTCGAGATAATACACCGGAAAAAATAAATCACTCCGCTATTGCGAAAAAGCGCGAAATGTGATACAATATCAATGGGGTGATAATATGAAAAAATACATGGCAGCCGCAGTACTTATTTCTTCTATAGTACTCGCAGCAGGCTGCACCGGGAATGCTTCCAGCCAGAGTGAAAGCTCCTCGCAGATTAACAGCTCCACGGCGGAGGTCACGGCCACAACCAACGCAGCGCCGACAGAGCAGCCGGAGGAAGCTCCAGTGACGGAAGCGGTTCCTGAGCCGGCAGAAACCACCGCCGCGCAGACGGAAGCTACGCAGGATACGTCCGCGCCAGAGGAGCAGGGCGGGTACATAGCCGACTGGATTTACGGAACCTGGAGCGCCGTCAGCGTAAACGGGCAGGATTACTGGGATTACGCGTTCGCGAACGGGCTTACGGAGCAGTTGCAGCTTATTTTCAACAGTGAGGAAGTCCTGGTAAGAAAAGGAACTGTGGGTATTGAGCAGGAGTATAGCTATGCCATAACGGACGCAGGAGCTGATATATATTACAGCTGGGGAGAGAAATTCGTGACGCTGACCTATGACCCGTCGGCTGACACTCTTACTATGATAGATGAGGCGGACAATTTTGCCGTATTCAAACGCGGCGAATATCCGCAGTCCGCAGAGGTCGACTACATCGCCGACTGGATATACGGAACCTGGAGCGTCATCAGCGTAAACGGTCAGGATTACTGGGAATATGCGGCGCAGAACGACGAGGATCAGGAGAAGATGATGATCTTCACGGCGCAGGGCGTTGATATTACAAGCGGCGACAAAGTTCTAAGAACGCTGAGCTACCGTATAACCGATGAAGGCGCGGAGATAAGGGATACAGACGGCGCGGTTATTCTGATGACCTATTCGCCGCAGGACGATACACTTACTTTCACGGCGGACGGATATACGACAGTTGTAAAGCGCGGAAGAAATCCGAAACCGGCGGAAAACTGACAACAGTTTCCTATAATAGGTGACGTTTGTAATTTGTAAACGGTTACATGGTTGCATTTCATAATTTTGTAAAATTGAACAGTAAAGTTTAAACAACGGTTGAGAAACTTTGTGCCTTCAGCCAAAAGTATATGCGGAGTAGTTGACAAGCGACTAGTTGTGTGTTATAATTCCTCATGTTGTGAATTTGCTGTTTTTTGGCAGATGCTTACAACAAATAACAGATATATGATTTTGAGGAGAAACTACTATGACTAAGTTCACAAAGATCACCGCAGCTATCGTAGCTGCCGCAGCAGTTCTGTCTTTCGCAGGCTGCAGCAATAACACTTCTTCCGCTTCCGAGTCCTCCAGTGCTGTTTCCGACGCTTCCACTGCTTCCGCTGCTTCCACCGCAGAGGCTGCAAAGACCGCTGAGGCTGCTTCCACCGCTGCTGCTACCGCAGAGGCTGCACAGACTGCTGAGGTTGCTGCTCCCGCTACCGCTGAGGCTTCCGCATTCGACGCTTCCGCTATGTACGGCGACTGGGTTCTCGCTGCAATCAACGATGGCACCAATACAATGAGCGTTGCTGATTTTGCAGCTGCAAACAATGTTTCCGCTGAGGATACCCTGATCTACGTTAATATCGACGAGAACTCCTACAACAGCCTGGCTATGGGTGTTGAAGGCAACTATTCCTACACTGTAACCGAGAATGGCATCACCGTTGATTTAGACGGCATGGAGCTTCCCGTAACCTACGACGCTGAAAGCGACATCTTAGCATACGGCGTAGCTGTTGGCGACGTTACCTACAAGTACGTATTCATGAGAAACACTGATGATGCTGCTTCCACCGCAGAGGCTGCTGCAACCGCACAGGCTGCCGCTACCGCTGAGGCTGCTGAGTAATTCAGTTCAAAACCGATACATCTGCCCGGACTTTGCGCCGGGCTTTTGTTTTCTGTTGACATACGGCGGGTTTTGTGGTACAATATTCTCCGGACATGATTTTGAACAGGAGAATCTACATGAGAAAATTAATTAAATCGCTTGCTGCCGCGGCGGTCGTTCTGATGGTCTGCACGGCATGCAGCCGTTCGATAGACACCGCGAAGATAGAAGGAAACTGGGTCTGCACCACCGAGGACGGAACTCAGCTCCGCGTGACCCTCACCGACCGCACCTTTACCCAGTCCAGCGGGGAAGCCACCGGCGAAACGCTTAAATACGAGCGCACCTCCGACGGTGTGAACGTCAAGGCACCCGACGGGAAGTCGCTGCTGAAACTGACATTCAGCGAGCAGGACGGCACCATCTCCTACACAGTGAACGGCGCAGACGGCTCCGAGCATACTTACACCTTCACCCGGGAAGCTCAGTGAGACCTGACCGTCTCAATAAAACCGCATATTATTGCGCATTCGGGCATTTTCCGCCGGAATGCGCAATTATTTTTGTCCGGATACTTGAAAAATCCGCTGAACTGCGCTATAATATATACTGTATATTTGTGTACAGGCTAAAGTTGTAAGGAGATTTTATGTTTCGAGGACCTCTTATAGAATTATTCATGCTCTTATTTTCAGGCAGCGTCACTGAATCCCAGGTGGTTAGCGTTGTTCTGTCGATATTCTCGGTGCTTGTCATCATTTTCGTGGTGTTCCCGATACACGAGTGCGCCCACGGCCTTATGGCGAAGATCCTTGGCGACGACACTGCGGAACGTCAGGGAAGGCTCACGCTGAACCCATTCGCTCACATCGACGTGATGGGCGCGGTAATGATGATGCTCTTCAGCATAGGCTGGGCGAAGCCCACTCCGGTGGATATACGCAGGTGCAATAAGGTCAAGCCCCGCGCGGCGCTGGCGCTGACCTCCCTTGCAGGTCCACTCGCGAATATCCTGCTCAGCTATATCATGATAATAGCGTACAAGCTTGTTCTTATGAACCTCACGTCCACCACCGGCGCTTACATCGCCCTCGGTCTTTACTACACCGCGCAGATCAACGTTTACCTTGCGGTATTCAACCTTGTGCCGATTGCTCCATTCGACGGTTTCAACATACTGGCGAGCTTCCTGCCGGGCAAGGCGGTCTACTTCATGCAGAAGAATCAGCAGATAATCTACTGGGTATTCTTCGCGCTGCTCATGTTCGGAGTGCTCTCCGTTCCGTTCGGACTTGCCTGCAACGGTATCATGTGGCTGCTCGACAAGGCTTCGTTCTTCCTCGGGTGACGCATGGAGGGACTTAGCTTCAAGCTTGAGATATTCGAAGGACCCCTGGACGCACTGCTCGCGCTGATACAGAAGCACAAGCTGAATATCCAGGACATCGAGATAAGCGTGCTGCTGGATCAGTTCATGCTGTACCTCAGCAGAATGGCGGAGGCTGACCTGGAGATCACCTCCGATTTCCTTGAGATGGCGGCGCGGCTCATAATGATAAAGTCTGCGGCGCTGCTTCCTCGGGAGGAAGCCGAGCAGATGAAACGCGAGCTCCAGGGAGCGCTTATCGAGTACGCCTTGTGCAAGACCATGGCGGAGCGCCTGAAAAAACGCTACCTCGGCGACGTAGTTTTCGTCAGGGAACCTATGGAGCTTGACATCGACAAGTCTTACCACAAGCTCCACCAGCCGGAGGAACTCATGCTTGCCTACAGCGCGCTCAACGAGCGAACCCGCAGGAAGGCAAGCTACCGCCCGAGGTCGATACGCCCGATCGTCGCGAAAAGCTACGTTACGGTGTTCACCGGAATTGTGGCGGTGCTGAAAAGCCTGCGAAGGAACGGAACCGTGCAGATGGACGAGCTTTACAGGGGACAGCCCCGGTCGCGCACCGTGGCGACGTTCCTTGCGATACTTGAGCTTTCGAAAGAGGGCAGGATATTCATATCTGAGGACGGAAACAGCGTAAGGCTGCGGAGAAAGTCCGACGATGAACAACCCGCAGAAACGGAGGGAGCGGAGCAGTGAAATTCAGCGAAGGAATGGCGGTAATTGAAGCCGTGCTGTTTGCGTGCGGCGAGCCGATAGACGCAGCGAAACTCTCCGAGGCATGCGAGATCGAAAAGGATACCGTACTGAAAATCATAGACCGCCTGAACGACCGGTACACGGAAAACGGAAGCGCGTTCCGGATAAACCGGCTCGGCGACAGCTATCAGATGATGACTCAGCCGCAGTTTGCGCCGTATATCAAAACCGCGCTGGAGACACGCCGGCAGGTACCGCTGTCCCAGGCGGCGATGGAGGTTCTGGCTGTGGTGGCGTACAACCAGCCGGTCACCAAGAGTTTTGTGGAGCAGGTGCGCGGAGTCGACAGCTCCGGCGTTGTGAACAGCCTTGTGGAGCGCGATCTACTCGAGGAGTACGGAAGACTCGACCTGCCGGGACGTCCGATAGCCTACAAGACTACGGAGAACTTTCTGCGGTGCTTCGGGCTTACCGATATAAAGGGGCTTCCGGCGATACCGGACAGCACCGACCAGATAGATCTTGAGGAGTTCGACGAGATGAATTTCAGCGGCAGCGATTAAGCGACTAGGCGGCTGAGTGGCTGAGCGAGTTTGCAGCGGAGGTGAGGAAATGGGCTGGATAATTGCAGGTGCAGTTGTGGCAGTCATTCTGATTCTGCTCATGACCTCGGTAAAGGTGCGGTTCGACTATTCCGACCCCGGGGAACTCCGGCTGATAATAAGCTGGCTTTTCGTAACGCTGGTGCGAATTCCGGCGAAAACCAAAAAGCAGAAGCGCCGCGACAAGAAGGCTGAGAAGGACGTGAAGTCCTCCGCAAAGGCCGCGGCTGAGCTTGAGAAATCGGAAGATCCCGGCGGCGGACGAACTGCGGATCCACAGACGCTGAATGAAAGCAAGTCCGCTGAGCAGAATAAACCGCAGGAAACGCAAAAATCGCAGAAAACGGAGCGGGGAAAATCCGGGAAGCCTCCCAAATCTGACAAACCCAAGAGTCAGAAGCTGACGCTCAGCGATATTTTCGCGCTGGTCAAGCTGGTCTGGGACAGCCTCGGAAAGCCGCTGAAAAGGCTGCTTAAAGCGACCCGAGTCACCGGTTTCCGGCTTGATATCTCGGTTGGAGGAGACGACGCCGCGGACGCTGCGATAAAGTTCGGAAAAACCAACATGGCGGCAGGAGCGGCGCTTGCGTTCCTGGACGGCTGTTTTACGCTGAAAGACCCGAAGTTCAATGTGGCCTGCAATTTCCAGAGCGAGCAGACCCGCACGGAATGCGGTTTCACGGCAAGGCTGACGGTGACAGCGGCGCTGGCTTTCCTGTTCTGGGTCGCAGGCAGGCTGATCAGGAACTACATGTCCCGCAAGGACGCGGCAGCCGCAGTTGATAAGCTAAGAAAGTAACATTAATATAAAGGCTTGAAAGGAGTTTTATTATGTCAAATGCAATTGAAGGAATCCTCGGCGTTTCAATGGAGAAGATCCGCGAGATGGTGGACGTAAACACCATCATCGGCGATCCTATCTCCGCGCCTAATGGAACTACTATAATCCCGGTTTCTAAGGTGTCGTTCGGGTTTGCTTCCGGCGGCAGCGACCTTCCCACACAGGCGGCTGAGAAGTTCGCAGGCGGAGCAGGCGCGGGCGTTACGGTAAAGCCGCAGGCGTTCATCGTGATCAAGACCGACGGCGACGTTGAACTGCTGGAGCTCGGCGGCGCAGGCAAGACCAGCCCGCTGGAAGGCGTTGTAGAGGCTATTCCGGGCGTTATCGGGAAGATAAAGGATCTCGTCGGCAAGAAAAACAGCGATTCCGCAGACGAATCTGACGACGCTGAATAAAATCCGCTGATACTGCGCACCCTATGATGGAAGAAATTACATCAGAGAGGTGCAGATATGAAGCGACAATTAAGAAGAATCACGGCGGTACTCGCCGCTTTGGCGGCGTCCGCGGGAATCTCCGTGACGGCTGTGGCGGCTCCGGAAAACATTTCTGCGGTCAGCGCGATAGTCATTGAGGCGGACACCGGCACGGCGCTCTGGGAAAAGAACGCCGACGAACACCGCGCGATGGCAAGCACCACGAAGATCATGACCGCCCTGCTCACCATTGAAGCCGGAGGCCTCGACCGGGAATTCACTGTGGATCCGCTCGCGATACTTGTCGAGGGGACTTCCATGGGTCTGCGCGAGGGCGACCGGGTGTCCCGGCGCGACCTGCTTTACGGGATACTGCTCCCTTCGGGGAACGACGCGGCAAACGCGGCGGCGGTCTCGGTAAGCGGAAGCATAGGCGCGTTCGTGGAGCTGATGAACTCCAGGGCGCAGGAGCTGGGACTTTCCAACACGCATTTCGTCACGCCCTCCGGTCTTGACGCAGATGGGCACTACACCACCGCCCGCGATCTCGCAAAACTTGCGGCGTTCGCGATGAAGAACGAGGTGTTCCGCGAGGTGGCGGCGTGTAAGTCGGCGGAGGTGGAGTTCGGGAATCCGCCGTATAAACGTACGCTGTACAACTCCAACAAAATGCTCAGGCGCTACGATGGCGCGATCGGCGTCAAGACCGGATTCACGGACAACGCGCGCAGGTGCCTGGTTTCTGCGGCTGAGCGCGGCGGAGTTACCCTGGTCGCGGTAACGCTCAACGCCGGAGACGACTGGAACGACCACGCCAAAATGCTGGACTACGGCTTCACGAAGGTGAAGGCGTACCCGCTGGAGACTTCATGCACGAACAGGGTCGCCGTCGCGGGAACAGGTCAGAGCGTTGGAGTTTACGCGCAGGCGCGCACACTGGCGCTCACTCCGGAGCAGCGCACCAGGATCGCCCGGGAAGTCTACCTCCCGGGGTTCGTTTACGGGAGCGTCGGCAGGGGAGACCGGCTCGGGGAGATCAGGTTCCTGCTTGACGGGAAGGTCGTGTGCGCCTGCCCGCTTCTGGCTGATTCAGCCGTGGAGGCGGACGACACCGAGCCGGGATTCTTTGAAACGGTACTGTCAAAACTGGGAATATATGTGTAGACAAATTGCGCAGTGATGCGCTGATTCCGCCCGGGAGGGCGTACATAGAGAGGATAAATATGGAAAAGGTTAGAATTCAGAAGATCATTGCAGACAGCGGAAGATGCTCACGCAGAAAGGCGGAGGAGCTGATCTCCGCCGGCGTAGTCACGGTCAACGGCAGACCCTGCTCCCTGGGAGATAAGGCTGACCCGTATAACGACCTGATATGCGTCGAGGGCGAGGAGATAGCTGCGGAGCGCGCAGAAAAGCGCTACATCATGCTTAACAAACCGCGCGGCTACGTAACGTCCATGGCGGACGAGATGGGCAGGAAGGTAGCTTCAGACCTGCTGACCGACGTTCCCGAGCGGGTTTACCCGGTGGGAAGGCTCGACCGCAACTCCGAGGGTCTGCTTATTTTCACGAACGACGGCGAGTTCGCGAACGACATCATGCACCCGTCGAAGCACGTTCCCAAGACATACCGTGTTACCATCGACGGAATGGTAAACGAGGATCAGCTTTCCCGGCTGATGTCCGGCGTGGAGCTTGACGACGGCGTAAAGACGCTCCCCTGCACGGTGGAAGTGCTGTCCGAATCCCCGGAAAGAACGGTGCTCCGCTTCGTCATCAAGGAGGGCAGAAACCGCCAGATACGCCGCATGTGCACCGCAGTAGGCCTTGATGTCGGCAGACTGCGACGTATCGCCATCGGCGGTGTGAAGCTCGGAATGCTCAAGCCCGGCGCCTACCGCGACCTGACCAAGGACGAGCTGCGTTCTCTGCGTGCTTCTGTCGGAAAAGGTCAGAACAGGAGAGGCAAATGATTTTTGCATTCAAGCGATGATTTGAGAATTATAAAGATTTGTTGAAATTGACAAAAATTTAACCATTTCATGCAATGGTTTTAATGCATAAGATAAAAAATGCAAAAATCTCAGATTTTCGCTTGAGTTTTCATATTCAATGTAGTATAATTATTGTGGATAAATTTTAATTAAGACGGGGCAGCTATGTCTGCACCGATCTCAATAGCAGGTATGGAGGAGAAAAAATGGCGTTTTCAAAGACACTGGCTGAGATGGAACAGAACGTTCCTGACAGCGACGCAAGAAAGAAACTGAATGCCCTCTTCGACGAGGACAGCTTTAACGAGCTCGACAAGTTCCTGTCGGCTGACGGAGCTGTAGGCAGCGTAGTATCCGGCTACGGCACAGTAAACGGCGCGACTGTTTACGCTTACGCACAGGACGTTTCCGTTAAGGGCGGCGCAGTTGACAAGAGCGCGGCTCTCAAGATCAAGAAGCTGTATGAGCTCGCTGCAAAGAACGGCGCTCCCGTTGTCGCAGTATTCGACAGCAAGGGCGGCGACATCAACGAGGGTATGGAAGTACTCGCTGACTACGGCGACATAATCAAGGCTTCCGCTGCTATTTCCGGCGTAGTTCCGCAGATCGCGGTCATCACCGGCGTATGCGCAGGCGCGGCTGCCGTCATCGCTTCCATGGCTGACGTTACGATCATGACAGAGAAGGCTGAGCTGTTCCTGAACGCTCCGTTCAACACACCCGACGGCAAGCTCGAGGGCGCAGGCAAGGCTGCAAACGCCGCTAAGTCCGGCGTTGCCGATATCCTTGCTAAGGACGACGCAGAGGCTATCGCAAAGGCTAAGAAGCTGGCTGCTATCCTTCCTGCAAACAACATCTCCCTCGCAGGCAACGATGATTTCGCAGAGAACGACGCTGCGGTTTCCGCTTCCATGAAGGGCGCTGACCTTGTTGCGGCTCTCGCTGACAAGAACTCCACTGTAGAGCTCGGCGCTGAGTTCGGCACCGCTGCTTACACCGCATTCGCAAGCGTTAACTGGGCAACCGTAGCTTTCGTAGCTACCGATAAGGCTGCAAAGCTCACCGCTGCTGACTGCGCTAAGATCGCAAGATTCGTTCAGCTCGCTGACGTATTCTCCATTCCGGTAGTTACAGTTGTAAACACCGAGGGCTTCGAGGCTTCCAGCGCTGCTGAGCTTGCAGGCTCCGTACGCGACGCCGCTAAGCTCGCTCAGGTTTACGCTTCAGCTACCACGACCAAGATCAACCTCATCACCGGCAAGGCAATCGGCGCGGCTTACGCTGCATTCGACAGCGCTGACATTTCCTACGCATGGGAGAAGGCTGTTATCGCTCCGATGAGCCCCGAGGCTGTCAAGGTATTCATGGGCGAAGAGGCTGACACCACTCCGTTCAAGGCTGCTTCCCTCGGCATGATCGACGGCGTTATCGCTGCTGAGGATACCAAGCAGGCAGTTGCTTCCGCTGTTGACCTCTGCTCTAGCAAGAGAGTAGCTGCTCCCACCAGAAAGCACGTTAATTTCGTATTTTAATTAAAACATAGAGAGGTTTTTGACATGAAAAGATACACCATCACAGTAAACGGCAATGCATACGATGTAACTGTTGACGAGGCTGACGGCTCCGTAGCCCCTGTTGCTGCTCCCGCTCCCAAGAAGGCAGCTCCCGCTAAGAAGGCTGCTGCCCCCGCTGGCGCACAGGGCAACGCAACCGTTAACGCTCCTATGAACGGCACTATCGTCGACGTTAAGGTCAAGGTAGGCGATAAGGTTACAAACGGCACCGTTATCGCAGTTCTCGAGGCTATGAAGATGGAGAACGACATCGTTTCCGATAAGGACGGCGTTGTTGCTTCCGTTAACGTTAACAAGGGCGACGCTGTTGAGACCGGCGCTGTTGTTGCTACACTGAACGCGTAATTATTAAGGAGAACAGAAATGGCAAAATTAAAGATAACTGAAACCGTTCTTCGTGACGCGCACCAGTCCCTGCTTGCCACAAGAATGTCTATGGACGAAATGCGTCCTATCCTCTCCGAGATGGACAAGATCGGCTTCTACTCCGCTGAGTGCTGGGGCGGCGCGACCTTCGATTCCTGCATACGCTTCCTGGACGAGGATCCGTGGGAGAGGCTCCGTATCCTGAGAAAGGAAATGCCGAACACCAAGCTTCAGATGCTGTTCAGAGGTCAGAACATGCTGGGTTACCGTCACTATGCTGACGACCTGGTAGAGTACTTCGTTCAGAAGTCCATCGCAAATGGTATCGACATTATCCGTATCTTCGACGCACTGAACGATATCCGCAACCTCGAGACCGCCATCAAGGCAGCCAAGAAGGAGCAGGGTCACGCTCAGGTAGCTATTTCCTACACCCTCGGAGAGGTATTCACCCACGAGTATTACATGAACTACGCTAAGCAGATCGAGAATGCCGGCGCAGATTCCATCTGCATCAAGGATATGGCGGCTCTGCTGACTCCTTATGAGGCTGCAAGCCTTGTAAAGGATCTGAAGGCTACCGTTAAGATCCCGATCCAGCTTCACACCCACTATACTTCCGGCCTTGCTTCCATGTGCATCATCAAGGCTGTTGAGGCAGGCGTTGACGGCGTCGATACCGCTATGTCCCCGCTCGCACTGGGTACTTCCCACGCTCCGACTGAGTCCATCGTGGCTACCTTCCAGGGCACAGAGTATGACACCGGTCTTGATCTCGTGAAGCTGAACTCTATCCGTGACTATTTCATGAAGCTCCGCAAAAAGTACATCGACAACGGCCTGCTGGATCCCTCCATGCTGGCTACCAATACCAACGCGCTGATCTATCAGGTTCCGGGCGGAATGCTCTCCAACCTGCTGTCTCAGCTTAAGCAGGCTGGCAAGGCTGATCAGCTCGAGGCTGTTCTTCAGGAAGTTCCGCGTGTTCGTAAGGATTCCGGCTTCCCGCCCCTCGTTACACCTACCTCACAGATCGTTGGTACTCAGGCTGTGTTCAACGTAATTACAGGCGAGCGCTACAAGACTGTTACCAAGGAGTTCAAGGGTCTCGTTAAGGGCGAATACGGCAAGACTCCTGTCGCAATCGATCCTGAGTTCCAGAAGAAGATCCTCGGCGCAGAGGAGCCCATCACCTGCCGCCCTGCCGACCTTCTCAAGCCCGAGTTCGACACAATGAAGGAAGAGGTCAAGCAGTACGTTGAGAACGCTTCCGTTGAGGATGTGCTCACTTACGCAATGTTCCCGAAGGTTGCTCCGAAGTTCTTCGAGAAGCGCCGTGACAGACAGGTAGGCATCGACGCTGACCATGCTGACAAGACCAACAAGGTTCACCCCGTCTGATAACTGAATTATATGTCCCTGCGGCTTCGGCTGCGGGGACATTTTGTTTTTAACATGAAAATCGGCGGATTGTCGAAAATGCATAAATAGTGTGTAATTGATGTGAAAGCGGAGTGGGCGATAAATGGAACAGGGAACACCCGCGAGCGTGATTGTAATAGGAAATACAGGAAAATTGCGATGATATCGTTTACACTTCGGTTTTACTGATTTTTCGGCGATTTGCACAAATGAAAGATTACAAACTGGTTACAAAACGGTTACAAATTCGATAACGGCAGAGTAACAACAAGGATTGAACGTCAAGGAAACCGCATTAACTCGCGGATAAATTAAGTTAACAAAAAAAATAAACTGAAATTAACAATTCATGCCTTTGCATTGTGAATATGAACAAGAGGTGAAAATTGAAAACGTTTTCCCATTTTTTCTGTTAAAAAAGTTCTAAAAAAGGGGTTGAAAAATGAAATGATTTATGATAAACTTACAAATGTAATCAAGGGGCGGTGATTGAAACGCTTCAGACAGAGTATAATTACCCGAGAACCTTGATGATTAATTCAGTTCCCTCGGGAACAAAATGAAACCTATTTTGGGAGGAAAAATCTATGAAGAAAAGAATTTTAGCAGCTCTGCTCGCATCTGCTGCAGTTCTGTCCTTTGCTGGCTGCTCCAGCAACACAACAAGCTCCAGCACACCGGCTGATTCCAGCTCCGCTGCTGACAGCTCTGCTGCTGATTCCAGCACACCTGCTGACGAGTCCAGCTCCGTTGCTGAGGAGTCCAGCACACCCGCTGCTGAGGCTGATGATTCCGTTAAGACTGCTGGTACCGGTCTCACCGTAAGCGAGAGCGAAGGCAAGGTATTCAACATCTACGCTTGGAACGAAGAGTTCAAGGGCTTCTTCGAGAAGTACTACACCGTTCCTGAGGGAATCACCGTTAACTGGGTAATCAATCCTTCTGACGACGGCGTTTACCAGGATAAGCTCGATGCTGCTCTCCAGGCTCAGGCTACCGCAGCTGCTGACGACAAGGTTGATATGTTCCTTGCAGAGGCTGACTACATCATCAAGTATGTAAACTCCGACTACACAATGGACGTTTCCAAGATCGGCGTTTCTGCACTCGACACTGAGTACAAGTACACCGTAGACGCAGCTACCGATACAAGAAACGGTCAGCTCAAGGGTGTTTCCTTCCAGTGCTGCCCTGCTGCTCTGATCTACAGACGCTCCATCGCAGAGGCTGTTCTCGGTACTTCCGAGCCCGCTGAGGTTCAGGCTAAGCTCTCCGACTGGACAAAGTTCAACGAAGTTGCTAAGCAGGCTAAGGAGCTTGGTTACTACATGACCGCTTCCTATGTTGAGACCTTCAGAACCTTCTCCAACAACGCTACATCTCCTTGGGTAGACGCTGATAACAACCTCGTTATCGACGATGTATTCAATCAGTGGATCGACCAGGCTTACGACTTCGTTCAGAACGAGTACACTCTGACCTCCGATGTTTGGGGCGATGAGAAGAATGCTCAGATGTTCAAGGATGGCAAGACAATGTGCTTCTTCGGCCCGGCTTGGTACTACAACTTCTCCATGGGCAACGCACAGGATCCCGATAAGGGCTGCCCTGGCGACTGGGCTATTATCCAGGGTCCGCAGGCTTACTTCTGGGGCGGCACATGGCTGCTCGCAGCAGAGGGCTCTGATAACCCCGAGATGCTCGCAGACGTATTCAACGCATTCACCGCTAACGAGGACATCTGCACCAAGCTCGTTGAGAACGAGAACCAGTTCACCAACAACACCAACGTAAACCAGAAGTTTGCTGAGGATCCGAACTATGGCAACGCATTCCTCGGCGGCCAGAACGATACCGCTATCTTCGTTGAGCTTGCTAAGAACATCAAGTTTGAGAACAAGACTCAGTACGATCAGCTCCTCAGTGAAGGTCTGCCTAAGTACATGCTTGACTACTTCACTGGCGAAGTTACCAAGGACGAGGCACTTGCTAACTTCTACAGCTTTGTAAACGACAAGTATCCTGCAATCGTAACTCCTTAAGTTGGCGTTTTAACAAAGTAATCTAGTCCTAAAAAAAGAGGCGGGGCAGTCTTGCTTCACCTCTTTTTTACTAGGAAAATTAAGAGGAGAGGACCTAGGAATGGATAAGAAACATAAGTCGATCAGTTATGCAAAATGGGGTTACATATTTATAATACCGTTCCTCATTGTTTTTATTACTTGCCAGCTGATACCGCTTTTCAACACATTTTACAACAGCTTTTTTGAAAACTACAGAGATGGACTTGCACAGATTGGACCGAACTTTGTAGGTTTTGATAACTACATCAAGTTGTTCACTCCTAATAAGAGCGGATCTATTAACATAGTCAACTATGCATGCAATACAATGATCATGTGGATCATTGGTGCTATCCCTCAGCTCGTTTTCTCGTTACTTCTTGCAGTCATTTTTACGAGCGCAAGACTTAACATCAAAGGCCAGACTTTTTTCAAGACAGTTATCTACATGCCTAACCTGGTAATGGCGTCGGCGTTCTCAATGCTGTTCTTCACATTGTTCTCAAATGTTGGACCTATAAATCAGATCATCCTCGCAATGACGAATAATACATTCGAATTCTTCCGGAATCCTGTATCGACGCGTTGCATAATCGCGTTTATCAACTTCCTGATGTGGTTCGGTAATACTACGATATTGCTGATGGCTGGTATCATGGGTATCGACCAGAGCCTGTTTGAGGCTGCATCTATTGATGGTGCTACTTCTGGTCAGGTGTTCTTCAAGATCACACTTCCTCTGCTGATGCCGATTCTGCTTTATGTTGCGATCACATCTCTCATCGGTGGTCTTCAGATGTTCGATGTCCCGCAGATCATCACTGCTAGTTCCGGCAGCCCGAATAACAGCTGTATGACTCTTATCATGTATCTTAACCGTCTGATAGGCAGCGGTTCCAAGAACTATGGTATGGGCGGTGCTGTTTCCGTTGTTATCTTTATACTGACCGGTGCGCTCAGCATGATCGTATTCAAGACAATGGTTACAAGCGACGACAAGCCGAAGAAAAAGGCAAAGAAGGTAAAGGAGGCTGTAAAGAATGGCTAATCCTAATGTAGCAAAGTACAAGGAAGAATCCAAGAGCTATCGTGCACAGCAGATGGTAACGAGAGTGCTCGCTTATATCTTCCTTGTTTTTGTAACTTTCCTTTCACTGTTCTCTTTCTATCTGCTGATCATCAACGGTTCACGTTCAAATGCAGAACTGCAGGCAGGTTTCACACTGATCCCGAGCACACACTTTGGCGATAACTTTATCACTGCTATCACTGATAACGCTCTGTTCTCGCTTCCTCGCGGTCTTTGGAATAGCTTCTTTATTGCTGCGTCCAGCGCTATCCTGACAACGTACTTCTCTGCAATGACTGCGTACGGCATTCATGTTTACGACTTCAAGGGAAAGAAGTTTATCTTTACATTCATTCTGGCTGTAATGATGATCCCAACACAGGTTTCCGCAGCAGGTTTCATTCAGCTCGTTAACCAGGTTCATCTGAACGATACCTACTGGCCGCTGATAATTCCGGCGATCGCTGCTCCGGCAATATTCTTCTACATGAAGCAATACATCGAAAGCTCCATGCCGCTTGAGGTAATCGAGGCTGCCCGTGTTGACGGTTCCAACGAGTTCAGAACGTTCAACGCTATCGCTGTCCCCATGCTGAAGCCTGCGTTCGCAGTACAGCTTATCTTCGGATTCGTTGCGTCCTGGAACAACTTCTTCACACCTGCGCTGGTTATTGACTCCTCTGACAACTGGACACTTCCTATTATGATGTCCATTCTGCGTTCTAAGCTCAACTCTCAGAACGGCGACCTGGGTGAAGTTTACATGATGATCCTGTTATCCATCATTCCGGTTGTTATCGTTTATCTGTTCCTCTCCAAGTTCATCGTTAAGGGCGTTGCTCTTGGCGCTGTTAAGGGCTAATAAACAGATTATCCCCCGCTGAAGCTGGGGCAAAAGACACTTTTTCTACAAGCTGAATCCACCGGCATGACCGGTGGATTCTTTTTATTTGTAGAATTATCCCCGGAGCAGAACTCCGGGGATTTACTATTAAGAATCAGTCTTTTCAGACTTCGCAGGTTTTCCGGGATTTCCAACGAACTCAAAGTCGATGAACCCGCCGTTGACGTTCACGCTGACGCACTTCACACGAACCTTGTCGCCAACAGTATATATGCTGCCGTCGATCGCTCCGGTGAGGATAACGCCGTGCTGTACCTCGTAGTCGCCCATGGGCATGGTCGCAACCGACACCATACCCTCGATGGTGTTAGGCAGTACGACGTACACGCCGCCCGCGCTGACGCCGGAAATCATTCCGTCAAACTCCTCGTTGACGTGGTTCTTCATGTACTCAGCCATGTAGAAATTCTCGCACTCGCGCTCGCAGCGTACCGCTGAAAGCTCCGTGTTGCTCGCCTGGAGCGCCGCAGAAGCAGAGAACGCAGCGTACTTTCTGCACAGCTTCTCGTGGTCGAGGGAGTACACATAGTCGGTCAGTATGCGGTGTATCGAGAGGTCGGCGTAGCGGCGTATAGGCGAGGTGAAATGCGCGTACTCCGGCATTACCAGGCCGTAATGTCCGAGGGGCTCCTCGCTGTAGCGCGCCTTCATCATCGTGCGCAGGACTATCCTGTTAATCACCATCGCGCGGTCGCTGTCCTTGTTCTCGCGGAGTATCCGCGCAAGCTCGGAGGCGGGAGCGTTCGCCCCGAGCGCACCGGGATTTATCCCTAGCGCGGTCAGCGTTTCCCGCAGTTGGTCGAGCTTCTCCGTCGTCGGAGCCTCGTGCACACGGTAAACGAACGGTATTTTCTCCTTCATCGCAAGAGCCGCCGCCGATTTGTTCGCCATCAGCATGAACTCCTCGATGATCCCCTCTGCAATTCCGGTGGTGCGCGGCTTAACGTCAATGCACACGCCGTTTTCATCAGTGATTATCTTGGTCTCTGAGGTGTCTATCTCGGGAGCGCCCCGGTCGACGCGGTTCTTTACAAGGATATCCGCGAGTTCCTTCATTATCGGGATACGGTCGATCACCCGGGCGTATTTCATCTTTATTTCGTCGTCGGCGGTGCCGTCGATTATCTTGTTGACCTCGGAATAAACTCCCTTCACGCGGCTCCTGATAACGGATTTCTCGAAGCGGTAGCTCAGCAGCTTTCCGTCAAACCCGACGTCCATCAGGCAGGAAAACGCCAGTCTGTCCACCTGCGGATTCAGCGAGCATATTCCGTTTGAAAGCTGGCGCGGCAGCATGGGAACTACCTGGTCGGCGTAGTAGATCGAGGTTCCGCGGTAAAACGCCTCCTCGTCGAGCTTGCTGCCCTTTGTAACGTAGTGTGAAACGTCCGCGATATGCACTCCCAGTTTGTAGCAGCGATCGGTCTTTGCGATGCTCACCGCGTCGTCTATGTCCTTGGTGTCCGCACCGTCGATGGTGAAAATCGGCTCTCCCCGGAGATCCAGTCGGCGGAGCACCTCGTCGGGGTCCGGCTCGTCGAGGTCAATTTTGGAAGCCTCGTACAGCACATCGTCCGGAAAGTTCACGTGCAGATTGTTGGACAGCATGTAGGCGTCCGCGCCTGCCTTCGCGGTATCGCAGGAGCCGAACACATCCACGATGTTGACGGTATGATCCATGTGGCGCTCGCCGCGCTTCTTTATTGAGAAAACTACCTTATCGCCGACATGCATAGCAGCCGCTTTGGACACCTTCGCAATAACGAGCGGGTCGTTGCAGAGCTTATCCGGAAGAACCATCAGCTTGTTGCCCTCAGCGACGATAACTCCGGTCTGAAGTCCATTGTTCGCCTCCAGCACGGAAACCACAACTGCCTCGGCGGAGAATCGCTCGTCAGCTTCGGCGGTCTGCTTTGCAAGCACGATATCTCCGGGAATAGACCCCATGAGGTCGCGGCCGCGCACGAAATACTCGACCGGCATATCTCCAAGCTGCCTGATAAAACCGGATTTCGGCGTTACCCGGGTGACCTCCGCCTTGAAGAACTGCTCCGGGTGCTTTATCCAGCACATGCCCTTCTTGTAGGCAATGTCGTTGTGCTGTTTCATTTCGGAAAGCGCGGTCTCCAGCTTCTTGAATCCCTTTTTATTGATATCCAGACGGTCGGCGATCTGCTTGTCGGTCAGTCCCTTTTCGCCTGCGTCGTAAAGCATGAGCAGTATTGATATTTTCAGCTTGTTCATTTTTATCCTTTCTCATCGGTTTACTATATTTTATCCACGAACTCACCTGTTATTAACAAAAAGGACAGGCGGTAATGCCTGTCCCGTTTTTTTACTGTTCAGCAGTGGAAGCTGTGCTTTCAGCATACGATTCGCCAGCCTGAGCTGTTCCGGAGGTCTCAGCCGTGCTTCCTGCCGCGCCTGACTCAGCAGTGCCGGAATCCTCAGCGGTTCCCTCGGAGGTGGAAACCTCGGAAACAACGGAAGAAGTAACGGAGCTTGATGTGTCGTCAGACTTGGAACCGCCGAAGTAAGCATTTGCAATATTAACAACCATCGCAAGAATGAAGAATATGATCGCCGCTGTGATCATAGCCTTGTTGAGCTGAGCTTCCTTGGTTCTGCCGGAATTCTTTCCGAAGTAGTTATCGCCGGTGTTGCCGGAGATGGTCTGAGACATCTGAGTCTTGGTGTCCTGCATAAGAACAACGATAACGATAAACACGCATGCAATTATAAGAACTATTGCGCTGATTATTTCGAAAATACCCATTGGTTAATATTCCTCCATATAAATATGTACATTTATGTACAAGTGATATCATACTAATCAAGTATACCACATAATCACAGAAATTGCAAGTCCTTTTTGAAATTTTTTTTATTTGCGGAGAAATTATTTTGCTGAAGTCATACGGCGCTTACCGGTCATAGATGTGACCTCCAGCTTCAGCACCCGGGTCCTGGGTATGGCGGCGGGGTTAAAATCCGTATGCTCAGGGTGGTAGTGTCTCATTATCAGCGTCAGCGCGTGGAGTTTCTCCTCCTCCGGAACCTCGGTCAGTACTCCCCTGCCTATTACGCTGCGGTACTCCATCGTGCAGTATCCCCTGCTCTCGTCCAGTACTATCCTGTGGGAGCAGTCCATTTCGAACGCGGTCTGCGGGTCGCGGCTAATCAGGTCGTACTTCCTGCCCTCTGCCGCGCCGTGGAAGTACAGATAAAGCCTTCCGCCGCTGACCTCCTCGCCGAAATTCAGCGGCAGGATATACGGCACTTCCTCGTCGTTCAGCGCAAGACGGCATACGTCGCATTCGGATATTACCTGAAGCAGCTCCTGTTCGTCTGTGATCTCCCTGTCTGATCTTCTCATTTTATCCCTCCATTCATAAAGATTATAGAACATTTCCACGGAAATTTCAATCGGAAAACGAGGTTCTTAATCAACCCCGGACATACTATAATATATAGAATACGCGATTAAGCGAAAGGAGCATTTATGAATACGTTAAAGACAATTCTGAGCGGGCTTGCGGTTGGCGGCGCAATGACCATTCCCGGCGTCAGCGGCGGAAGCGCGGCGATGATCCTCGGAATCTACGACGACCTGATAACGGCGGTCAGCCGCGCCTTCTCCGAACCGAGGAAAAATCTCCTGCTGCTCCTGAAATTCGCCATCGGAGCCTGCGCCGGGGCACTTCTCATAGCAAGGCTGATAACTTTCCTGCTGACTACCCCGGTGGAAGTTCCGCTGAGGTTCCTGTTTCTCGGGGCGGTCGCGGGCGGGATTCCCATGATTTTCCGCAAGGCTGAGATCAGGAAGCTTACCGCCGGATCCACTGCGCTTATCCTCGCCGGGGTCGGAGTTGTAATGTTGATCTCAATGCTCCCCGAAAGGATATTCTCGCCTGACACCTCCGGATTCGCTGCGGTGATAATGCAGTTTCTCGGTGGACTTCTGCTTGCGGCGGCGCTGGTGCTCCCGGGGATAAGCGCGTCGCACTTTCTGCTTATGCTCGGGATTTACGATGATGTTATGGAAAAGCTCGGAGAATTTGAACTGTTGGCTCTTGTTCCGCTTGCGGCAGGAGCCGCAGTCGGCGTATTCCTGACAGCTAAGGTGCTTGAGAGGCTTCTCGGCCTCCACCCACGCGGAACTTACCTCGTGATACTCGGGTTCATGCTCGGCTCGCTTCGGGAACTGCTCCCACACGGCGCCGGAGCCGTCCAGACTGCCGCCGGAATGCTGTGCGCGGTTGTGGGATTCGTAGTTGTTTACTGGCTGCAATCCGGAAAGAAATACAGAGATATTGTACAAAAACCGGTTGACAAACGCAAGATATAGTGATATACTATTGTTACAGATAAGAGGTGATACTCATGAAAATCAACGTTACAGGAGGCACGCTCCCCCAGCAGGAAATCGACTATTACACGGAAGCCGCGCTGAAAAAATACCCGAACCGCAACATAACCGCCATCGACTTTGACGTCGACGGAGAGTACGTCAACGCGACATACCATTTCAACGACCAGCCGTTTGAGCGTATCAGGCGGATCACGGGCTACCTTGTTGGTACGCTTGACCGCTTCAACAACGCCAAGCGCGCTGAGGAAGCAGACCGCGTAAAGCACGGGTTAAATTAAAACAAACCTCCGCCGAAAAGCGGAGGTTTTGTTCATATAAATGTTCATATAAAACGCAAAAATCCCCCGCCTTTGCCGGGTCAAAAAATACTTCTATCCCAGCAAGTGTCTAGGCGACGACCTTCGGTCTTACGCTGGTTTGACAGCAAAGCCGCCAAGACATGCGCGCGGCTGGGATGTTCGTCGGAAAAGTCACTTTAGGGACTTTTCAACGGTCTAAATCCACCGGTCATGCCGGTGGATTGACGTTTATTCTGATCATTCCTCGATAAGGTCGCCGTAAACAACGCCCAGACCGAGAGTGCTCATGTAAACTCTGCCGTACTTGTTCCAGTCGCCGTAGACGAACTTGCCGTTTCCGGTTCCGCCGAACTGGTGGTTGTCGTCGTTGATACGACTCCATGTTGCGCCCTCGTCGGTGGACCAGTAGAGACCTACCGGATCGTCGGAGGTCGGCTGACCCCAGATGTAGATAACGGCAGGGTCGCCGTCGTTCTTGCCTCTGCCGAGACCTACCATCTGGCAGTTGGAAACCGTGGAGAGACGCGTGAAGGTCTTGCCGTGGTCGGTGGAGACCTGAAGTCCCATTGCGGGGTAGTAGATCTTGCCCTCAACGCCCGCCTCTACTACCGGTCTTGTTGATGTGAACACGGAAAGTTCGCTGTTTGCAGTGAAGGTCTTGCCGCGGTCGTCGCTGTAGAAGAAGGTGCTGCCGCTTGCCGCGTAGATGTAGTCAGGGTTTACGGGGTCGGCGATAAGGCGCTTTGCGGACATTCCTCCCTCGGACTGGTTCCAGGTCTTGCCCTTGTCGTCAGACCAGAACACGAACGCCATGTTGTCCGGAGCCCAGTAGAATGTCGAGCCGTCAGCGGAGATCGCAACGGAGCCGCCGTGGCCGTTCTGACCGCTCACCGGAGCCGTCACCTTGTTGCTCCAGGTAACGCCGCGGTCCTCGGAGTACCAGAAGTCGTTGCCGGTGTCGGAGTTTGCAGCCTTTACCCATACGTCGGTGTTGGCGGCTGCGACCGCAAGCCCGGTCATGGAGCCAGCGTTGCTGCTGTGGCGCGTTCCGAACTCGGCAGCGTCATCCTGCGTGAATCCGTCGTAGTCCCCAACGACCGTCACAAGCTCGCCGCCGGGAATGCTGACAAGCTCGTAGGGAACAGTCTCTTCAATGCCCTCTGCGAAGAAGTAGAATGCGGGATGCTCGTCCCAGATGTTGTCGCAGGAGAAAATTCCGTTGCCGGAGACCACCATGATCTTTCCGGTGTTGTGCGGGTCGATAGCGAGGGAGCTGCACCAGTGCATGGAGGACTCGTTGTGCCAGCTTACATCGCCGCCGGACATCGTCATATCAAGGTTGATGTTCTTCCAGGTCTTGCCGCCGTCGGTGGTAACGTAGAAGTCGTCGCCGAAGGTGCCGTTTGCCTGCTGGTCGTATACGTTCTCGGTCACTGCCACCATTCTGTCGGGGTTGGCTGGGTCGATAACAACGTCGCCGTAGCCGTTCTTTTCAGGTGTGATGTCAGTAATGGAATCATCAGCGATATTAAGCAGGCGGATCCCGCCGTTGCCGCGGGGATTGTTCCACGGACCCTCGGTGGAAGCGTATGTCAGCACGATCTTTCCGTCGCCGTTGTACTTCATGCGCTGGACCATCAGACCCTTCGGGGCGTCCTCAACGGGAGCCCACGTAGCGCCCGCGTCGGTGGATTTGTAGAGGTTGTAGTCGCCCTTGCGGGAGATGGCGGCGTAGATCGTGGAGCAGGAAGAATCATCGCCGGACTGCGGGTCGATGAAGATGCTGCAGATGCCGCTGTTGTTATTGGTGTTGGTATCGGTGCCGAGGTCGAGGTAGCTGAAGGTCTGACCGCCGTCGGTGGACTTTATCAGACCGCCGCTGCTCATTCCCGCGGCATATACGATGTCGCTGTTCTTGGGGTCGACCGCAAGGCGTTCGCCGTTTCCGCGGCCCATTCCGTTGCCGTCTACCTTTATGTAGTCGGTGAGCTCGGTTCGAGTGAAGGTGCTGCCGTAGTCATTGGAGATAAACAGCGCGGTCCTGCCGCCGCTGAGGTAGCTTGTTCCTGCGAGGAGGTAAACGCGGTTCGGATCCTTGTCGCCGTAGGCGAGGCCAGCGATGCCGAGGAATCCCTGGTCGTCCTCGCTTATGCCGTAGGACATGGACTCCCAGAGCTGGGTGTCCTTATTGTAGCGGTACGCACCGCCGACGTCGGTGCGGGCGTAGTAGAGTCCTTCCTGGCTGGTCGCAAAAACGCCGCTGACGAATCCGCCGCCGCCCATCGCTACCTGGTTGAATTCCCAGCCGTTTGCGGACACATTGGAGGCTGTCTGCACGCCCGCGGGGGAGCTGCTGTCGTCCGGAGCGCTGCTTTCAGAACCGCTGGTTTCATTCTTGGAGCAGCCTGCAACGCTGACCGCTGTCGCAGCCGCAAGCAGTATGCTTAAAATTCTTCTGTGCTTCATAGATTTCTCCTTAATTTTACGTATCTTACGTATCTTACGTGGCGTATTACATTTTCAGCCCGGGTTTCATTGGTCTGAACTTATGTAATGGTTTACACAAGCTATATTATACAACATTTTTTCTCAAATTGCAAGTGTGTTTCACGATTTTCACAATTTGCGCCATGATACTGAAAGAATTTTTATAGAATCGGGGAAGATACTGCAAAATTTCAGCCGTAAAGGGGATACCAGTTGACAACCAACCGTTGAAATGCTAAAATATTGATGAGGTGATGATATGAACAACAGCATTTACCCGGTGCTCGGCGCTCAGATGAAGCTTCCGTTCTATGTTTCCGGCGTGGGTATCTCCGACCCGGAGTACCACGTGGTTCGAAGTTCCGGACTGGTATCCTACCAGATTTTATATACCAGAAACGGAGCGGGGGTGCTTGAGATAGACGGCAGGAAGCTCCCGCAAATTCCGGGGAGCATATTTCTCGTCGCTCCGGGAGTCCCGCACGAGTACTACCCGCAGCAGGACATGTGGGAGACCGCCTGGGTGGTTTTCCGCGGAGCCTGCATTCGCGAGCTTATGACGAATCTCGGCTTTGGGGACTGGAACGAGCGCAGCGGCACGGAGCTTTCCGGATGCGATGGGATCTTTGCAAGGCTGCTTTCCGCAGCGTCAGACCCGCTGAACGGCGGTGAGCGCTGCTCCCTGCTTGTGTACGAATATATTCTGGAGGCGCGCTCGGTGCTTCTCGGCGGCGCAAAGCGCCCGGGAGGTCAGTCAGACCGCGCGGTGGAGTTCATTGAACGGCATTTCAGGGAGGATATCACGCTTGAGCAGCTCGCGGGGATAACCGGGGTGTCGCTTCAGCATTTCTGCCGGATATTCCGTGGGCAGACGGGAATGCGGCCGATGGAGTACCTCGCACGCAAGCGGATATCAGAGGCAAAGCGGCTGCTCAGCTCCACCGGACGGAGCGTGGCGGAGATCGCGGAGCTTACCGGATACCGCGACCCTACCTATTTCGGCTCGGTGTTCCGGAGATACGAGGGAACCACCCCGACAGAGTACCGCAAAACAAGAATGCTGTGATGTTCATATTTTAAGGATACGGCAAATATTTAATCTTGAAAAAATGCTCCCGCTGCGCTATACTTGAATCAACAGATGAATTGCAAACTCATCGAAAGGAGCATTGAAATGGATATTAAAAAACTGGCTGCGGCGGCTGTATGCGCGGTCACAGCGGCAAATTCAGTAATACTTCCCGCGTGTGCGGAGACGGCGGAAACGGAGGCGGATCCTTTGAACATAGTGATAAACGGCGGCAATGCCAACACCCTCGAAAACATGCTTTACCGCGGAGTCGGCATGGTGAGCGGAAACAACTCCTCACGCCTGCTTCTCGACTACAAGGCGGAAAACCCGGACGCTTACTGGGAGATAATGAACTACATCTTTGGAAAAAATGGTCTTGAGGTCGCACACCTGAAGCTCGAAATGGGCTCGGATATCAATTCCTCCTCCGGTACGGAGCCTTCCGTAATGCGCAGCGGTGACGAGACCGCCGATGTCACAAGGGGCGCTGGCTATCAGCTCGCAGCGGACGCAAAGACGATAAACCCGGATCTCACGCTCGACATGCTGTGGTGGAGCGAACCACGCTGGATCTCCGATTCCGACGACGTTTACGCGGCGCGCTACAAGTGGTATAAGAACACGCTCGACGCGGCGTACGACACCTACGGCATCAAGTTCGACTACGTTTCCGCGACCCAGAACGAGCGCGGCCGCGACAACGGCTGGATAGTGTACCTGTCGCAGCACCTCAAGAGCGAGATTGATTCCCGCTACGACTATTCCGCTATTAAGATAGTTGCCGGCGAGGAGGTCTGCACCTGGCAGGCGGCGGCTGAGGTCCTCAAGGGGCTTCGCGACGGCGACGCCACGCTTTCCGACAACATCGACGTTCTCGGAAGCCACTACACCAGCAGCTCCACCGACCATGCGCAGGAACTTGCACGGGAGTACGGCAAGGAGCTGTGGTTCAGCGAGGGAAGCTCTCCGATGGCGTACTCCGAGGGCGCGTGGCGCTTTGACGAGGGCAATTCCGGTCTGACCGGGATTAACGGTGCGCTGGATATAGCAAACCGCTACATTTCAATGTATCCGCAGGGCGGAATGACGCTGTGCCAGTTCCAGCCGGTGGTTGCCGCGTACTATGACGGCGTGTGCTACTGCCAGAAGCAGTTCATCAACGCCTGCGACCCGTGGAGCGGTTACTACACGCTTGACAGCGGATTCTATACCATGCTTCAGTTCACGCAGTTCATGGATAAGGGCTGGAGCTTCGTTGACGGCGCCTGCTACGCTGACGGAGTTCCCGGCGGCGACGGTCACGCGATAGTTGACGCAAAGTACAGCTACATGACCACGTGCAGTCCCGACAAGTCGGATTATTCGACGGTCATCACAAACACCACCGCTGAGCCGCTGACCTACGAGTTTGAGGTATCGGAGCTTGCCAACGCCGGGAGCGAAGTCCACCTCTGGGAAACAAGAGGACCTGACGGCGGCGCGTATAACGAGAACTACTTTAAGAATATCGGCAGCGTTACACCGGAGGAAAACGGCGGGAAGTACACCTACTCCGTAACTGTGAAGCCCTATTCTATACTTACAGTTTCTACGATCGACCTTCCGGAGACGGAGTACAAGAACCCGGAAAGATCTGAGCGCACTATTCTGGAGATTCCGTACAGCGACGATTTCAGCTATGCCGGTTACGGCGATGATTTCCTTGCCTCCCGCGGAAACGCCCCGCGCTACACGACCGACGAGGGCGGAGCGTTCGAGGTAAACGACGGCGTTCTGGTTCAGCAGATAACCGCCGCTGAGAAGGCGAACGAGTGGGGCTGGACTCCTGACCCGACCACGAATTTCGGCGACGACCGCTGGTATAACTACAGCGTTTCTGCGAAGGTGATATTTGCCGATTCAGACAATGCGGCGGGGAATTACACCGGCGTTGGTCTGCGCTACATTCAGGGTCATGCGGGAGCGAGCGGCTACTGGCTCAAACTCACGCAGAGCGGCGACTGGAGCCTGTGGGAAAACAGCGACGTCCTCCGGAGCGGAAAGAGCACAGCGGACACCTCCGCGCCTGTGGAGCTGAAGATAGAGGCGGTCGACAACAACGTTAAGTGCTGGATAAACGGCGAGCAGGTGTGCGACTACACAGCAGAGGGAAGTTTCCTTGGTGCTGGCCGTGCGGCGTTCTTCTCGTCCTATGACCGCAACGGGTTTGACGATCTCGTGATAGCTCCGGCTGAGGGCGCGGAGACCTACATCACCCGCTTCGACAATACTGATCTGATGTTTGATTACACCGGCGAGTGGAATCACAACACAATGTCCAGCTTCAAGAATTACAAGCGTACGCTGTCCTCGGCGAAGGCTGGCTGTTCGTTCGCGGTGGATTTCACCGGAACAGGAATTGCCATCACCGGCGGCGGAAAGGGCGCGTCCGTGACCTACACGCTTGACGGCGGCGAGGAAGTCGCGTATACTGTACCGAGCACTGGAATGCGCGAGGTCAATTTCATGCTGAAGGGTCTTGAGAACGGCGAGCATCATCTGAATGTTACAGTGACCGACGGCACTTATAATGTAGACGGCGCGGAAGTCACCGGAATGGAAGTTTACACAGCGGCTCAGCGGGAGCATTCCGCAGCGCAGGAGCCTTCCGGCGTAACTGGAGAGGCTCAGAGCGCGGAGCAGGCGGGTCGGACCGGCGAGCAGAGCGGCGCGGAGCAGGGTGATTCCGAAAATAAGGGCGGATTCCCGGCAGCAGCCGGAATCGGAATTGGCGCAGCAGTAGTTGCGGCAGGAGCTGCAGCGGCGGTTATTGTCAGGAAAAAGAAGAAGTAAATCGTCTCTCACTTCTTCACGACATTTTCACTTGATTTTTTACCCGGGAACTGGTATAATACTACCATAAAGACCCGGAGGTGCTGAAATGTCACAGGTAACTAAACGCGCTCTGGAGGCTTCGCTGAAAAACCTCCTGCTGAAAAAGCCGCTGAGCAAGATAACAATAAACGACATAACCGAGGACTGCGGAATTAACCGCATGACCTTCTACTACCACTTCAAGGATATTTACGACCTGGTGGAGTGGTCCTGCGCCGAGGACGCCAAAAAGGCGCTGGAGGGCAAAAAGACCTACGATACCTGGCAGCAAGGATTCCTCCAGATTTTCGAAGCGGTGCAGGAGAATAAGCCGTTTATAATCAATGTCTACCGCTCAGTGAGCCGCGAGCAGGTGGAGCTGTACCTCTACAAGCTGACCTACGATCTCCTGATTGGCGTAGTGAACGAATGCTCCAAGGATCTGAACGTCCGGGAGGACGACAAGGAATTCATCGCGAATTTTTATAAGTACGCGTTCGTCGGAGTAATGCTCGACTGGGTCAAGAACGATATGAAGGAGGAGCCTAAGCAGATAATCGACCGCCTGTCCACGCTTATGCACGGGAATGTCTCAGCCGCGTTGGAGCGTTTCAGCATTTCGTAGTTTTATCATTCCAGCAGGTTTGATAAAAAATTATACACCTTTGCCGCCGTGATGAAAAACTGAACACGGCGGCGATTCTGTTTATTGTATATTTACCGATTATGAGTTAAAATATAATCACAACAAGGAACCACCGCCCGAAAGGGTATTTTCAAGGAGGAGATCATATGTACTACTCAAGCGGTAACTACGAAGCATTTGCAAGACCTAAGAAGCCTGCAGGCGTTGACAATAAGTCCGCGTATATTATAGGAAGCGGTCTTGCTGCACTGACTGCTGCGTGCTATCTCGTTCGCGACGGTCAGATGAAGGGCGAACACGTCCACATTCTCGAGAAGGAGCAGCTCGCGGGCGGCGCCTGCGACGGCTGGAAGTACGAGGACGTCGGCTATGTAATGCGCGGCGGTCGTGAGATGGACAACCACTTTGAGGTAATGTGGGATCTGTTCCACTCCATTCCTTCCATCGAAACAGAAGGCGTATCCGTCCTCGACGAGTACTACTGGCTCAACAAGGAGGACCCGAACTACTCCCTCTGCCGTGCGACCGTAAACCGCGGCGAGGACGCTCACACCGACGGCAAGTTCGACATCTCTGACAAGGGCGCAATGGAGATCATGAAGCTGTTCTTCACCCCTGAGGAGGATCTCCAGGACAAGAAGATAACCGATTTCTTCGATGACGAGGTGCTGAACTCCAACTTCTGGCTCTACTGGCGCACGATGTTCGCGTTTGAGAACTGGCACAGCGCTCTTGAGATGAAACGCTATATTCAGCGCTATATCCACCACATCGGCGGTCTGCCGGATTTCAAGGCGCTCCGCTTCACCAAGTACAACCAGTATGAGTCCATGATCCTGCCGATGATAAAGTACCTCGAGAGCTTCGGCGTACAGTTCCACTTCGGCGTTAAGGTCGTGAACGTGCAGTTCGACTGCAAGCCCGAGCGCAAGCTCGCGACCCGCATCGACGTTATCCGTGACGGTCAGGAGGAAAGCATAGACCTCACCGAAAACGATCTCGTGTTCATCACAAACGGCGGCTGCGTCGAGAATTCCACGATGGGCAGCCAGAACAAGCCCGCTGAATTCCGCACGGAAATCAAGGCAGGCGGCGGCTGGGATATGTGGCGTAAGATCGCCGCGCAGGATCCCGCGTTCGGCAACCCCGACAAGTTCTGCGGAAATCCTGAGCTATGCAACTGGATGAGCGCCACCGTTGAAACCTTGGATCAGCGCATAATCCCCTATATCAAGAAGATATGCAAGCGCGACCCGTTCACCGGTAAGGTAGTCACCGGCGGCATCGTCACCGTCAAGGATTCCTCCTGGCTGCTGAGCTGGACGATCAACCGCCAGCCGCAGTTCCGCGAGCAGCCCAAGGATCACTGCCTCGTGTGGGTATACGCGCTGTTCAGCGACAAGCCCGGCGACTATATCAAGAAACCTATGCGCGAATGCACCGGCAAGGAGATCTGCATGGAGTGGCTGTATCACCTCGGAGTTCCCGAGAATGAGATCGAGGACATGGCGGAGCATTCCGCAAATACAGTTCCGGTAATGATGCCATATATCGACGCGTTCTTCATGCCGCGTGCGATCGAGGACAGACCGAAAGTAGTTCCGGACGGCGCTGTAAACTTCGCATTCCTCGGACAGTTCGCCGAACTTCCCCGCGACACCATCTTCACCACTGAGTACTCCATGCGCACCGGTATGGAAGCAGTCTACACCCTGCTCAACGTCGACCGCGGCGTACCCGAGGTATGGGGAAGCGTGTTCGATATCCGCGCCCTGCTTGACGCTACAGTTAAGCTCCGCGACGGCAAGAAGGCTACCGACATGAAGATGAATCTCGCCCAGGAACTGGTTGTAAAGAAGCTCCTCGGCAAGATAAAGGACACTGATATAGAGAAGATACTCAAGGAATACAACGTTATCTGACCCTTATCCCGGGCGGTTCAGCAATGAGCCGCCCGGCTCTGATTTACTCATCTTTTTGCTCTTATGTGAAAAATGTCGTGCGGAGGGTATTTTTCTGGACTAATTAACCGTTTTGTCCTTTGTATAAAAAGCCGGGTTATAGTACAATATTATTAAAGAAGTGTAAAGACTCAAAGTCTCTCAGATTCTTATGAAAGGAGAAGATAAAATGCTCACGACGATCGGTTTCATATTGTTTGGATATTTCACGGGAAGTCTGCTTTTCGCACGCTATTTTTCAAATCTGTTCTGCGGAAAGGATGTCACCGTTGACACACCAGACAGCAACCCCGGCACCTACAATGCATACACCTACGGCGGATTCTGGTGCGGTGCGCTGACCCTCGTATGCGACCTGCTGAAAGGATTCCTGCCGGTGTTTCTGTACATCAGGGTAAGCGGCGGAACTCCGCTTGGACTGGTGCTTGTGATGTCTGCTCCGGCGCTCGGGCATATCTTCCCCATCTGGCATAAATTCGACGGAGGAAAGGGAATCGCGGTCTCATTCGGAGTGCTGCTCGGGCTTGCTCCGAATATGCTTCCGGTGCTGACGCTGGCGCTCACCTATCTGTTGTTTTCTCTTGTGTTCAAGGTTAATCCGCATTTCTACCGCCTGATACTCACATACTCAACGGCGTTCGGAATTATCCTGCTGACTTCCAGAAGCATTCCCGTGACCCTCGGCTGCGCTGCGGTATTCGTCATCGTGCTGCTGAAGATAATTTCCGTCCGCGATACCTACGACAAGATGACCGTACGGGCGGCGTGGAAAAGATAAGATCTATGGCAACACCGCACAAAGCAGACCATTTATTGGATTTTGTACGCGGTATTGCCCTATAATTATAAGGGGCTGAGTTCAGCCCCTTTTTGATTTTCAAGTCGCTGTAACCTGCTTCCAAAATTTCATGTTTTCCGCCTGTTGAAATAAAGCAAAAAGGGCAGCCGCATTTCTGCGACTGCCCCTGTGAAGCCTTTATTCAGGCGGTTTCTTGGATTACTTGAAGTATCTGTTCAGCAGACCCTCGAAAGCCTTTCCGTGTCTTGCCTCGTCCTTTGCCATTTCGTGAACGAGGTCGAAAGGTGGCTCATTACACTTGCTTTGATAGCCTTTTTTGAGGTTGTGTTGATATGTACCATTGATGTACACCCCGAAATGAAAAACACACTGTTGTGTACCATTTTAGTACAATGTATAGGAGTGTTATTCATGAGCGGTAACAGTAACAATGGAGTATTCCAAAATGCAAAGGGTCAATGGGGGTATCGGTTTTCGTTGTTAATCGATGGTAAGCGAATTACTCGCAGAAAGTTTACTGATGAAAATGGTATAAAGCTTACATCAAAAAGGGCAGCCGAAAAGGCGCGAGAAGCAGCAATAAATCAGGCACATACAGAAATGAAGCGTACTGAAAAGGTTGTGCGCCGTACAATGGCAGATGTATTTAAGGAGTACAGCGAAAATGGCAGATTTGGCAAGGCGTATCAGACTATTAGGAAGCAGGACAGTTTATGGGAAAATCATATTAACCCACGATTTGGCAAGCGTTTTGTAGACGATATATCAGTAGCAGAAATATGTGATTTCCTTTCAGAACTATATTATGTTGATGGATATTCATTCCAGTATACCGAAAGCTTTCTGAAAATGTTCTACCTGATTTTCGGTCAGGCGTATTCACGGAACTATCTTGATGTTGATACATACAACAAAATGTGTGTAAATAAGAACACCAAAATCAAAATGCCGAAAATAAAATCAGAAGATGATACAGAGATAGTAGCATTTAGCAGGCAGGAACTCTCTGCCCTTGACGAATATTTCAAAGGCACAAATGCTGAAACGGCATATCTTCTGGGGCGATATTGCGGATTACGTATAAATGAATGCTATGGTCTTAAATGGGATAATGTTGATATAGACGCTGGTACCATTATAATAGACCGCCAAATGCAATATCAGAACGGGTTAATAAAGCTTGTTTCTCCCAAAACTCACAATTCTAAAAGAACATTATATATGTGTGGTGCTCTTAAAACCCATTTTCAAGCTTTGGCAGCAGAGCGACAGAGATATGAAACTGAATTTGCGGCATTGCGTGAACAAAACAAACGCATGATAGAAGATCTGGACGAAAAGAAAATCCCCTCGACAGCGCTTGTAAATTGTCTGTATGATGGAAAAATCCAGACTGTAAATTCAATGAAATACCCCACAAGAGAAATCAAAAGCAAGCTGGGAATAAATTTCAAGTATCATTATCTGCGGCACACCTACGGGACATTAATGGCTGAAATGAATACTCCAACTCATTTGCTGTGTAATCAGATGGGACACGGAAACATTCAAGTCACACAGCGCTATTATATTGCCATTTCCAAAACCGGAATTGACGTGCTGCAGAATAACATAGAAAATCTATAACAACAGAGCCGAAAGCATGAAAACTTTCGGCTTTTTATCATTATTTATGATTCAAGATATTCTAAAAGATTCATTTATTTGCATAAGTGTTTATCTGTTTTCTTATGATACCTATAAAAAATCCCAGATTCAGATATATATTAATTTAATGCTATCAAAATGATGGCAAAGAAAGCGAGGTAAATATTATGTTAGATAATGTCAATCACGATGTCAAAAAATCACGGGACAAACGCAGACCACCCACCACACAACCTAATCTGCAACCTGACAATTTTTCTCAAATTGCCATGCAGGATTTACTATGTGAATGCAGCCCATACGCAGCCATAACGCCATTCTTAACCCCTGATAATGTTATGTATTACGCAATACAACGCACAATAACAAAGGGGACAACTGTACAATTACCGTATGTAGTTAATAATCAGGTGTTACATCTTAATAAGCGATTTACTCATGATGTATCAGGACAGGTCCTGCAATCATCTCCATACACGGTAATTGACGGTATGTGCATGACAGCAATGCAGATGTATAACAAGATTAATGTACAGCACCCCACCAGGGTTAGCAGCCGTGTTTTGGCGCAATCATACATTCTGCACACATCATTATGTGTTGCCTTGTCTGCAAGTGGTGACATACGAATTATTACAGCCAGCCCTGCTATATTATCACAGTTGCCATTGCGCAGATACAATGCTGACGCTGTTAATGCCAGATTAGATATGCGCAATGATGATTTGCGCAGTGGTGTGTTGGTATGCGTTGAGTTAATTCCAACAATAACAGGGTATGATTTGCGTCCTACCACAATACATGCAAACAGGAATAATATAATAGTTTTGCCCAAAGTGTGGGTAGATACATTTTTGGATTATGTGTACGATAAATTGACAACCAATCAATGCAAGATAACAATTGCCAACCCTAGCGGTGATGATATTACTATATCTGCTTCTCTGCGCAAAAATCGTGATAATGTAAAGTATACCGTTGCAGAACGGTATGTAATAAACAGCACAGCCAAATACGGATATGTTAGATGTGTCAATGCGGAGACCAATGGTATATCAGTGTTTCCAATTACACATTTGGTGTCAATAAGCAGTAAATAAAACAATTGTTTAATATCACAAATATTGTTGAAGCGAAGGAATAGCGTAAAATGGATGACATCAGAGTAAATTAATAATGTAAAATTGATTTACTCTGATAAACATATATTTTTTTTAATTAGGAGGAATTAATAATGGGAATTGTATATGGATATGCAAGAGTATCAACAACGGGACAATGCCTGGATAGACAATTTGACGCATTAATACAAGCCGGTGTCGATAAGGATTTGATTTACACTGAAAAGATGTCAGGTACAAAAAGTAATCGTCCAAAACTTAAAGCTTTGTTAAATATACTTGAGCTGGGTGATACCGTATATATCGAATCCTTAAACAGACTAGGCAGAAGTAGTGCTGATTTAATAACGCTAATGCAAACATTTTCTGATATGGGAGTAACATTAATTTCACTTAAGGAGCAGCTAGACTTTTCTTCCGCAGCCGGCAAGATGATAGCACAGTTTTTGGCTATTCTAGCGGAATTTGAGAGGAATTGTATAGTTGAAAGGGTTAAAGAAGGATTGTCTGCCGCACGTGCCAGAGGGCGTATAGGCGGCAGACCTGCCACACCTGAAAAAATATTGGACAAGGCTTTAAAAATGTATGATTTGCACAACTTAACCGTATCGGAGATTTGTCGTGCGTGTGGTATAAGCCGTCCGACCCTATATAAGGCTTTACGGCAGAGAGAAGAAAAACAAGAGTTGGAAAGCATAGATAATCAATAATTATAATTGTATGGGCAGGCTTTGTAACCTGCCCATATGTTATAATAAAGATATGTATATAGTGAAAGGAAAACTTTATAATGAGAAAAGAAATAAAGGTAACTGACAAGCTGATAAATCAATTTATCAAATATTTGCAGGAGCAAGAAAAAAGTCAAAGCACTATTGTTTCTTATAAGCGTGAATTATTCTCCCTGCAAATGTTCTTTGATGATTCTTCATTGAACAAGGATAGTTTGTTGAGGTATAAAACTATTATTACGAAACAATACAAACCTTCGACTTGCAATGTTTCTATTTCAGCTATTAACTGTTTTTTAAAATACATAAATAGGCAAGATTTATTCTTGAAACCCTTAAAAATCCAAAAGACAATCTTTGAACCTGCAGAAAAGGAACTTACTAAAAAGGACTACAACAAACTTATTAAAGCCGCACTAATTAATGGTGACGAACGAACCGCACTAGCAATACAAACTATATGTGCAACGGGAATCAGAGTTTCAGAGCTAAAATATATTACAACAGAATCGCTTAAAAATGGTCAAGCGCACGTCTACAATAAAGGAAAGAACAGAGTAATATTTATTCCGAAGTCATTGATACAGATGTTAAAAAAATATGTCATAAACCATAATATAGCCTCTGGTCCTATATTTGTTACACGTAGCGGAAAATGTCTAGACCGTTCAAACCTCTGGAAAAGTATGAAGCAATTATGTGTGACAGCTGGTGTTAAATCTTCTAAGGTTTATCCTCACAACCTCCGACATCTATTTGCACGCACTTATTATCAACACCAAAAAGATATAAGTCGATTAGCTGACATATTAGGACACAGTAATATTGATACAACACGTATTTATACCAGAGAGTCTGGAGCCGTCCATGCTAAGCAGATAGCGGCTTTAGGGCTTGTCAGGGATACCACATAAAAATACCACATAATATTTATTATGTTGTTTATCACCAAAACCAAAAATATCCTATGTTGCTATTATAGCTTATAAAACCGAAAAAGTCAATAGATTAATGATTTTTATTTAGTACATATCAACCTTAAAACTAAGATAAAAGGATGAAAAGCGAAAAATAAAACACCTGTAAAGCCAATAATAATGCGGATTTATAACGCCATACCACACAATAAATATTGTGTGGTTATGCTCGCTAAAGCCAATAAAAACAACGATTTTTGAAAGGGTACATAGTATTATGAGTAATCATTCTTCGCTTGCAATTATATTATCAATGTTATTAACTCTTACAAGCTGCTCCGATAATCCAGAACAGCCTCCTGCTCCTTCCACCTCAGAGGCAGTCGCTTCCACCTCTGCACTTTCAGACAACCAACAAACCCTAAAAACCACCCTCTACAAGCTTCAGTCAGCGATAGACGCTAATGAATTAGACGCAGATTTTATGACGCATTTAAGAGAAACCTGCACCTATCTGCATGAGCTGGAAGATGAGATAAACAAGGATAATGCGCAGGCAATATCAGAGCTTGCAGAGCAGGCAGAAAGCAACATTAACAAGATAGATACCACGTCACTCACAGACGAGGGTAAAGACCTTGTAACCGACATTCATGCCACTGTAAAGCGAATAAATAAGAAAGCAAACAAGTTCCTGAATTCTGGTTCAAGTTCAACAGACGAGGGTATTTCCTATGAAACAACCCCTATAACGAAGGATACCTCACCCACAGAGTCTCCTACAATTTCCTCATCAGAAGTAACAACAGAAGAAATCACAGTAAAAGAGGACACCCCCGAAGAGACCCTGACGCCCACTCCAGAAATCAAGACAGAGACAGGCGGTTACACAGCCGGCGGCTATGCATCAACCAAGCCCATCACCAAGTACAAGGATAATGGTTTGGAACATTGGACAGGTCATGTTGAAGCTTTTGGTTTTGGCATAATGTTCAGAGATGGAGAAACCCAAGACCTGCACAACTGGGTAGAGGCAGGTTATACAAGATGGAGAACAGTAGATAACAGAATAGCATCCAGAAAGGGTGGAGCAGACAACCCAAGAATAGCAGAATACTTCTCATTGGAACTGGACGAAAATAGAGATATCTGCCCAGATTATACCTATAATATGGTAACAGTAATGAAAGGTTCAGTAGATAAGACTACCAAGGATTATAAGGAAGCAAGGAAAGCAATAGAAAGCTGTCATGGCGCTTTCTCGTCATATGGTAAAGAATATGATGAAAATAAGGCAATAAATGAATTTTTAGCAAAAGATGAAGAATATCTTGAAAGCATATTGAATTTTGCAGCGGATGATTCTCCAACAGGCATGGATTACAACGTAAACGTCCAATACAACTGCCGCAATTACTGTGGTGATTTCATCTACATGACAATAGGCGGTTATAAAACTGTAAAATCCCTAAATGACGGCGAAACAGCAAAAGCAGGCACAGACTACATTCTATCCTGCCCTTCCGACCCCTCAGCATTCAAATTAGTTGAGGGTGAAGAATTAAAGCAGTATTATGAAGTCTACAACATGGCTGATTTAAATGGCAATATGTATATAGACAGAGCAGACCTGTTAAACAGAATGGGTACAGATGGCTGCCCGGCATATGTAGGAATAAAGCCCGGTATATATGACTGCAAAGTAACAATCCCCTCAACTGGAGACACCTTTGATATAACCATTGAAAACTTACCAGTAAGCTATTCAGAGTTCAGGTGGGGCTGCTCCACTCATGAAGAAATGGACGCTTGCGTGGCATTTATGCAGGGTTGTGAATATGGGGTATACAATCAAATCAGAGGCGAATGGTCTGGACAATCACCCAAGACCTTTGCTGAAATAAGCCTTGTAATAGCAGACGATAAAGAAAAACTAACAGCAGTAGACAAATTCAACTCCTACAAGTATGAAACCTATGATGGAGACGTAATCCAGCTCAATTCAACAAAGGAAGCAGCAGAATGGGTATGTCACTTACCCGGACCCAAGACACCAATGTATTTTGATGATGATTCAGAATTACAGCTTATTTCCGGAATAAGTGGTCATGCCTCAATCTCAAATCAATCATTCACTGATTACACAGCCCCCGGACCCTGTAAATCCTACAATGCCCTCAAGGGTATCCTTTATGGAGCCGGTGACTGTGAAAGTACCTCAGCGACAATGAGTTGTATGTATAATGTCCTGGGCTACACTACCCGCTATATCACAGGCGGCAATCATGCATGGTTCGAAGTAAAAGTACCCTCCTCAATCACCAAATCGGGTAAAGACGAATGGATGATGGTAAACGATGGTATCATGACAATCTCACGAAAGCATACAATGGTTCGCACCACAGTAGGCACTGAGCAAAAAGGCTTCGACAATTCATGGTGGCAACTCTGTAAAGATGGGTATAGCATGGAGTATCTCTATGAAGTTACTGGGGTAAAGTATGCATATCCAGGGAAATATCTTAGCTAAGTGAAAGATAATAGGGGTATCCTTTAAGTAGGATACCCCCAAAATAATGAAATGGAGAAAATAAAGAATGAAAAAATTATTATTAACAAGTATGTTATGTTTTTGTATGCTAATGCAGGGTTGTACAATTTCTGAATCAGATACAGTAGAGGATAAGATAGTAAATATAGACGGAAGTATAGAATGTAGCTGGGGTATGAGTGCAGAGGATATAAAGAGTAAGGAGAAAGCAGAATTAACAGGTGAGGAAGAATATTTCAATACATATTCATTAGGGTATAATGCAGGCAGTACAACAGATTCGCAGACAATTCATTATGCCTTTGAAGATGAAAAATTAGTTGGCATATTTACATTATATACATATGGAAAGTTTGAAAATTCACCTTATAACATACTAGAAGTGTTTAATGATAAATATGATAAGCTAGTAGAAAAGTATGGTCAACCAGTTAAAAGTGTAGGTGACTATTTAGTAGAGGATAGTGAGGGTAGAAGATATGTATGGTGGAATGCAGAAGAAGGAGAACCATTAGAAAAGAATAAATGGTTAGATTATATTGATACTTTACACGTAGCTTATATATGGTATAGTGATGATACAGCAATAGGGTTGACGTTGTTGGATAAGTTTGATGCTTGTTTGGGTTATTGCAATATATCCTCAAATATGTACCAAATAGATAACCCTGATGTTCTATTTCTGAATGCAGGGATAGGAAATACAGACTTTCTAAGTAGTATAAATGAATCGGGTAAAGAGCAATATTCAAATACTAAATAATTGACATACAGTCAAATGATTTATATTAAAGGAGTGATTAGATTATGATTTATGTGATTATGCTTTATGTAACTATGCCTTATAAAAAGTATATAATAAAGAAGGGTACTCTTTTATATAGGTATATTAATAAGCCACTTTCAGAAGTAAAATTAGGTATGACAAGGAATAAGGGTCGTGATGGAAGATGTAATAGAGATAATGATATTTATTATTGTGCATTGAGCATAGATTGTATCTTGCAGGAAAACATGGGAAAGAGTTTATGTGGAAGTTTAATAATATCAGAGGTGCAAGAGGATATTGAATGTGGCAGCATAGTAGATGAAAATAAATTAGCAGTATTTCGGGGTAGAACAGCGAATGAGCCTAGATTTAATGTGCATGAGGTTTTAAAGGCATGTAACTTAGATATTGTAACAACTTATCGGGAAACAAATAATATGGCGCAAGATATAATTAAATATTATTCTTTTTACTCCGTATTTCTCAGAATATTTCATTAGGGATTGACGAAACTGCATTTCTTGTGTTATACTGTTCATTGAGAGATAGACCTTCTTTTACTTGAATTTTGTGTGGTAACTTTATTCTAGCAGATTTTGGTCTATCTCTCAATCCTTTTTCTTATTTTGTCCAATATCTATTGTAGCACTACAATATTTTAGCACTACACCATAGGAATACTGTTGACTTTTTTCATCTGATATGATATAATAAATTGGGTATATTCAAATACAAAACACGCATACAATATGGAGTGATGTACCATGATAATTAATTTTGATGCAGTGTCTGGCACAACTTCTATAAGCTTGGAACAATTTGCCAGTCTGCAAAAGGGCATTCTCGATTCAAATGGTAAATATGAAATCAGTTTTGACATTGAGCAAAGGATAGGATTAACATTTTTGTTCTGCTTAACCACACTACCATTGTATGCTGAATGCAACAATAAAAAAATTTCTATCACATGCAACTCTAAGATACTAGACCTGCTATATAAATCAGACTACATAGATGATAGAATCACAGATACCGATTTGGACATTGCCCCACTATTGAATAAAAAAAACATTCGAATATCATCTCAAAATGATGTTTTTCAGCTTGTGTCAAAAATTACAAAAGAAGCACCTGTTGAAATGTCGGATGAATTGTTTTCTCTATTTGCATCTAAAATTGGAGAAATGTACAACAATGCAATTGAACACTCTGAGAGCCAATATATTGTCGGAGCGAAATATTTCAAGAATCAGAAAAACATCTATTGCTTTTCATGTTATGACTTTGGCGTAGGTATTGCCCAAAAAGTAATTAACGCAGTTCCTGAAATCAACGATTCAAAAGCAGCATTTGAATGGGCAATGAAAGCAGGAAACAGCACGAAGGTCAACGCCTCAAGCAATATTCCTCGAGGATTAGGGTTGGGATTATTAAAAGATTTTGCTAAAGCAAATAACGGTAGTATAAGAATGTGCTGTAATGATGTGTATTATGAATTCAAAAATGGGAAGGATAATATCGTCAAAATAAATTCCTGCTTAGCAGGAACGCTTTTTGAAATGGATATAATTGCCGATAACAACCACAAGTACATTATAAGATGATTTTGGAGGGAACTGTCATGATCTACGCTAAGGAATATATTACAACAGGCTTCTCAATTGAAGATGCTAAAAAATTACAGGATGTAATTCAGAAACAGCTTAATTCATCAGGCACCATTAAAATTGATTTTTCTGACATTAAAATATTCACAACTTTATTTTTCAATAATGCATTGACTAAGTATGTAATGGAATTAGGACCAGACCGATATTATGAAAAGTTTAAACTTATCAATCTTTCAGAGCTCGGTCAAGTAACGTACAATCATTCACTTGAAAATGCGTGCAATTACTACCATCTATCAAAGGAATCCCGAAAGAAACAAGACGAAATCGTATTAAATGTTGAAAATCTAGGAGGTTGACAATGCCGATACAAAATATTCATAATATTGATTTGTCAAAAATAGATTCACAAGCTGTATTCTTTCTTGACACAAATATCCTCTATTTTATCCACTCAGGATATTACGCACCAACTAAAACTGAATGTGTCATATACTCAAGTTTTGTTCAGCACTTATTAACAAAAAATAGCCAGATATGTGTATCTATTTTAAACATTCAGGAATTATTATTTGGAATCGAAAACAAAGAATACTATTTATATCTTGACGCAAACAGTCTTAGCAAACATAGTTTCACGAAAAAAGACTTTAGAAACGATTCCGTACAAAGACTCGCTGTGAAAAATAAGCTCTCTGTTGTAATGAAAGAACTTGACTCTACATATACGATCGTCGATGGCAGCATTACTGCATCACTAGCTCAAAGATTTATTGATGATTTTACTTCCCATCATTATGATCCGATTGATTATTTTTTAGTGCAAAACGCTCAAAAGAGCAATAAAACTATTATGTTTGTCACAGACGATAAAGATTTTCAATTTGATCCAAGGATAAATATAATAACAAAATAGGGTTATGCTTCTTTTTCCTCCACTTTTCCAGTGGAGGATTTTTGCTATATAATGGAAACCACGGCTATGCCGGTAGTCTTAACTTCAGCTCATAAGATGCAACACTTAACTGAATTGTCTTACAACAAAACAGATTGTATCACTACAATTCTTATTAAAAAATTATTTGATAACCCCCTTGATATTTTAGGCAAAATCAGATACAATAATAGTAATAACAGAGGTGTTGTTAGAAAACATGAGTTTTCGGTCAGGGCTGGCGTAAACTTAATAGTCGTGGCAGTCCTGTGAAGCGATGATATCAAGGGGCATGCCAAGAGCGTTGAGTTGATCTTGCGGGAGGGGTTGCACAGTGAAACCTCAACTTGGCGTAAGCATTTTTGCCGAAAGAAAATGTAAATAGGAATAGGGAGTCTCCTTTAAGGAGGGTGCCCCATTTTTGGCTAAATTTTTATACACCAAACTATGCACCAACATAAATGCTATATATAGTCTGTTTTTGTGGCTTTTTGGTGCATAAAGTGCATTTTTTCCTCCTGTTTTATTATAATTTTTTTATTTTTACACCACCACCTACTTTAATAAACCCAATATATTTTTCTTGAAAAAAATATAAAAAATATGCACTTTATGCACCTGACAGCCAACAAAGCCTTATATCATAAGCCTTTACTGTTGGTGTATGTTTTGGTGTATAAAGTGCATAAATCAAATTATCTATGCCTACTATAATATTTATTTAGCATAGGAATGCTTTTCATGCGAAATTTATAAAATCTGATACCACTATTATATATTTCTAGCTCCTTGATGTTTCCCACCTTAAAATAGTTCACCAAACCTTTCCTAAAACCCTGACTGCTGGTGTAGGGGTTATTGTTGTCCTTACACCACATTACATAATATGTGTACATTTCTGATGTCCTGGTTAGTGGTGCCTGCATATAAAATGGTGCATTAGGGTCTGATTTGCATAGGTCGGTACATTCAACAAGGAATTGTCTTACAGTGTCATTTTCTGTCTTATATGCTTCTCTATTTTCTGTAACTTCCGTTGGCTCTGTGAATGCTCCTCCCCTGTCTAATAACTCTTTTAGTGCCATTACAGATTTATATATTATCGCTTCTCTTTCACTATATAATTTATCCAATAGATGTCTATCTCTCTGTTCTGGTGGTATTACATTGGTACAATTACATAGTATCATTCTTTCATAAACATGGTCACCTCTATCACCGTTAAAATGTGGTAATTCGTTGCAGCAAAAGACAAAAAGCCCATTATACCTTGCATTAAACTTATCCTTTCCCTTAAACTCAAAATCTATTATATCACCACCTGTTATACTCTTAAATTTCTCTAACTCCCTAATTGTGGCTGACCCCATATCAGCTGCACCAGCAACTCTTTTTCCAAATAAAGAAGCTGTTCCAAACCGCATTTCAAGGGCTTGCAAGGTAATACTACAATAATTATCATTGCCTACTAGCTTTTCGAGTAATGACAAGTATTGCGATTTTCCTGTATTACCCGGACCGTACAGAAACAATGCTTTTTTAGTTAGGTATCCTGGAACATTAGATACAGCATACCCTATATATTCTGTTAGCAGTTTTACCATCTCAGCATTGTTGGAGGAAATAGTTGAAAGGAAGCTGTCAAAAACAGGACAAGGAGAGGGAGAAGGATTCCAGTTGCAGGGAAGTTGGATTGTAGAGATTATATCAGGTGAATGCTTGGTGAGTTCCATGCTGTCAAGGCGCAACAACCCATTGCGGAAGTTAATAATATTACTATCACTGAGTCTGAATACCGAACCGTGTAAATGCCAATAATACCCACAGAAAGTGAGGTAT
>ERZ840517.379-NODE-379-length-61121-cov-8.875987_pt1 | contig 61121 bp, 72 predicted proteins | sample MGYA00519876_ERZ840517 | MGnify/ENA primary metagenome ERZ840517 (study PRJEB31850, sample SAMEA3708882) | human gut metagenome | biome: human gut; feature: human-associated habitat; material: faeces | place: China | collected 2014 ... | reverse complement strand
TATCCGTGACTGTCTGCGTTCCGGCTGTGCGGAATGCGTCCTCCGGGAGCCTTACGCCGCCAAGGAAATCCGCTTTTCGGGACAGATCACGGCGGAACGAATCATCGTACTTGTCCATAGTTCCGGCAGAGGTGATGAGCGCCATTATTCCGCCGGGCTTCAGCTTGTCGATGGATTTTGCAAAGAAATAATCGTGGATAAGATATTCGTCATATTCCGGGTCGTAGGGCTTGAAATCCCCGAACGGCACGTTTCCGACAATTACATCGAATGTGCCGTTTTCGAACTTTGTACGCTCAAATCCACGGTTCTGTATTTTCGCTTCCGGGTAGAGTTCCTTGGCGATACGGGCGGTCAGGCTGTCGAGTTCAACGCCGTACAAACGGCTGTTCTCTGCCATTTCCGCCGGGAGATTCCCGAAGAAATTACCCGTTCCCATTGCCGGGTCGAGTATCTCGCCGCCGGTAAATCCCATGTTTTCAAGCGCCGTGTAAATGCTCTTTATGATATACGGCTCGGTGTAAAATGCGGTGAGCGTGCTTTCACGGGCGGCGGAATATTCCTTGTCCGTAAGCAGGTCTTTTAGCTCTGCGTATTCGCGGCTCCAGTTCTCTTTGGAGCTGTCGAATGCGTCTGCAATGCCGCCCCAGCCGCTGTAATGGGCAAGTATGTCCTGCTCCTCGGCGGTCGCATGGCGGTGTTCTGATTCGATTTGTTTCAGCGTTTTTATGGCTGTTACATTGGCGGTGTATTTTGCTTTCGGACCGGTGGGGTATGTGAAATTTTCGGGGAAGCGGTAGTTGCCAACCGGCGGTACTGTTTGAACAACGGTACTGCGCTCAATATTTTCCTGTGGAACAGGTGCATCACGGTGAGGCACCTCTGTGTCATCGTGATACGGCTGCATATCTTTTTCGCGAAGATATGAGTATATTTCGCTGGCACCATCGTTATGTGAAAACTGATGGACGAAAATATCAGCGCCGGCTTTTTTACTGTCTGCGATGAGTGCATAAGCACTTTCGTCACCAATATACGATAATCTGTAATTGCCGAGTTTTAGGTCAGACGCATTATCTACCGGGTAGAGCAGCGCAGTCTTTTCTTTTTCAGAAATTCTTATTTCCTTGTGTTCTTCAATATCCCGAATAAAGAAATCGGGAATGTCTGAATTATCATTGACTGAAAAATCAGCTGCCTCATCGTGAGGCAGTGCCTTTTCTTCTTCAGAGAGATAGACCAGATCGTCAAAAGCGAGATTTTTCAAGGCAACCTCATTCATCTCATCTAAAGAATCATACTGTTCCTCACGGGCATTTGCATTGCCGTACTCAGTTATTATGCGGTAATTCACAAGATCCGCATATACACCGATAATAGTGTCAGTATCCTCATCAGTAGTATATGCAAGATCAACGTGGTTCAGGTCGTCGAAATCGGCAGTGCTGCCGTATTCTGTTTCGCAGAAATCATTGATATATTCAATGGCTGCTTCCAATGCTCCAGAAGAAGCCGCCTCATCATGAGGCAGTTCATCGGTATGCTGTTCAAGTTCATCTGAGATAGTCTTCTTTAGTTTCTCGGCAACAGAATGATAGGCTTTGAAACTGGAGAGATAGTCAACCACGCCGCCGTATCCATCGCCGATATCCTGACGTTCACTGTAAGTTGTGCCGTCCGGCATATTTATAGTGAATTTTGTTTTAGCATATCCCTGATGATCGTCTTTCAGTTCTCCGCTGTCAATGGCAGCGTATAGTTTATCAGAGTTACCACCATATGCTTCAAGTTCCTGCTGACGTTTGGACACCCAATCTGTATCCTCGCGCTTCATTATAGTATCAAATTCGAGGACGGAGTAAGTTTTACCTTCCTCAAATGCTGGACTTTCGCTCCACTCGCAGGTGATAGTAGGCTGCTTTTCCGAGATGTCCTTTTCTGTAGGTTCAACTATTCCTATTGACATATCAGATTTTTCTTCTTCAAAATTATCAAAGGTCAGCTGAGCGCTGGTTTCTTCTGAAAAAGCTGCTACATTATTGTCATATAGGTGATCACGTTGTTCTATATTGAAAAGATACCCGAAAACCTGCGCCGTGATTTCGTCCGTCCACTTATCCTCGGAGATTTCACCAGAATTGAGAAACTCCGTGATTTCTTCTTCCGGGAATCCCAGTCCGGGGTTATGCCCGGTATGGTTCGTAAGCTGAGTTACCAGTTCCGAAACTGAATCCCGGCAGAGGCTGCGAAACTTCGGATAGCCGGATTCAGCTGTGAGAGTTCGTGCGGCTTCCGTTGCGGTGCTCCAGTCGTTGAAACAATAGGGAGCATTCACGGAACTGCGCTCGATTTTCTGATATTCCTCCTTGACGTGCGGCTGAGCACGAATATACTCTTCCGCATAAGTGGCGAACAGTTCAGGTGTGAGCCTGATATGAATATCCAGTCCGGTGCGCTTAATATCCTTGCGGATAGATTGAAGCCGGCTATTTTCAAAACAGTGCGGATACTCATAGTGAATTGCAAAATGCTCTGCGTCAAACTGCGTATAACGGCGGGCTGATTCAATATCCTTTTCGGTAATGTATCGTCCCTCGTCAACAGCCTTTCGGATTGCCTTTGCAACGACCTTCCAGCCAAATCTGACAGTTTGTTCATTGCCGTTATTTCCGAGGATCAACGCAAGTCCCTTACCGTCATGATTTGAGAACTTGACGATTCCGCTGCGAGAACTGCCGCCGATTCCGTATTCATTTTTCAGAAACTTCGCAAGTTCGTCATTGGTAGGGGAGTTATCCGAAATGTACTCTGTTATACGAAATTTTCCTCCTGCTGAGTGATTTCCGTGCAGGATCTCATCTTCAAGCAGCTTCTGCGCATATTCACTTTTTGAGTCGATTTCTTCGGGTCTGTCTGAAAAAACAGAAATGGCATCTGTTTCATCAGATACCATCTCGTTATCTTCATTTAACTCTTCGTCATCATACTCAGACGAATATCCTTGATCTTCATCAGCTGTCCACGGCTCCTGACTTCCTCCGCCAGCCAGGTCACGCTCGTCCCGATCGAATCCCACGCTGCTTCCTGAGCCGCTATATCTATTTCCGTCCTCTGCTGTGCGCTCTCCGTGTAAGTCTGGCTGAGCTGCGCCTTCTTCATCAGAGTACGTGTCGTGCGATTCCTGGCGCTCTCTGCTTTCCGTCCGATCTCCTTCCAGATTCTCAGATACAGCCCGCTCATGTTCACCAGGTCGAGCGCTGTCGGATCCATTTCGTTCATCAGGTCCACCGCTTTGCGCTCCAGCGGCGTCATATCCTTCCTGCCGTAATTTCGGAATTTCGGGTTCAGCAGTCCGTTCCTGTCTTCCTCGTAGGGGATATCGTAAATGTCTTCCGCATACTCCAGCTTCATAACGCTCATATTCTTTCCTCCTTACAGTCCGGTCAACGTCTCGCAGCACTTCCTGTGCCAGCGCGGTAGCCGCATTGCCGATTTCGACTATGGACAGATCGCTGTCAAGTTTGGCAGCTGCTGAAAAGTCATACTCAGCTTCAAGTCCACATCTTGTCATGCATATACATTCTGCACTCTGGCGAATAAAATGGGTGATGCGAGGGTCATTTGCCATTGCACTATTTAATTTGCTATCATAATTATACACTATATCTATATTTTTGTCAAGACTTTTCTGCAAAAAATCTTCAAAAGATATAGCGTTTTCTGCATTCTCGGCGTTGTACTTTCCAACGATACCGTCAGCCATTCGCTCAGAGAGCTTCCACTTGGCATTATATGCTTTTCCATAGGTCTGGCTGACATCAAAGAGATACATCAGCTCGGTATTATTTCGATCCACGAAAATTGCAGTGGACCGTTCTCCGTGTCTTACATATCTTCCCACATTGTTCCACTGGGTAAGAGTTCCGCACATAACAGCTTTAGGGTTCTGTTCAGTAAGAAGCATGGCAGCGCAGAAGTTCAGACGCCAGAAATTTGAAGTAAGCCGCAGTGTGTTCTGCCACACCTGTGGGTCGCGAAGCTGTGAGAGCTTGTAATCGTATATCTGTGCGATATCGTTAAATCTTGACATCATGTTCCTCCGTGAAATATCTGCGGATAGCAGCAGACACTATTTCTGTAAGTTCTTCAGGCGTTTTACCTTCCATAAATTCCGATACGATTTCAGCCGGCACAGCAATTTTAACGGGCGGCTTTGGCTTAAGGATCTTGGTGATTGCTGTGGTAGTTAAGCTGGATTCGTCATGCAGTTCTTTTACATTGGCTCCGGTGAGCTTCATCTCCGAGTGTTGTGTCAGAACATTTATGATCGTACTCTGTACGTCTGAGCTGAGGTCTGCAAGCATTTCAGCCGCAGCTATATTAATTACGGCATTATCAAGCATGACCAGGAAATCCTGCTTCAGTGCATTGAGATGTGCGTACTTCTGAGCCTGTTCATGTGACAAATGAAGTTCAGATTCCGCTTTATCTCCGAGAACTGCGGCGGTTCTTATCTGCTCCGAAAGTAGCAGCGTTGAATATCTGCTGCGATTGCTCTCGACTACAATGCGTTCTGCATATTCATCGGTTATCAGATCGTTGCTGCCAATTCGGCACGGAACTTTGGTCCACATGAGCTGTTCTGCAGCTGCTCTGCGCCGATTTCCGGACAAGATCTCATACTCGCCATTACCAGCTGACCGTACAAGCAGCGGCTCGGTAATGCCAATCCTTGATATGTCCGATTTAAGGTCAGTGAGATCGCCGGAATTGGTGAATATCGGGCGGCGGAATGGCAGAAGTCGTTCCAGCTCGATATTGTATGCCTTTTCATCAGTAAAACACTTTTGGATTATTTCGTCGAGCGTTTCACTGTGACGTTCTTCTGCCATTTCTTCTTTCGGTTCACCTTCGGCAACTGAGGAGGAAACGGAGTAGCCGTCATCAGGCAACGGCAGCGGATCTACTACATCATCTTCAAGAGGAACATAAATTTCAGTGTCAGCAGTCGGTTCTTCAGCAGGAACAACACGCTTAACTGTGGCTTCCGGTGCGATGTTATCTTCCGCTTCCTCTGTTTCGCGCTGTTTCCTTGCCATTCTTCTAAGTGCATTCAGATCCATGTGATATCCTCCGTATCCGATAAGTATCCATATCTAATAAGTTCAGCCAGCCCGGCTGCGATAATTGATTGATCTACTACAAGAAATCCATCGTTAAGCACCAGGCAGCTAAATACATACTGTGCATTCAAGCTTAGTCTACTATCTTCAAGAGGACTGCACTGTATATCTATCATTTTTGAACTACCTCATATAATCGTGTTGGAGCGCAGCAGCGGAGTTTACCGCCTATGCACATATTGTGGGGCATGGCGAACCATGCCCCAAAAGGAGAAGTATATATAAACCCCTGTGGCTGGGGAGAGTTATAAACTAAATAGCGAATGGAGTTATTATAGCTCCTGTTCTTCGTCCTCGTCCTCGTCCTCATCATCATCATTTAAAATATTATCGCTTGTTTCCTGCTGGGTTTCAAGATACATCTTACGCCATTCTGAAAGAAAATCAGATTTCTGCAGGCAGAAGTAGAAGAATTCAGATATCTCGTCATTGGTAAGTTCATCGCCGATTATCTCGGTGACTTCCTTACGCTTCAGCGTAATTTTCTTTGAATACTGATTGGGTGAGGATTTCTTCTTTTCGGTATTCTGCTTGACCGGCTCCTGTGCAGAATTGCTATCACTCCTCTTTTCATCAGACTTAGGGGTACCATCGTATAATTCGATAATATCGCTTTCAGATACGAATTTGAGTGAAGCAAGTTCTTCAGCCTGTTCAGCGGATATTTTACGATCAGGAAAGCTATTGAGATACGACGCTATGCCTCTCTGACTTTCGTCAGGCATTCCCGAAAAAGAAACAGCCGGCATGAGATTGATCCTGCCGGAATCCAACAAATTCATAAGTTCCGGGACAAGCCTTGAGCAGGCTATGTACCGCTGAACTGTCGCACGCCCCTCGCCGTACTTCTCAGCAATGGCAGCCGTTGAACGTGGGCTTCCCAGTGCTATCAGCGCTTCGTGCTGTGCTTTATAAGCATATGCACGTTCAGAGGGGAGCAGTTCAGTCCTCTGGCAGAGGTTTGTGTCAGCCATCATGAGTTTGGCGCGGTTCTCATCGACGTTCTTGACGACGCTCGGAATATTGGTTATACCAGCGATTTTGCAGGCTTCAACGCGGTTGTGTCCAGCAATGATACGGTATTTTCCGTTGTCAAGCGGGCAAACAATGATAGGCGAAAGCAGTCCGTTTTCCTTTATGGACTCAGCCAGTTCATGCAGCTTGAATTCGCCGTACATCTTGAACGGCTGATTTTCCCATGGGACGAGCTGATTTATAGGTATTTCTTTTTCGGTATTCTGAACAGCATTGTCAGTTTTGAGGAAGTCTGTCATGTGAAGTTTGCCGGTGTTGCTTGATGTTCCTAAATTAAAGCCCATTATATAGCCTCCTTGCCGAGTATCTCAGTAACAAGCTGTCTGTACTGTCCACCGAGTACGCTGTTTTTCTTAGATATAAGCGACTTCTGCTCAGCGGTGCTGTTTGCAGCTTCGATACGCTTGCTGATAGTAGTTTCGTAAACCAGAACTCCATAGCGTTCCTTTAAGGCTTTATCCACTGCCTGTGCCATCTGGGTGTTGTCGGTCATAGTTTCAAGTATGCCGCATATTTCAAGGTTGGGATTTATGTTGTCCTTTACCAGATTGAAGATATCCTCAAACTGGACTATGCCGTTGAGCGCAAATTTCTGCACCTGCACCGGAATGATTACACCGTCCGCTGCTGCAAGCGCATTCGTCACCAGTATTCCCAGCGAAGGGAGGCAGTCAATAAGTATGTAGTCATACTCGGCTGTCTTTTCATCAGATAACAGCGCTTTGCGGAGTATCTGCTCCCTGCACATTGTCTGAGCCAGGAACATATCAGCAGTCGCAAGAGAAATATCAGCCGGTATGTAATCTATGTTTTCGCTTTTCGCGGTCACAATGCACTCTGAAATTTTTGCCTGCCCCTTGAGTACGTCCACCATTGTCTTTGAGCCGGTGAAGTCATAGCCGAGATAGTCGCTCAGGTTGCCCTGCGGGTCGAGGTCGATACAGAGTACCTTTTTGCCCTGTTCAGCCAGTCCAGCGGCAATGTTTACAACGGTCGTGGTCTTACCTACGCCACCTTTCTGGTTTGCGATTGCGATGATTTTCCTTGTCATAATGTAGTCCTCCTGCCATTTCGGCAACATTTTATTTCCGTCCTTGAATATATAAGGCATAGGCAGGGCGGAAGGACTTACCGCCCATCGGGGAGCTACCCCGCTATGCCCGTCAACTCCTTTCGGAGGTCAACGCTTGTTCATATCGTGATTGACCCGGGACTTCCAGTAACTGTTGAGCGTCAGCCGGGAATTATACAGCGCCGTTATCAGGTAGCTGCGGATATTCCGGACATCGCTGATGTTGTTGTCCATTGCGTCAAGAACATACTCAATGTGGCTGCTGTTGAGTTTCAGAAACACGCTTTTCACAATGTCATGTGGTATGTCCTCTCCGTTTACCCGTATCGTTGGCTTTGCTGAGCACACTGTATCAACGATAATGTCTATCAATTCGAGGATGGTTTCTTTCTTTTCGGGATTTTGCTGAATAAGAAAATCACATTCAGTGTTATCACGGATAATCTGAGAGTAGTCTGAGCGTTTGCAGATATCTTCGGATTGATTGATAGGATTGATTAACTTAGGTTTTATTTCTTTAGTTTTATATATAGAGCAGTTCGGCGGTTTTGTTAAATCTTGTTTTTCCTTTTCGTTAGAACAAGTTGTAACGTTTGGGTAAAACAAGTTGTGCGCTTTTGTCACAACTGGAGCGCTGCCGTCCGATGTGCAGTTTGGCTCTGTTATGCCATTTGTCACTGATTCGCTTTGCTTTACTGTTCCGTCCAGTTGTGCGCTTTTGTCACAACTGGATTTACTGCCGTTTGAAAGGATCCCGGCAAGCAGCTCCGTGTCATCATTGATACAGAAGTAACGCTTTGCAGGCATACCCTGTACCTTGCACTGAATAAGTCCGGATTTGATAAGCGTATCAATGCAGCGGCGCTGCTGTCTGGCTGTCAGAGCGGTGGATTCCTCCAGGTCCTCTACAGTGGAGTAGAACCAGTCACCGTCAGTGAGTAGTCCATGCTGATCATAATAGGCATACTTGGAAAGCAATGCTCCGTATACTACGGCTTCCGCCAGTCCGATTGCATGGGCAAGCTGACGATTTATCGACATTGTGTTGTCAGGGTTAAGAAGCTTGAAGATAGCTTTCATGCGCTACCTCCTTTGCTTCGGGGAGTTATACTTCATGGTGTCCTCCGTTTTCTGTTCTCCAATGGAATACAAGCATAGCAAGGGACGGTGGAGAACGCTACCGTCCCGAGGGTTCGCGGTTCCCGCTATGCCGTTGGTGCCGTTCGCAGGGAGTTACCCGTTAAACAGCATATAAAAACAGGCGCATTTCAGAGATAATGCGCCTGTTTGGTATATTGAAAATGGAATCCAAATCAATCTGTTTCCTCAAGAAGCTCATTTATGGAAATTCCAAACACTTTTGCTATTGCATGAAGTTCTGTGTCGATTATGAAGCGTTCGCCGCTTTCCATTCGCTGCACTGCATTCTTGTCAATGACAAGTCCATGACTGCGGAGCCTGTCGGCTACTTCACGCTGGCTTATTCCAAGCGCTTTGCGCCGGTTATAAATTGCAATGCCAGCAATATTATTTCTTCCGGATTCTGTACGATTTCCAAACATTTTTATATTCCTTTCATTATTGTAATAGTGGATATGTTTACTGTGATCTGCCAAATATGCATTTGAAGCAATACAGCGTTGCAAAGCAGTCTGCAAGGCTGTTGTGGGCAGATATTGTTATGCTGTTCCAATCGAAATGGTAGTACGCGGCGCAGGTCGTGAGCTTCTGCCATTTATATTCACCGAAGTAGTCACTCCACTCGCCGTAGATTTCTGCGAAAATCGGCATTATATCAACGATTTCAGCTCTTTTGGGGATAATCAATCCAGCAGCCGTTATGAAGTCCGCGTCAAAAGATGTATTGTAGCCAATAATCGTATCTGCGGAGTTTAGTATCCGCTGAATCTCAGCTGCTTTCTCAGCAATGCTCGGTGCGTTCGCAACCATATCTGGAGAGATATTATTTACAGCCTGCGCTGCGCTCCACGACCTGTGCAGTGGACGGAAATAGCTGTCGAACAGCTTCTCACCGCTTTCGCTGATTATAGAAAGCTGCAAGATTTCATCTTCTCCTGCACATAAGCCTGTTGTTTCTGTATCTATCACGATACCGCCCGATGTTTCAGCAGGGAGCTCAACAGACTGGGTAATAGTAAGAACTTTTTCTCGCTGCTCGTCCAATGCAAGGAGCAGTCGAGCCTGTTCCTTTTCTTTTTCTCGTTCACGTCTGAGCTTTGCTCTGCGTTTGGCGGCTTGGGCTGCCTTACGTTCGCGTTCTGGCTTAAAATATTCCGCCAGCTCATCAGAACTTGCAGCTCTGACTTCCTCTGGCAGAAGATAGCGGGGAAGAGTATTGACCGAGCCAGTAGAAAATCGAGAGGGACGGAGTTTCTTGCCACAGTCCTCGGACACCGGAAGATATCCTGCTTTTGCCCACTGGCGTTCGGTTTTCAGTTCGTCTTTAAAATCCTGAAAAGATAATAAAATCGACTTTGAGCCTTGCCATCTTTCGCTCTTCATGATGCACCTCCTATAGAAAAAGGCTGGACCATTAATCCAGCCTTTTTGAAAATAGATTATCTTGAATTGATCCAATGCCTCGGCAGCTCGACGATCCGCGAATTGCATTGAATGCGTATATGTGTTGCACGTCGTTGTTAGCATACTATGACCTAACCGACATGATACCTCTTTCATCGAAGTACCTAAACTAATCAGCATAGAAGCATATGTGTGCCGGAGAACATGAGGAGTAAACCTAGGTATTGATGGATTACTGTCGCAAAATTTACGACACCATATTGTGAGAGTATCTGGATGAATTGGCTTACCGTCATCTTGGCAAAACAGCTTCCTGTTTAGCAGAAGATTACTTCTCACATTATAATTATCTTGATACCATTGTTTGTAATCAAGAATTATACTTTTTACCCAGGGGCTAATAAGAAATGTTCTATAGGAAGATTCAGTTTTAGGCTGCTTCTGGAAAATACCACTTTCTGGTGTATAAAGAATTGCTCTTCGTATCGTCAGAAGATCTTTTTCTTCTTGTAGATCTCCAAATTCCAATCCAGCAACTTCGCCGCGCCGTATTCCGGTCAGAACCATGAGGAGTATAGCGGTTCTCATTCTTATATCAATCTCTCGATCAAGCGTAAGAATTGATATCAGTTTTTGAAAATCGCTGCATTGCAATATTGCAACCTCATGTTTTGTTACTTTTGGTGCTTTCATTCTATCTTTGCAAGCTGGATTTGATGGAATCAATTGATCCCTGACTGCCTGCTGCAAAATAACAGAAATAAGTCGGTAATGGTGTAATATGGTTTTTTCTGATAAGCATTTTCCGGTGCGTTTATTTACACCGTATTGGGATATCTTCCCAAGGAATTGCCGCAAATGATACGGCTGTATGTCTTTAAGCGGAATATGTCCTATTCCCATATTGATTCTTTTCAGTAAATCGCGATACCTGGATATTGTCTTAACAGCAAGTATGCTGGTATTTTCTTCTATCCACACATCTGCATATTCTGAGAAAGTGGAATTGGAATCAAAACAATATTCTGCTGGTATTTCTGTTGGAACATAATATAAGTTTGTGCTTGGTGCGTCCATATTAATTTGGTAACCCCTTCTTTACTAATTAATATAGCAGCTGCTATTTAGAATTATATCACTATCCAATGTAAATGTCAATTTTTGCAGGGAAAAACTCATAACCCGAAGGTCGTCAGTTCGAATCTGGCTCCCGCAACCACTTGTAAAGCCTTTATTCATGCGGTTTCGCTGAATAAAGGCTTTACGTTTTATGTGCCTTAGATACGGTTTTATAGCAGTTGTATTCCTCAGACCTGATTACAGCACGGTTTACGCCCTCTTGATCCTTTCAAGAGGGCATTTTCTCTTTATTCGCCAAAAACTCAGCCTGATAGTTGTGCATTATTAAATTTCTTTATTTGCACCGTCATTACCCGTCCACACGGCGGGTCTTTTATTTTTCCGGTAAGGCTGATCGATGTTTTCGTAAACAGCGTTCATGTTTATGATGATAAAATCATCGTGCTGTTCAACTACAAGGACGGCGAAAAGTGCATCAGCCTTGACGAACTCGGTGATAAAGAAAAAAGCCGAGCACTCAAAATAAGTGTTCGACTTTAATTAAGTCTGGTGACCCATCCGGGAATCGAACCCGGGACACCCTGATTAAAAGTCAACGTAAAATTATGCCTGTAAATGGCTCTGCTATGCGGTTTCGGTGTCTGAATTGACACCCCCTTTGACACCCCTAGCTAAATAATCGTTGAGCTTTTCCATGCTTCTATTTTGGTGTTCCGAATCGAGATGAGTGTAAATATCCATAGTCACCTTTATGTCAGAATGCCCCGCCTGCTGCTTTGCTGTGAGCACGTCAACACCGGCTAAGTACATATTCGTAATGAACGTATGCCGCAGCCAGTGAGCCGTAATTCGGGGAATCATGAACGGTATATTTTCCGGGTCGAAGCGTGTTCCAGGGCGGTGCAGTATGGTCACGTCAACGTCCGGATGTTTTTCGTGGTATCTTTTCTGATATTCCAGATTGTGCTCAAAATCTCCGTATCGGACGTTCAGCTCCGCGAGGTAGCTTTCCCAGAGCTTGCGCCACGCGGTTTCTGTCATGAGATTCCCGCTTGCGGCGGGGCATACCAGAAATGTCGTCTGAGGTTGTTCACGCAGGAAGTCAGCCAGCCTGTCGGGGATATACACCGTTCTCATTGCCGCGTCAGTTTTGCCGCAGTTCTTCACCCCGGGCTTGCCGGATTTCATTTCGACCGCCTTGTTGATAGTGATTGTCTTTGCTTCAATGTCGATGTCCCGCCATGTCAGTGCAAGGAGTTCGCCCCGTCTAAGCCCCGCGCACATCATTATCATCGCGGGGAGCTGTGCGCGGTGCGGGGTGTTGTAAATCCATTCCTGCTGAGCTGCGGTCAGTGCTTGCCGCTTTTCCGGCTCTCTCTGCGCCTTGGGAAGCTTCACGCGTGAAAATGGGTTATACTCTATTACCCGGTTATCTACCGCCATATCGAGGATTTCACGGGCAATATCACGCGTGATTTTCAGAGTTCGCTCGGAGTAGAACTTGCCGCTCTGATTCTTTTCCAGCGACATATCTATCAGCAGACTTTGCAGATCCATTGCGCGGAGTTTAGATACTTTCACGTTTTCGAGATCTGCGAGCTTTCCGGCGTAAATTTCACAGCTCTCATACCATTTTGCAGAGGCCTCTGTTTTCTTGATTTTCAACCAGTTGCGCCGCCAGTAGCCGAATGTGTCGTTTTCGGCCATGAGGTCGATACCCTTGCCAAGTTTTGTCTTGGCGTCGATAATTTTTCTTTGAAGCTCTGCGTTCGTATCTGCATAGACATACTTGTACTTCTTCTTTCCGTCAGTCCCGGTGCTGATGTACACCCGGGACTGCACTCGTCCGTCTGCGCGGGCTGTGTTTTTCATTCTTGGCATAGTGTCCTCCCTTGACAGGTGCGGACCTTTCGTGCTATAATAATGTTGTAGGCGCGAAAGTGCCCGCAAAATCGTTTTATTGTTATTATTTTATATGTTTACCCTCGCGCGGGCGGGGGATTTTTTTTATGTATAAGCTGGATCAAGATACTTTTCACATTCATCTACACCAGTAAGAAAGTGCAGCTTCCCGCTGCCGCCGAGCTCTGTGTAGTCATATCTCAGCTTTCCGTGATAGGTGGAAACTCTGAGCCTGCCTATAGCTTTTCCGTCACGCACCACTTGAATATTCGTCACGCCGTAAACATCAGAAGCACGATACTCATTTCCGGCTGGGAGACTGCTGATGATATCGTTCACCCCGGTGCCGCTCTGAGGAACCTGCTCAGTCGGAGCAGCATCCATGGATATCACCGCGCCCATGACTTTCAGCATGGCTTCTTTGGTAGCTGCGCGGTGCTTGTCTATCATCTGCGCGGTAATGCGATTTCCGGTCTTTATTTCCGGGCGGGAAAGAAAATACTTGACCAGCTCGTCGCTGGGGTTGATAAGGTCACTGCGGAGCGTTTGTTCAACTACCTTGAGGTATTTCAGAAATACAGCTTTTGTGAGTATGTCCTTGACGTTGAAAACTGATTTATGGAACTGCTCCAGAGACGAAAGAAACAGTTCTTCGTCATCTTCAAGAATGTTGAAAGAGAGAAAAGGCTCATCGTCCATAACGTTCGGGGCATTGATATCGCTGAAAAAGCTGTATGTGATTCCGTTTGTCAGGACTGCAAGACGGCAGCGGTTTGTTGAGAAGTACCGATAGAGCTGTCCCTGCTGCTGTTTCTGGAGTTTCAACCCGGCGCGTTTGGCTTCGATGAGGACCGTGGGCTCTCCATCGTGCAGGATAACATAGTCTATCTTCTCGCCTTTCTTTCCGGCGACATCACAGGTGTACTCCGGGATTATTTCTTCCGGGTCGAACACATCATAGCCGAGCAGAACGAGAAACGGCATGATTATTGCGTTCTTCGTGGCTTCCTCGGTCATGGTGTCGAACTTGTCGGAATATTGCTGTACTTTGTTCCGGAATGTGTGGAAATCGTCTTTAAACATGGTGTTCGCGCCTCCTCAAAGTACAACATTCTGGGATACTGTTATATTTTTCTTCATAGCGTTTACCGCTTTGTTCGCGGCACCCCATTCAGAGATGTCAACCGCAGCGACTATTGTTTTGTTTTCATCGCCAGAAACATAGGTTATTATCAGTATATTTTCTTTTTTGTTCTTGGGGCGCGAGGCAATGATGGCGCCCAGAGCGCCAAACATTACAGCGCCTGCAATTGCCGAACCAGCAGATGCGCCTACCAGTTTGTTTTTTTCGGTAAGCTCGGCGGAAACTATCTTTTCATACGGCAACTCAAACGTGCTCTGTTCCTTTTTGAAAACTATCCTGGTATCGTATGCGCGGGCATAGCACTGCACTTCGCCAAGAGGCAGCCCTGAAAGGTGAGTGCAAGGGAATGCGGATATAACCTGCTTTCCGGGAGGCGCTGCAACAACACCTGTGCACTTGGTGCATAACAGAATTATTCCTATTATGACGAATATTGCGCCGATAAGCGCCGCTATAGTTCCAGCTCCTGACAGTGCGGCAATAACAAGTCCTATTCCTATTAATAATGACAATAATCCTAATACCATATTAATCACCTTTCAAACTATGTAATACCGCCCTTATCCGGGGCGGCTTTTTTGCTGCTCGATCCACGGCTTGAAAGCCTCGAACACCTGCCGCTCTAACGGCGAAGTGAGAAACTTCCCGCGCCCTCGCAGCTCTTTCATTCGCTTGGCACGATACCCTGCGGCTTCCGCTGAGATATCGCAGATACGGGCTATTTCCTCCGGTTCGTAGGCTTCCAGTCCCCAGAGCACGCAGGCAGGAGCAAGGAGCCGCGCCGCGAACTCGTCCGCCTGGGTCTCCGCAGGTTCGCGCCTGTCCGAAGCTGTCCGAAAATGTCCGGATTTGTCCGGCGCCAGCTCATGCCCGAGCAGGATATGCCCGAGTTCATGAGCGACCGTGAAGCGCGTGCGCCCCCGGACTTCTTCATCTCGATACACTATCTGCCAGTTCCCCGCGCTGTCGAGCAGCGTACAGCCGGAGATTTTTGGGTCCAGCACCTGAATGCTGCTGTTTTTCACGACTTTGATACCATAGAACGCCGCCACTTTCAGCACCTTAACCGGCATTGCCGACGTTCCGGTGCGTATAAGGCAGTTCCACGACGCGTCGCGTGCATCTTTATAAAGCTTATAGGAATCTATAATAATTCACCTCCACAGGATATTGTACCCTGTGGAAGTCGAATTATAGCGCTTTATCAGATGTCATTGTCGGGGTTCTGCGTTTCGTCCGGAGCTTCGTCCAGGCGCTTTTTCTGTTCCGGTGTCAGCATCATGACTCCGGGCGGCCGGTCGTCGGAGCTTCGGGCGATCATCGGCGTCGGAATGCCTGACTGAACCTTTCGGACTGCCCTTTCAAGGAAGTCCATCAGGTTGTCGCGCATGTTCTCCGGAAGATCGAGATAACCTTTAATGATCTCCTGCTCCAGCGCGCTCATGTCGAACTGAGCGGCGAGAAGGTCAATTGCTGGTTTTTCGCTGGTATCACGACCGAGAAGGTAGTCGACTGATGTACCGAAATAATCAGCTATTTTGTTGAGCATTTCAATATTCGGTTCACGCTGTCCGTATTCATAATTTTGATAAGCTCGGAATGATACGCCGAGTGCGTTTGCTACTTCCTCCTGCGAAACTCCCTTGTTTTTTCTGAGTTCCTTAAGTTTCAAAATCTTCACCTCCTTTTTTTATTATATTATACACTCGTTTCGAGTATATTTCAAGTGAAAAAATACACAAAAACATATAACTCGTTTTGTTCATTTTTGTTCGTATAAACTACTTGACAAATGCTCATTATGAGTGTATAATAACATACAGAAACGAACGAAACGAGTTTCGAACTAACAAAACGATTATTTTGTTGGCTATAAAGCCGCAACAAAAAAAATCAATTTTGAAATTAAGCGAAATACTTAATGTAGCGGTAAATTTCACTAACGGGAAAATCGAAATCAATAACGCAGAGTGACGGGCGCAAGCCCGGTAATGCGGGAGCCCGGTCACAACCCCGGGCGAACAAGGAGGTGAAACAATATGTCAGAGAAGAAGCTTACAAAGGAGCAGCTCCTCGAAATCTGCGAATCCATGACGGACAAGCCGGAAGATCTGCTCAAGACCTGCGGAATGCTCATGCGGCTCCCGCCCGAGATCAGGCAGGAAATCTACTACATGATCAAGGGAGCGGCGCTGGTCGCTCACAGCAGATAAGGAGGTAAAAAACAATGCGGACAAAGCCGCGAAAGCCCTGCACCTGGGACAAGGTTCCGGTGACTTTCAATGCTGACTATGCGGCACTACTTTTTGATGTCAGCCGCCGGACTATCCTCTACTGGTGCAAGATGGGCGATATCCCGGCGAAGAAAACCGGCAAGCGCTGGATATTCGATAAGACAGCCATCATGGAATGGGTGGCAGGGGAGGAGACAACATGACCGAACAGGAAAGAATCGACCTGATATCCGAGATAGCGGCTGACATCGCAGAGATAAACGGAGGGCCCCATGCTGACAACATTTGAATTAAGCAGGAAGCTCGCAGAGCTGAACACCGAGTTCTGCAAAATGCTGAGCACCAATGACGGTGCCGAACTGCTCCGCTGGATCAGCGTTACGATGGAGTTCACGGAAGCGCTGCTCGCGGAATCCGTAGACTCCGGAAGCCTTACGCAGAACGAGCGCGGGGCGATTCTCGCGGCGAAAGCCTCGAGTAAAAATCACTACGACAATCTCCAATATCTTTTAAAGAGCCGGACAGAGAGGGAATGGCGCTAAAATGAAAGCTTTGCCTTACATCATCGCAATGTTCGCGGGACTGTTCGCGCGGACGATAGCCGCAGCCATCGGCGGTATTGACTACACAATTGACGGACACGACTTCCTTATGATGATCCTGGCGATAATCGCGGTGTGGTCGTTCAAGGGAGCGTTCCTGCCGAAGAAAACGCCGGAAAGGAGGACAAGCCGTGTACACCACAAAAGAGCGCACGCACGCCATAATGCTGTATCAGAGCGGTATGAGCCTTAGAGCTGTGGCGAAAGAAATAGGCTGCGCCGATACTACCGTCCAGAACTGGCTCGCAATCGAGAGAATCCCGCGCAGAAAAGACCGCAGCGGCAGAAATGGTTACACCAAAGCAATCAAGCGGAAAGCCCTGCGAATGCTCGATAGCGGTATGACGTTCGGGGAAATTCAGGTAGTGCTGAAAATTCCACGCTCCACGATATGGCGCTGGAGGCAGAAAAAAGCCGCTAAGTGACGGCAATCACGAAAGCGGCAAAGAAATAATATCACATGCTCATTATATCATGAGCGAAAGGAAAAGTCAAGTGAAGTGGAACTGATAGTAGATAATTTCGCCGGTGGCGGTGGAGCTTCCACGGGCATAGAGATGGCAACAGGACGGAGCGTAGACATCGCGATAAATCACGATCCTGACGCCATCGCAATGCACCGTGCTAACCACCCGCACACGCGGCATTACTGCGAGGACGTCTGGCAGGTAGACCCGTCGGAAGCCTGCGCCGGAAACCCAGTCGGGCTGGCGTGGTTCTCCCCGGACTGCACTCACTTCTCCCGCGCAAAAGGCGGGAAACCCGTTGACAAGAATATCCGTGGGCTTGCATGGGTAACGATACGCTGGGCGCTGAAAGTCCGTCCGCGAGTGATAATGCTAGAGAATGTCCCGGAAATACGGACATGGGGGCCCCTTGGAGCTGACAGCAAGCCTATAAAGGAACGCGCCGGGGAAACATTTGACGGCTTCATAAAAGCGCTCACAGCAGGAATTCCGCACGACCACCCGGCATTCACGGAGATGTGCGCAACGTTGGAGATAAGCCCGGACAGTCCCGAAGCGGCAAGGCTTGAACAGGGGCTGGGATACAATGCGGAATACAAGATACTCCGCTCCTGCGATTACGGAGCGCCGACGACGAGAAAGCGGTTTTATCTGATAGCCCGGTGCGACGGAAAACCCATAGTTTTCCCGAAACCTACGCACGGAAAAGGGCTGAAACCGTATCACACAGCCGCCGAGTGCATTGACTGGAGCATTCCGGCGCAGAGCATTTTCGAGCGGGGCAAGCCCCTCGCAGAGAACACGCTACGGCGCATAGCGCGGGGCATTGAAAAGTTCGTGATAAATAATCCCGAGCCGTTCATCGTGACGGTCAACCATTCTGGAGAGGGCTTCCGGGGACAAAAGGCTGATGAACCGCTCGGAACTGTTACAGCGAAAAACGGCTATGGCGTTGTCGCGCCTACACTGATTCAGTATCACAGCGAAACCGCAAGCGATGAAGTGCGAGGGCAGGAGCTGAACGAACCGTTAATGACGGTCGATACCTCGCCCAGATACGCGCTATCAGTCGCCCACATCATGAAGAATTACGGCGGGAATTATCAGGGAGTCGGGAGCGGCGCGGATAAACCTTTAGATACAGTTACCGCGCACGACCACAACAGCCTTGTGACAGTTCATGCGGCACCGACAGCAAACTCACACTCTACTGAGGTTTGGGCATTCCTCGTGAAGTATTTCTCCAACGGAACGCCAAAGCCGGTAAACAGTCCACTGGATACCGTCACCACAAAAGACCGCTTTGCGCTGGTGACGATACACGGCGAGGAATACATAATCACCGACATAAAAATGCGCATGCTCCAGCCGCGTGAACTGTTCAATGCACAGGGATTCCCGGCTGATTACATAATCGACCACGACGACAGCGGCAAACCTTATCCGAAAAGCAAGCAGACAGCCCGGTGCGGAAACGCGGTCACACCGCCAGTCCCCGCGGCGCTGGTACGGGCTAATCTGCCGGAGATGTGCAGGGAGGCGGCAGAGTGAAAAACGTATACGAGCAGACCATGCTCCCGGGATTTCTGGATTATGTATGGAGGGATAAATCATGACCCATTTCACAGACGCGGGTGAGAAATCGCCGGAGGAGCGCGAGAAGATACTCCAGGACATTTTATCGACCATAAAGGAGAAGTAACATGAACGAATACAGAATACAATCCATGAAGCTGCTGAATTTCTGCGGAATACAGTCGCTGGAGATAAACCTGAACGGCACGGATCTTTCGGTTTACGGCGACAACGCCACAGGTAAGACTACCATCGCAAACGCGTTCGCATGGCTGTTTACCGGGAAGAATGCAAGCGGCACCGCAGATTTCGACCCCGCGCCGCTGGACGGAACCAACGCCAAGATACATAACCTTGAAACCTCTGTCGCAGCGAAATTCACGAACGGCGCCGAGTACCGCCGTGTACTGACCGAGGTCTGGACGAAGAAGCGTGGAGAAGTCACGGCGCAGCTCACAGGGACGAAAACCTCATATTACAAGGACGACGTTCCCCTCAAGGAAAAGGAATTCACCGCCGAAATCGACGCGCTTTTTGGTGGAGGGGAACAGTTCCGCATGCTGACGGCGGTCGGGTATTTCCCGGCGGTCATGGACTGGAAAGCACGCCGCAAGCTGCTGCTGGATATGTGCGGAGATGTTCGGGACGAGGACGTAATCGCTTCCACTCCGGAGATCTCCGAGCTTCCCGGACTGCTGAACGGTCACACAGTGGACGATTACCTGAAAGTAGCGAAGTCCCGCAAAACCACGCTGAAAAAGGAACTGGACACAATTCCGGCGCGCATCACCGAGAACGAGAACGCAGCTTCCGGAGCGCTCACAGCTTCCGAGATATCCGCCGCTGAAGCCGAAATTTCCGCACTCGAACAGCAGGAAAAGGACATCGCCGCGAAGATATCCGCCTACAATACACCGACTGCCGCTGACGAGCGCCGGAACGCTCTCAGGCAGGAACTTGAACGCCGCCGCACGGAATATCTCAGTAACTATAATAGGCAGGTCGGCGAGTATAACACACGGCTCTCTGAAAGGATAGAACAGCGTGATGAACTGTTTTCCAAGAGATCGCCGCTGCTGGTGAAGATGTCCAGCCTGCCGCGCCAGATTGAGGAAATGAGGAAGCTGCGTAACAAGCTGCAGGCTGAATGCGCTGAAATTCGCGCGCGTGAGTACACCGACGGCGACACATGCCCCTGCTGCCATCAGAAGCTTCCCCCGGAACAGGTCGAGAAAGCCGTTGCTGAGTTCAATCAGCGCAAATCCGAGGAACTTTCCGCGATAGCCGCGAAAGCAAAAACGACCTGCCACAAGGATATGATCGCCGCGCTTGAATCCGAGTTTGAAACCGTCACCGCAAGGGTCTCCGCGCTTGATGAGAAGTTTAAAACGGTCGAGGAAGAACTCGAAGCCCTCCGGAACAGCAAGCCGGTCAGTGCTTTTGAATCCACCGCCGAATACGCCGAACTCAACGCGCAGATGGCGGCGGTAAAGGATACCGGCGAAACCCAGGTACCCTCTGAACCGCTGGACAGTCAGAAAGACATAGCGGACAGGCTCTCAGCGGCAAAGGAGAAGCTGTACAAAGCCCGGGCGGCTCAGGATATCCGCAAGCGCATTGCGGAGCTGGAAGCGCAGCAGAAGTCCCTTGCGGCTGAATATGCACAGTGCGAAAAGGGCGAATATCTCTGCGAGCAGTTTATTCGTGCTAAGGTCTCCACGCTTGACGAGCGTATAAATTCCCGGTTCAGAACGTTGAAATTCAAGCTATTCCACGAACAGCAGAACGGCGGCCTGCAGGAGATATGCAAGGTCCTTATCCCCTGTGAAAGTGGCCTTGTAGAGTATGAAAAAGCGAACAGCGCCGCACGTATCAACGCCGGAATCGAGATAGTGAATGTACTCGGTGAGTACTTCGGGGTTCGTCTCCCGGTGTTCTGCGATAATGCCGAAAGCGTGACAGCGCTCACGCCCTCGGACGGTCAGGCGGTAAGGCTGATAGTCTCGGAGGCGGACAAGGCTCTGAGGTTCGAAACATGAAGCGGGAAGTTGAGAGATTCACGGTCCAGGCGGCACGGTGCCTGCGCTGCGGAGGGATTCTGCTCTCGGAATACGGATTGAAACACGGCATGGGGCATGTGTGCAAAGCCAAGTATGAAGCCGAGCATGCCGCTCCAGACCCAGACCAGATAACATTTTTTGAGGAGGATAAAGATCATGGCAAATCAGTTAGCAACGATTAAAACGGAGGTATTTGACAAGGTTCAGGCGGTAGTTAAAAATTACACGAACAGCGGTGAACTGGCACTCCCGGAGGGGTATTCCCCGGATAACGCGATGAAGTCCGCGTGGATCGTCCTACAGGAAGCGGTAGACACAAATAAGCGCCCGGTACTTGAGAGCTGCACCAGGGTAAGCATTATAAACGCGCTCCAGTCTATGCTTTACCAGGGGCTGAACCCTGATAAGAAGCAGTGCTATTTTATCGCATATGGCGACAAGCTTACGCTTCAGAGGTCGTATTTCGGCTCAATGCACGTGGCACGCATGGTAGACCCTACGATCACCGATATCTGCTATGATGTGGTGTATGAGGGCGATGTTTTTGAGATGGAAAAACGCCGCGGTCATACAATCATCGCAGCGCACCGCCAGAAGCTTGAGAACGTTGACAAAAATAAGATAATCGCCGCTTACTGCTCCGTATTCCGTGGGGACACCGAGGACACCACAGTAATGACGATGGACGAGATAAAGGCGGCATGGCGCAAGTCCCGCATGAACCCGGTCGATGAGCGCGGAAACATCAAGGCAAACAGCACACACGGTCAGTACACAAAGGACATGGCTATAAAGACGGTCGTCAACCGCGCCTGCAAATACATCATCAACAGCTCTGATGACAGCAGCTTACTGGCTCAGGCGGTAAGGAGGACCTACGACGACACCCAGACCCGCGCGGATATCGTCGAGGACGAGATACAGCAGAACGGGTTCAACACTGATATTGATATCCCTGACGAACCCGCTTCCGAGCCTGCACCGGAGGAATCCGCGCCCGCTCCTGCTCCTTTTCCGGCTGACGAGGACTTTTAATGGATATCAAGGTTTTAGGCAGTTCCAGCAAGGGAAATTGTTACATCGTTTCCGATGGCACAACAAAACTCCTGCTGGACTGCGGCATGCCGATACGCAGGATTCTTTCGGGGATAGATTTCAAGGTAGGGAGCGTGGCAGGGTGTCTTGTCACGCACTCCCACGGAGATCATGTGAAGTCAGCGCATGAACTGATGTTCCGGGGAATTCCGGTGTATGCAAGCGCCGGGTGCATTCGTGCGGCAAATCTTGCCGGTGCTGTTCCGGTGGAGTCTATGAAAATGTTCACGGTCGGGACGTTCCGGGTCCTTCCGTTCGATACACAGCACGACGCGCCGGAGCCGCTGGGGTTTCTGCTGAAAAGCACGGTCACGGACGAAAAGCTGCTGTATTTTACGGATTCGTATTATCTGAAATATCGCTTCACCGGAATAACGCATATCCTGTGTGAAGCAAACTACGACCCGGAAATCCTGCGGCGGCGCGTGGAATCCGGAGAAGTTCCGCGAATGCTCGCAGACCGCGTTATATCCTCGCACATGAGCATTGACCACCTGGAGGATTTCCTCAGGGCGTGCGACCTGTCGAGGCTCCGGAAAATCTGGCTGTGCCATCTTTCGGACGGAAACAGCAATGCGGCGGAGTTCAGGAAAAGAATACAGCGCCTGACCGGAGTAGAGGTCGAGGTCTGCTGATTTGCAGTAATTTGCAGTCCCGCGCGGCGGAAAATATAAGTGGATATTGAGGGGGTGTAATTGTGGCGAATTTCAGTAATATCTCATTTGAGGAGTTTGTAAAAGAGCGTAATAAGGCCCTTTTTTCGTATGATGAAACGAAGATAAAGGCATATATGCAGAAATACGGAGTGCCGATACCAGATAATGAAACCATATTCTGGGCGATGGTGAACAAGTGTATCTGCAATGTCACATCGGCGCCGCCCGAGCTTGTTGCAAAGGCGGAAAAATGGCTGTCAGAGCGTGGAATGTCAAAGGAGATACGATAATGTACAACAAAGTGATTATGATGGGACGAATCTGCTCTGATCCGGAGCTGAAAGCGACCCGGAACGGCACGAATGTCTGCTCGTTCCGGATAGCCGTTGACAGACGGTTCCAGCAGAAGGGTGAGGAACGCAAGACGGATTTCTTCAACGTGGTGGCATGGAGCTTCACCGGGGAGCTTGTCAATAAGTACTTCGGCAAGGGGCGTATGATACTCGTAGATGGCGAAATGCAGACCCGGCAGTACACGGACAAGTCCGGGAACCAGTCCACATGGTACGAGATAAACGCCGAGCGCGTAAGCTTTACGGGCGAGAAGTCCGGGAATGCTCCTGCAGCCGATACGGTTCCGGCTGCTCCTCAGGCAGCGCAGAATGCTTCTCCGGAAGCTCCGGCGGCTGATTTCTCGGGCGTAGGCAGCGACCCGTATCCGTTCTGATGGGAGGGCTGAAACGTGGGCTACGTAAAGCTCAACCGCAACCTCTTGCGTTGGGAATGGTTCGGTAACGACAATGCATTGTTGGTGCTTGTCCGGCTCACGCTCAAAGCGGCATGGCGCGATACTCAATATCAGGGTGTCGCGCTTAAACGCGGGCAGGTCATAACAACGCTGCAGGAAATCGTCGATGAGAGCCAACTCACAAAGCAACAAGTAAGAACCGCACTAGAACGCTTAGAGGCAACACACAAAATAACACGCACACCAACCAAGAAATTCAGCATAATAACGCTACTTGATTACGATTGTTTTTTTGAAAATAACACACAGAACAGCACTCAGATAACACACGAACAACACACAGGGCAACACACAGATAACACACCTTCTTTATTAAAAGAAAAAAGTAAGAAGAAAGAAGAAGTAAGAAGGGAAGAAGGCGCGCGTGCGCGCGAACCTGCTCCCCCGCAAACAATAGACAGGGCGTATCTTGTTCGGGAATACGGAGAGAAGGCTGTGATCCTCTACGAACAGAAATTCCGTAGTTGGGGAAAGATTCCTGAGATCTCTTACCCGATGTTGTTGGGGTGGATGGTAAAGGACGAGATACCAGCGATTACGGAAGCTCCGAACAGCAGCATAGATCCGGCAGACGTGATGGAAGAACTCAGAAAGCAGTATTCGGAGGAGGGACAGAATGCAGATTGAATTCACGGTTCCGGGCGAGCCGTTCGGGAAACAGAGACCCAGGCACAGCCGGGTCTCCGGCACTACATACACGCCCAGGGAAACGAAGCTTCACGAACAGCTTATTCAGTGGGCGTACCGAAGAGTGGGAGGACGTAAGTTCCCGGAGGATTCGGAAATCAGAATCACGATAATCGCAGTGATGGGCATTCCGAAAAGCACTCCGAAGTATCGCCGGTCTGATATGCTCAGCGGGAAGATTCGTCCGACCAAGAAACCAGACTGGGACAACATAGGAAAGCTCGTCTGCGACGCGCTGAACGGCGTGGCTTACGACGATGATAAGTGCGTGTGCGAGGCGGTCGTCCGGAAGTTTTACGGCTGCGAACCCCGCATTCTTGTGAGATTGGAGGATATCAATGCGTGAGATACTTTTCCGTGGAAAGCGGATAGATAACGGCGAGTGGCTTTTCGGAGATTTAAGGCATATTTTCCATGGGGAATACAGGACACACATCGTAGACAATTCGAATGGTCTGAACAATGGCGTGTGTGGACTTGAAGTAGCCTCCTCGACCGTCGGTCAGTTCACCGGGCTGACAGACCGCAACGGCGTGAAGATTTTCGAGGGGGATATCGTCAGATATGGTCAGCGCGGCAAAGTGGAATACAACAGCGGTAGCGCACAGTTTACTTTGAATTTTACCAACAGCACTTATGAAGGCTTTGATAAGATACCTTTCTGCGACTGTGAAGTCCTCGGCAACATTCACGACAACCCGGAACTGCTGGAGGTGAGCGGTGATGAGCCGTAAAGAAGAGTATCAGTGGTACAAGAGTATCGGGATCTGCCCCGTATGCCACAAAACGGCAATACAAAAAGGGTATCAGACCTGCCTGGAATGCAGGCTGAAGATGAGGGAATATGCAGCTGACAGAAAGAGCAGGATGAACGCTGAACAGCTCGGCGACATCAGTCGGCGAACTGCCGAAGCAAACAAGCGGATGTATGTGCGCCGTAAAGAAGCGAACCTCTGCACGCAATGCGGAAAAAGACCGGCTGACGATGGCAAAACCACCTGCAGGTACTGCCGGGAAAAGTACAATCGAAAGAGACGTGAACAAAACGCAATGCGAGGCGGAAGTCATTATGATAAGTCCATAGTTCGCAAGGGAACCAGATTGTTTTGCGTGATTCCGGCGGAGCCGGGCGAGCACGGAGCTTACGTCTGCGAAGATATATGCCTGAAGCGTAGCGATGGCATGGTATATATCAAGGACGGAGAGTTCCCTGTTGGCTACATCGGGAAATCATGGTTCTTAAATCGTGCGGAAGCCGAGAAAGCAATGGAGGTGAGCAAAAGTGATTAGTGCATTCATAGGCGCATACACAGAAACAGTTGAGACTATACGCCGGACTGAGCGCAGCGAGGAGTGTGCACGCGCTGAAAGAAATTTCAAGAGGTTCGCGGCGAAGAAAAGCCGGAACAGGAAGCAGAAGCGCAAGGGAAAGAAAAAGAGGTGAGCGGGAATGAGATGTGACTGCTGTCCGTTATGCCCTATCGCCGAGGACGATGTCTGCTTTGAGGCAGAGGGCAAATACGGTATAGAACACGCTGACGGTATGCTTGGCTGTAAGCATCCGTGGAACTGGATTAAGAAACGCGATGAGGAGCACACAGAGTACTTAGGCAATATAGGCACCGATATGGGAATTGAAGATATGTTCTCCGAAAAGGAGCTTGCGGACTTGACAGAGCTGTGCAAGCACATGGTGGGACTTGATAGACACAAACCATATCACAGGCACGGGAAAGCGTTTTACAAGCCGTATCGGAACTACTTCTGCGATGGAGCAAACGGAAACAGGCTGTTTGATAAGCTGACAGGCGTACTGGGACTGATAACCTCCAGGCAGTCCGAGAAATATGTATACTACTACCTTACCCGTTCTGGCTTGGATTGGCTTGGTAGGCGGCTCAAGATAGAGATTGGAGATGAGAGAAATTGAGCGAATACATAGACAAGAACGAAGCGGTTGGTGAGGGCTATCTGGCTGACTGGTATATCCATTCAGTTGCTGAATACGGCGATGAAAAACTGAATGAACCTCGATGGACGGAAAAGCACATCGAGGAACTAACACAGGATTTCATCGTTATTCCGAAAGACACTCCCGCCGCTGATGTCGCTCCGGTGGTGCATGGCGAATGGGAGCACCATTGCATTTGCAGTGTCTGCAAAATTACTTGCGGTCCGAAAAACGAAGCCGTTAGAAAATTTTACAGCCACTGCCCGAACTGCGGCGCTAAGATGGACGGAACACCATGCGAATAGGCTTATACGACGTCGATAGTCACCGTTTTCCGAATCTTCCGTTGATGAAAATATCAGCGTGGCACAAGGCACAGGGCGATATAGTAGAGTTCGCTGACCATTTCACGCATTACGACAAGGTGTATGTTTCAAAGGTGTTCGGAGACGAGTACAGCCAGATGGACAGCACCGTGTTCAACGCCGACGAGATAATATTCGGCGGAACTGGTTTTGCAATTACGGTAGAGGACGGAAAAGAAATCTATCACCGCGACCGTGATAAAGACCTACCGTCGGAAATTGAGCATATCTATCCGGATTATTCACTCTATCCGGAATACACCAAAGACACGGCTTATGGCTTCCTCACACGCGGCTGCTGCAACAACTGTGACTTCTGCATAGTTAGCAAGAAAGAGGGATTGTGTTCCCGAAAAGTCGCCGACCTTTCGGAATGGTGGCGAGGGCAGAAAAATATCAAACTGCTTGACGCTAATCTCCTTGCCTGCCGTGACCGGAACGAGTTATTACAACAGCTTATTGACAGCGGCGCAAATGTAGATTTCACTCAGGGGCTGGACGCACGGTTCATCACCCCGGAAGTTGCCTTAATGCTCAGGCAAGTCAAGTGTAGCATGTGGCATTTCGCTTTCGATTTCATGAAGAATGAAGCAGCGATTGTCAAAGGCTTGCAGACGTTCGTTGACGTTGTGGGCTATGATCCGAAAAAGCGCAATGCCTATGTTTATGTGCTGACCAACTTTAACACGACATTCGAGGAGGATTTACACCGCGTCAGGCTCATACAGAGCATAGGGCTTGACCCGGATATCCGAATATACCGGAAAACCATAGCGCCTCGTAAGCTGAGAGATCTTCAGCGCTGGTGCAACAATCGATTCGTGTATCGTTCCTGTGATTTCATGGACTACGTTCCCAGAAAGGACGGGAGAACGATACGGGAGTTATATTTTGGAGGTGACAAAAATGACACTTGATAAACTCATAGCGCAGCTCACGGCGCTGTCTGATAAAGGCTGCGGTGCTAAGATGGACGGAGGCGTAACTAATGGCGAGGATCATTGAAATTAAAATCGGCTGTTGCGGTGAATGCCCCTATTACAGCATGAAAAACCACAAATGCCAGCGTGGCGCAGTTGACGAGGGCGATCCGAGGGAACATTTTTTCAGGGACTGCCCGCTATCCTGGCGTGAGTTGCCCGAAAACGTCGACACGGACGGAGGTGATAACATCATGAATACAAACCCTGAATGCTTTACGCCGGAGGGAAACAATCCATACCCGCTGTGTACTGGTAAGGATATGCCGGAATGCGAAAACTGTCAGCTTCGCGCTGGCTGGAACGGAGGCGACACAGATGAAGATGAGGGTTGATGAGGTGTTACACGCAGCGCATTGCGCTCCTGCAATGTACAAGAGAACGCCCGAAGATATACGCTGCAAAATCTGCGGGAGACGGCTAAAAACCTACTACGCGGAAGAACGGCTATATTCTGTGAAGTGCTTTGGTTGCGGCTATGTGGCGCTTGTTCAAGCCGGAAGCCCATCGGAGGCTGCAAAGCTCTTTGGAGTTGAATACGGAGGTGAAACCGAATGACCGTAGAAGAAGCAATCCGAAACATAGACGAGGTTTTATCCTCCGATATCCATTATGATGAAACATTAGAGTATCGGCTAACATCATTTGACTTTGAATGGTTGGAAAAAGCAAAACAAGCCCTCGAAAAGCAGATGCCCAAGGCACCTATCCAAAACCGCAAAGAACGCATACGATACACAAGCGCTTATTCTTGCCCCAACTGCGGGCGCGGATTTGCAGGAACAGGAATAGCCGATTACTGCTACCATTGCGGGCAGGCTTTAAAGTGGGGTGACACAGATGCCTGAAATTAAATTAAAGCCCTGCCCGTTCTGCGGGGGCAAGGTGAACATTATGCGCTTGGAAAGTCTGGAAACCGGCTTCGTGAGCTATTATGTTTCACACAGTGATATATTTAATTGCGCATACGAAATCAGACAGCAGAGCGCAAGCGAAACTATGCAGGAAGCCGCAGACAAATGGAACAGGAGGGCTGATACCAATGACCCGTGAAGAATTGGAGCAGATATACTATCTCCACCGGGAGCTGCGTATGTGGGAGCAGGAGCTTGAACGGCTCCGCTGCCGCTCGCTGGTACGTTCGCCGCAGCCGAACGCCGGAAGCAGTTCCGGAACGTCCGACAAGGTCGGGGAGCTTGCCGAAAGGCGCGTAGACCTGGAACGCCGCATAGAGCTCAAGCGCGAGGAGATTCAGCAGCGCCGCGACGAAGCTGTTGCGTTCATCTACGATATTCCCGACAGCCTGACCCGGCAGATAGTCTATTACCGCTGCGTGAGCCTGTTCGGCTGGACGCGCGTCGCCTATGAGGTCGGCGGGAACAATTCGCCGGACGGTGTACGCATGATTTACAACCGGTTCATGAATAAGCTGTAAGTTGTTCGTTTTGTTCGGTTCACCTGTGCTATACTAGTATCATGAAATACTGAAAAGCGCCCGAAGCAATCGCCCGGGCGCTTTTCCTATGCCGGAAGGAGGAACCGCCATGACCGAAAAGCAGAAGCGCTTCTGCGACGAATACTTGATAGATCTGAACGGCACGCGAGCCTACAAGGCGGCTTACCCGTCCGTGAAAAACGACAAGACCGCCGGGGCGAATGCCGCGCGATTGCTAGGAAATGCTAGTGTCCGCGCCTATCTGGACGAGCGCCTTGAACAGCTACACAACGAGCGCACCGCCGACGCCGCGGAGGTCATGGAGTACCTCACGTCGGTGCTGCGCGGGGAGAGCAAGGCTTCCGTCGTCGTTGTCGAGAGCGTAGGCGACGGCTGCTCCGAAGCCCGGACGATCACGAAGCCCCCGGACGAGCGCGAGCGCCTGAAAGCCGCCGAGCTTCTCGGTAAGCGGTTCGGGCTGTTCACCGACAAGGTGAACGTATCCGGCAGCGGCGTAGTCCAGATCGTGGACGATATCCCAGATGGTTAATCTTCGCGACATCATCGCACCTCCGTTCTATGCGCTCCATCGCGACATTGCCGCCGGACTGCACACGCACTACTGGCTCAAAGGCGGCAGAGGTTCCACCAAGTCCTCGTTTGTGGGCGCGGAAATACCCCTCGGCATGATGAAGGATCCGCAGGCGAACGCCGTAGTGATCCGCAAAGTCGGGCTGTACCTCAAGGACAGCGTATACGAGCAGCTCCTCTGGGCGATAGACAAGCTCGGCGTTTCTCATCTCTGGCAAGCGAAGCTGTCGCCGCTGGAGCTTGTGTACACTCCCACCGGACAGCGGATACTGTTCCGGGGCGCGGACAAGCCGAAAAAGCTCAAATCCACAAAGGTTCACAAAGGGTACATCAAGTACGTCTGGTACGAGGAAGCGGACGAGTTCGCGGGGATCGAGGAGATACGCACGATAAATCAGTCGCTGCTGCGCGGCGGCAGTAAATTCACGGTGTTCTACACCTATAACCCGCCGAAGTCCCAGCGCAACTGGATAAACGCAGAGGTCACAGTCCCCGCGCCGGATAAGCTCGTCCACCATTCCGATTATCGCGGAGTTCCTCCGGAATGGCTCGGGGAGCAGTTCCTCGCTGAAGCGGAATACCTCCGCAGAAACAATCCCAACGCCTACGCGCACGAATATCTCGGAGAGGTCACCGGCACCGGCGGCGAGGTGTTCCCGAACATCACGGTGCGGGAAATTTCCACGGAGGAACGCGCCGGATTCGCGCATATCCATCGAGGTCTGGACTGGGGCTATGCCGCCGACCCGACCGCATACGTCGTCTGCGCCCTCGAAAAGGGGCGGCTGTACATATTCGGTGAGATTTACCGCTACGGCATAAAGTACGACCCGCTCGCGGAAGCGATAAGGGCTGAAAATCCGCTGGACGGCGCGATATACGCCGAATCCGCCGACCCGCGCAGCAACGACGAACTCCGCGCCAGGGGGCTGAAAATCACCGCCGTGAAGAAAGGCGCGGGGTCAGTCGAGCACGGCATAACCTGGCTCCAGAACCTCGCGGAAATAGTCATCGACCCGGTGACCTGCCCGAACGCGAAGCGCGAGTTCTGCGGGTATGAGCTTATCCCGGACGGCAACGGCGGCTTCCGGGACGAGTTCCCGGACAAGGACAACCACTCGATAGACGCGGTGAGATACGCGCTGGAAAACGATATCGGGCGCAAAAAAGCCAGAATCGGCAACAGAAAGGAGCTGGGCATTTACTGATGATAAAGCCCTTCACGATATCCGCAGACACTCCGGTCACGCCGGAAACCGCCTGCAAATTCATCAAGGAACATATCCAGCACACGCACGCCAGATACGACCTGCTGGAGCGCTACTATGAGGGACTGCACCCGATATGCAGCCGGAAGAAGCGCTCCGTGCTTGCGAACAACAAGCTTGTGTGCAATCACGCGAAATACATCTCAGACACTTGTGTAGGCTACTTTGCGGGCAATCCGGTGAAGTATTCGGGCGAGGGCATAGAGCCGCTCATGGAGCTTCTGAGAGCCGCTGACAGCGACACCCAGGACATCGACCTTGCGCAGAAGGATAGCATATTCGGCACGGCGTACGAGTTCATCTACACCGACGAGGACGGACAGCCCCGGCTGTATTCCCCGGACCCGCGCCAGGCGTTCGTTATCTACGACGACACGGTGCGGCAGAAGCCGGTCGCGGGGGTGTATTATTACAAGCTCCACGACAGCGTCACGAACCAGGATACGGGATATTCCGTGTATCTCTGCGATACTGAAAATGTCATGCATTTCACGACCGACACGGGCTTTTCTGTCACGGGCGGGGCTGAGAGCAGACCTCACGGAATGGACGGAGTGCCGCTCATCGAGATCTACAACAACTCCACCTGCGGCAGCGACTTCGAGCCTGTTCTCTCGCTGATCGACGCGTACAACGTCCTCCAGAGCGACCGCGTTAACGACAAGGAGCAGTTCGTCGAGGCGATACTGCTTATCAAGGGTTCAGTCCTCGGTGACGATAACGACGAGAAATCCGAAAGCTACAAGGCGCTCCGGGAGAACGGCCTGCTGGAGCTCGACGCAGACAGCTCCGCCGAATGGCTGACGCGGCAGTTCGACGAGAACAGCGTGGAGGTGCTCCGCAAGTCACTGGAGCAGGATATACACAAGTTCGCGAACGTCCCCTGCATGAGCGACGAGAGCTTCGGCGGGAACGCTTCCGGCGTTGCAATGCGCTATAAGCTCCTCGGATTCGAGCAGATAACGAAAATCAAGGAGCGCTACTTCCGGGAGGGTTTGAAGGAGCGCCTGCGGCTTCTCTGCAACTGGCTTAGCACCACCGGGAAAGCCGCTGTCAGCAGCCGGGATATTTCGATACAGTTCACCAGGGCGCTGCCGGTCAACGAAACCGAGGTCGCACAGCTTGTTTCCGAGCTGCGTGACATGGTTCCGCGGGAAATACTGCTCGGGCTTCTGCCCTTTGTGGACGACCCCGAGGGAGCCGCTGAGAAGGTCAGGGAGCAGCAGAACGATTTCCCGAACCTCCCGCCGGATATGACCGATGAACAGCCGTGATTACTGGGAGCGCCGCGCCGCTCAGGACATGTACGACCGCATGGGCACCGCCGAGGAAACCGCCGCCGAAATGAACGCGGCGATAAAGCAGACCTCCGCGTATCTCGAAAAGGAAGTCAAGGCGGTCATGCGCGGAATGCAGTCTTTCGGTATCTCCGAAGCGGAAGCGAAAAAGATACTGAACGCCGCCGGTGACGGCACGGCGCTCCAGAGACTCCGGAAAGCGGCGCAGCAGGTCAGCGACCCGGAACGGCGCGAAGCGCTCCTGAATGCTATAAACAGCGCCGGAGCGTACCGTTACCGCATTACCCGTATTGAGGAGCTGAACAAGGACATCAACCGCCGCTGCCGGGAGCTGTACAAGACCGAGAACCGCCACGTCACGTCCGCGCTGCGGAATGTCGCGGAGGACAGCTATTACCGCGAGATTTTCAGCATACAGAAAGGCACGGGGCTGGGGTTCAGCTTCTCGAAGTTCCCCCGGCAGGACGTTGACCGGATTCTGCGCGCCAGCTGGAGCGGCGGAAATTACTCACAGCGTATCTGGAAGGACGTAAGCGGCATGACTGCACGGCTGAAAAGCGAGCTTCTCGTCAGTATGCTGTCGGGGCGTTCCGGCGAAAAGACCGCCCGTATATTTCAGGAGCAGTTCGGAGTGAATGCGTTCTGCGCCCGGCGAATCGTCCGGACGGAGAGCGCTTATGTCGCGAACGCTGCGCAGAAATCCGCGTATTCCGAGGCGGGAATCGAGCGGTACAGGTTCGTTGCTACGCTTGATTCACGCACCTGCGAGTGCTGCGCCGCCCTGGACGGCAAGGTGTTCGACCTCGCAAAGGCAAAGCCGGGCACGAACTACCCGCCCATGCACCCGTTCTGCCGCTCGACTACAATTGCGGACTTCGGGGTCGAGGAACTCAAAGGGCTGGAGCGCCGGGCTAAGGATAAGGACGGGAATACCGTTAAGGTCCCGGCGGGTATGAGCTATGAGGAGTGGCATAGAAAGTTTGTGGGAAGGGTTGACAAATCCGCTGAAAGTGGTATAATGGAAACAAGAGGGACAACTATCGTTAATGCTGAAAGCGTCGTAGGAAAATGGCAGCCACGCAATCAGTTCAGCAACAACATCGACGATATCATTGATTATCAGGGCTTTAATGGCAAGCCTACGATTATGTATAATCAATCCGAGTTCGAGCAAGCGGTTGAGCGCGACCATTTCCTCGGTGAACGTACATTCTGTGCGGATAGTCAGGAAGATTTGCAGCTTTATGATAAGCAATTGAAAGCGATTGACGGTGAGGATTATTTCTATGTGAATTGCGGTGTCGGCGGTGCTCAATACGGTCAGGGAATGTACTGTGCTGCCGACTATACTAAAGGTACAATCACAGCGGATAAATTTGAGCATGAAATTCAGCAGTATTCATACAGCGACAGCCATAAATTCAGCAAAACAAACTGGCTGACACTTGACCCATCGGCTAAAGTCCTAGAGATTCCTGATGGCTATGACCGTCAACGCTGCTCCGACTATGTGACACGCATATACAAGGAGCAGTACGAAAAATTCCGCTTATCGCAAGACTCTGTTTTGAAAGCGCATTGGGAAGAATACCAATCAGGCATGGACGAGGTTCGCCAACTGTACAGCAAATGGGGCGATGACGCTGCTTGGAAAAAGGCAGATAAAATATGCGAAAAGCTGAACCAAAAGTTTCCCGACGCACATCAGCTGCAAAATGATATCAACGCCGCGCCTAATGGCAGAAACGCTGGTATCCTTGCGGCAGAAATGGGGTACGATGCCATTAATGCAAGCGGGCACGGCACAACGAACAGCTATACGGTAGTGCTCAATCGCACAAAATTAATCATTTTTGGAGGGGATAAGTATGAATACAGACCAAAAGCCTAAAAAGTACATATCGCGGAATAAAGATGGATTTGCTTGCACTTATGACAGCGAAACGCATAGATGTGTGGGCGTAATACTGTCAATGGGCGACGATGTCGATTTATACAACAAGAAGCACGACGAGTATATCGGACAGCTCGACCCTCAATATGAAAAGAAATCATAATGAAAAACACCCTGCGAAAACAGGGTGCTTATACTTACCGACACAAATGTCGGGAACATCTGCAAGCGCTCTTCGGGGCGCTTTTTCTTTACCCTGAAAGGAGGAACAAATGGCAACAAGCCAGAGCAAAGAAAAGTTTGAAGATTACGAGGGCTTCGTCGAGAAGTTCAAGCCCAAGAAAACGACCGACGACTGCTATACACCGCCGCTTGTGTATGAGGCAATAGCGGACTGGGTGGCGAACGAGTACAAACTCGACAAGTCGAAGTTTATGCGTCCGTTCTACCCTGGCGGCGACTATGAAAAGGAAGATTACAGCGGCGGTGTTGTTGTGGACAATCCGCCGTTTTCCATACTCTCAAAAATCGTGCGCTTTTACGTTGAGCGAAATATAAAGTTCTTCCTGTTCGCTCCTACTCTGACAAGCTGCCGATATGGTGACTTTTGCACAGTACTTCCGGTAGGCGTTGATATAGAATACGAAAACGGCGCGGTTATCTGCACGTCGTTCGTTACAAACCTTGAACCGCACGAGATAAGGGCGCGGACTTCTCCAACGCTTTACAAGGCGGTCGATGAAGCGAATACCGCAAACACCGCAGCGCTTAGAAAGCGCGTTCCTAAATACTCATATCCTTTGGAGCTGGTGACAACGGTGGCGATTTATCCCTATGCAAGGTACGGAATAGAGTTTGTTGTTCCCCGCTCCGCAAGCGTGCGTGTTTCGGCTCTGGATTCCCAGAGAGCGGCTAAAAAAGCTGTTTTCGGCTGCGGCTGGCTTGTATCGGAACAAGTCAGAGCAGAACGTGAGAAAGCAGAACGCTGGCACCTCAGCGAACGGGAGCTTGAAATAATAGCTAGAATCTCAAACGAATAATCAAGCGCTATGCGAGAAGCACGGCGCTTTTTTATTGTCCGAAACACGCTGACGACACTAAAAGCCCGCGCGGAATACAGTCATACGGACGTTAAACGGAGGTAACTATGGCAGACGAACAGACAACTCAGACCACACAGGAGCAGGGCGGCGCTCAGACCGCCGGAGGTGATCCTAACGTATCTACGCAAAGTTTTGCGCAAAACATTCTCGGTGATGTAAACCCGGACGGTATTGTGCGCAAAACTGCCGAGCCGGAGGCGGAAAACAAACCGGAAAAGCCCGCTGAAAAGACGTTCACCCAGTCCGAGCTGAACAAAATCATATCGGAGCGCCAGAAGCGCTGGGAGAAGAAAGCTGCGGACGAAAAGGCGGAGGCTGAGCGCGTAGCCGCTATGACAGCAGACGAAAAGTCGAAGCATGAGCGCGAGAAGCAGGAAAAGGCTCTCGCAGACCGCGAAGCCGCTCTGACGAAGCGGGAGCGCACCGCCCTTGCAAAGGAGTACCTCGCGGAGAAGAACGTCCCCGCCGCTCTGGTAGGGGCTGTGGACATCTCCGACCCCGACGGTATCGAAGCAAGCGCGGCGGCAGTCGCAAAGGCTTTCACGGACGCAGTCAGCGCGGAGGTAGCAAAGAAGTTAGCCGGAGCTCCCCCGAAAAAGGGCGACCCCGGCGCAAAGGACCCATTCCTTGACGGACTGGGAGTTTAACAGGAGGTAATTTTAATGGCAGTAAATCTCGCAACAAAGTATTCTGACAAGGTCGACGAAGTATTCAGGCTCGGAGCGCTAACCACTTCGATGGCTGGCGGCAAGTACGAATTCACCGGAGCACAGACCGTCAAGGTCTACAGCATGGGAACCGCTGAAATGAACGACTACAAGGCGACAGGCTCCAACCGCTACGGCAACCCCGAGGAGCTGGAGGACACCACCGAGGAGCTGACCCTCACTCAGAAGCGTTCGTTCACGTTCACCATCGACGCCACCAACGCGGTGGATTCCCCGGCGGGTATCCGCGACGCGGCAAAGGCGCTCCGCAGACAGCTCGACCAGGTCGTTATCCCAGAGGTGGATACATACCGCTTCAGAACCGCCGCAAACAAGGCTGAGCATATTGCGGTCAGCACCACCAGCAACTCCACCGCATACAGTGATTTTCTCGCGATAAACAGCGCCATCAGCGACGACGAGGTGCCTGCGGTCGGCAGAGTGGCGTACGTTTCCAACGCGTTCCTCAATGCGATAAAGCAGTGCGACGGCTACACCAAGGCTTCCGAGCTTGCGCAGAACATGCTCATCACCGGGCAGGTCGGCGACGTCGACGGCGTGAAGATAGTCGCTGTTCCCAAGAGCAGAATGCCCGCCGGCGCTTCGTTCATCATCGCTTACGGCGAATCTGTGTGCTCCCCGGAGAAGCTCGCAGAATACAAGATCCACGACAATCCTCCCGGTATCGCGGGTCATCTTGTCGAGGGTCTGGTGTACTACGACGCGTTCGTCACCGAGAACAAGAAGTGCTCCGTCGGCGTTCACTTCGGCGCTATGGGCGAGATAAGAGCGTCCATGACCGCCGCCGGTTCCGGCAGGGGCAGGCTCAGGATCGCGCGCAACGCCGCCGGAAAACTGATGTACAAGGCAGACAGCTCCGTCACCGTCCCGAAGTTCGGCGCGGCGGCGACTGGATTCACCGAGGTCCCTGCGGACGGCATCATCTCCGCGACTGCCGGAAACAAGGTCGCTGTAGTTTCAGTTGTGGACGATAAGGTCGTAGCGGCTTCCACCGTATTCGACGCGGTAGTCGGCGCATGACCCCGCTTGAGCGCTTCAAGCTCCTCGCCGGGATAACGGACGATTCGCAGGACGGGTTAATAACCGCCCTGCTGTCGGACGCGGAGGATTCCGTCCGCGACTATATCGGGCGGGAGGAGGTCCCGGCGCGGCTGATATCCGTGCAGGTTCAGCTTGCAGTGATAGCGTACAACAAGCGCGGCGCTGAGGGCGAATCCTCCCGCAGCGAGGGCGGAATTTCCCAGAGCTTCGACGGACTTCCGCCGGAGCTTCTTGCGCGGCTGAAAAACTATCCCAGAAAGGCAGGGGTGCTTTATACGGCTGATACAGAACAGACTTGAAACGCTCCCGCTTTCCCGCGCGGTGACTGCAAGGAGCGCCTATATCGGCACTGAAACCACATGGCAGCATATCGGCGATATCCGCGCGGAAGTCCAGCCGCTCTCCGATAACGCCACCGCCGAACAGTACGGCGTGAAGTTCAGCCGCTCTGTGCAGCTTATCTGCGATACCGGAACGGATATCCGCGAGCGCGACCGTGTGAAGCTCCCCGGCGGCACTTACGAGGTCAGAGGGGTGACTACCTACGGAAACGTCAGGAAGGCGGTGTGCGAGCTGGTATGACGATACGGGAGCTTATCAAGAAAATGCAGTCCGTCCGCGCGGACAGCGGAAAGGTCCTCGACCGCGCCCTGCTCAAGGGCGGCGAGAAAATACGCGGAAACGCCGTCCTGCTCTGCCCGGTGGACACCGGAGAACTCCGGAACAGTATCCGGGTACAGCGGCTCGCGCCGGGCGTAGTCACGGTCGGCACCAACAAGGAGTACGCGATATTCGTGGAGTACGGCACCGGCACTCAGGGCGACCCGGGAGTGCCGCACACCGCAAAGCTGCTCTGGCGCTGGCAGGACGAACAGGGCAACTGGCACACCTCGCACGGGCACAGGGCGCAGTCGTTCCTCCGGGCAGCGGTCGGCAAGAACACGGAAAAGGAGATATACCGCCTTGTGGCGGAGGAACTCAGAAAGGCTATAGACAATGCTTGACGTCAACATCATAATTCCGCCGCTGGTGGAGGATATCGTCCGGCTGGAGCCGCAGTTCCCGGAGATAGTTCCGGAATTCCCGCTTGCGATACTCACGCCGCTGGACATGGGTTCCGGCACGATAATTTCCGGCGAGGAACGGCTTGCGGCGGTGTCGTTCCAGGTGGACGTATACGACACGAAATTGCAGCGCTGCACTGAAACGGCGCTGAAAATCTCCGCGCGGCTGATATCCCGGGGATTCGTCCGGAACTCGGGCGCGGATATCCGGGAGGACGGACTGCACCGCCGTACGCTGACGTTCAGCGCGGCGATAGACGAACACACAGGACTAGTTTACAGGAGGTAAATATGGAGCTTTTAACAAAGGACACGCACCTTGATTTTTCTTCCGACGACGGCGCAACATGGCTTGAGCTGTACGGTCTGGAGAGCTACCCCGATATGGGCGCCGACCCGCCCAAGGTCAAGGTGACGAACATGCGCGACGCTAACGAGCGCTACATCGGAGGCATTCCCGACGTCAGCGACATGAAGTTCGGATTTTTCTACAACAAGGAGAAAGACCCTGACGCCGGAACGATGATAAAGAAGAACTTCGCAAAGCTTAAGGAGCTTGAGGAAGCTGGTGCGAAGATAAAGTGGAAGCTCAACTATCCCGACGGCACTTCCTACGCCTGGGAGGGCAAGCCCACCGTGTACGTTAACGGCGGCAACGTCGGCGAGGCTATGAAGTACACTCTCAGCGTTACGCTTGAAAGCAAGCTTGAGTGGAACGGAGGTAACACATGACGGGAGCATATCTGAAAATATCTGATGAAAAGAGCCTTGAGCTGCGCTTCACCGCGCGCCGGGCTGAGAAGCTCGAATCCGAGCTTGACTGCGACCTGCTGCGGGGACTTTCCCGCTGCCAGAGGATCGGGGTACTCACGCGGTTTATCGCATGCGGCGCAGATATCTCGCATAGCGAGGCGTGCGACGCGTACGACGAGTTCGTCGACAACGGCGGCACCATAGAGGAAGCGTCCGAGGTCGTAATGACTGCGCTGAAGAACGGCGGTTTCATCGCGAAGTCAGCCGTAGAAGCCGCAAAAAAAATCCAGGGGCAGCTCCTCGATCGTGCAGCGCAGGGGAACTGATAGCCCAGCTAAGAAAAACGGCGGTAGACTGCGGCGCATATACGGAGCAGTTCTACGACCTCACCCCGGCGGAGCTCTGCGACCTGAACAGCTCCGCCGTGAAGCGCCGCACTGATGAAGCCCGGAGCCGCGCGGTGTTCGCCTGGCATACGGCGTACCTGACCGGGCTTGCTACGAATGCTCCGAGGAGTTTTCCGCAGACCCCGGAGCGGCATTTCGGTGCGCTCATGCAGGACGATACTCCGGCATGGAAGCGCTCGCAGGCGGCGATGGCGAGGATAGCAGCCGTCCACAATCAGCATTACAGAGAGGAGGCGGGTCATGACCGTTGAGGAGCTGAACATAGTTATTTCCGCGAACGACCGGAAATTCAACGAAGCTATCGGCGATGTAATCGGAAGGCTGGACGACCTGGAGGAGCAGTCCAGACGTTCCACCGATGATATCGGGAATTTCTTCACGAATCTCGGGCACAAGCTTGCGGCGCTCGGTATCGGAAAGATAATCGGCGACAGCATAATGAACGGCGGCGAGCTTGAGCAGCAGCTCGGGGGCGTGGAGGTCGTGTTCTCGGAGCATGCGGAATCCATGAGGAAAGCCGCTGCAACCGCGTACAAGGACATGGGGCTGTCGGAATCCGACTACCTTGCGAAGGCAAACAAGATGGGCGCTCTGCTGAAAGGCTCCGGCTTCGATACCGGGTACGCTTCGGCGATGTCGCAGCAGGTCATGCAGAGGGCTTCCGATGTAGCTTCCATCATGGGCGTTGACGTCAAGGACGCGATGGAAGCGGTCACCGGCGCGGCAAAGGGCAATTTTACGATGATGGACAATCTCGGCGTTGCCATGAACGACACGACCCTCCAGGCGTACGCGCAGGAAAAGGGGCTCGGCAAGCTCGAAACCACGCAGCAGAAGGTCAGCGCGGCAATGCAGATGTTCCTTGACAAGACGGAGTACGCCGCCGGGAACTACGTCCGGGAAAACGACACGTTCTCCGGCTCGCTGACGACCGCAAAAGCGCAGCTTGAGAACATGACCGCCGACCTCGGAACGCAGCTCCTGCCGACCGCCACAACGCTTGTGACGATGGCGCGGGACGGTCTGGAGCTGATAACGCCGCTCGTCGTATCGCTCGGCGAGGGGCTGAACAGCGCGGGTCAGTACCTGCTCGGCATGTCACCGAGCGCGAAAACAATGCTCGGGATAGCTGTGGGCGCCGCTGTAGCGATCCCGGCGGCGACTAAAGCGCATGCTTTGTGGACTGCCGCAAATGAGAAATGGAACAGCCTGCTCAATATCCTCATTCCGAAGGAAGCAAAGCGCGCGAATATAATGAAGGCTGCGGCGGGGTGGCTCGTTATTTTGGCGGGACTGTTGTCTATCGTGGCTTCGGTCGGAGCGACCGCCCGGGAGATGAACGAATCCGAAGGCGCTGCGATGGAGGACACCGCCGCCGGAGCCGACAAGGCAGCCGAAAGCACGGACAGCCTTTCTGACAGCATGGCGGGGCTGGGCAAGAGTGCGGATACTGCCAAGAAAAAGCTCGCGGACATCGACACGCTGAACATATTCGATTCCGGCAGCAGCACCGGCGGCGTGGATTTCAGTGCGATAGTGGACGGCGCAGAATCCGCGCAGGATTCCATCGCGGGACTGACTGACGATCTCGCAGGCGTTACAGGCAATCTTGATGAACTCAGCGAAAAAACAAATAACTTTAGCCTTGATGGGCTTGCAAAGAACTTCGGAGATACCTTTAAAGATATCTGGACTGGGCTTGTAACATTTCTTGACGGCTTCAACTTTAACAGCGACACACAGCTTGACAGCCTGCGGGTGCTTGATTCAAAGGTCAGGGAGCTTTTTGGCGATGACTGGTCGGATTTCTGGACTAACGTCGGAAGCACGATGTATCGGGCATTCGGAACGAACGAGAATACAGAGGAACACAGGCAGGCTCTTCGCGATGTTGAGAGCTTCCTGACTGATATCCAGACATCGGTAGAGTCTTTTGCTTCGCCTATACAGCAGGCGGCTTTTAAGGTCTGGGACGGAATATTCATGAGTCTGGGGAGCGCTCTGTACAGCTTTCAGGATAAGCTGATGTCTGTCGGAGCAACAAGCACGGGCGATTTTTTCTTTAAATACATCACGGGTCAGATCACTATTGACGACCTTGCCGACGTAATGAAGATAGACCAGATGTCCGGCGAGCTTGAAACGCTGTACGACGACATGAACTCCGCGCTCCTGGAACGCTTGAAGCGGGGAATGAATGCGGCAGACGCGTTGAACTCCGTCAAAAATGATTACCTTACCGACAGCGCAAAGCAGAAGTTCTTCGACGATAACGGATACGGCGATATGCTGAGTATCGCCTACGCTTACGGCTTGCAGCAGTCCCTTGAGGAAACAGGGCAGGTGCGCGGCTACGATTACGCTGATTATTCCACACAGCAGAGCAGCATTCCGGGCGCAGTATACAGCGGCGGAGCAATGACGGGCCCTGTTCAGCTCCCCGACAGTTCGGCGGCACCGCAGATAATAGAGTTCCACAACTATATTGACCTGGACGGGCAAATTATAGCGGAAAACACAACGCAGTATCAGAACAATGAGCAGACCCGTTCAAACGGCTATTGACGTTTGGGATAAACTGCAATATGATCCGTTTGATCCGGAAAGGAGGAACAATGTCCGAGAAAACCGCCTCGATAATCAAGATAGACGGCGTAGAAATGCCCACGCCGAGCAGCTTCAAACCTCTCTATAAGGACTACGACAGCAAGAATTCCGGGCGGTCGGAATCAATGTATGCGACCCGCGACATCATCAGATCGGACGTCCGGAAGATGTCGTTCACCTGGATAGTGCAGACGGCTGACCTGCGGAAGATACGCGAGGCTATCAAGCCCCCGAAGATACAGGTCAGGTTCTTCGACATCAACCAGCCCGCCGACGTTCAGTTCAGCACGATGGAGTGCTACGCCGACCCTACCCGCGAGCCGGAGGTTCTCCGCTGGGAGCCTTCCGACCCGGAAAAGAGCTGGTGGAGCTTCACCACGTCATTCACGGAGTATTGATATGTACAATGTTTCAGATACCTATAAGGAGCTTATAAAAGCGCCGGTTCGGTACACCGGGATAAGCGGCGCGGCAAGGCTCCGGGACGGCACTATAATTCACCTGACCGACGACAATATTGCCGCCGGTTCTCTTTCTATAACGCAGAAAATGAACGGCCGCGGGGACTTCCGCCCGGGCGGGGTGTACTCCGGGGAGCTTTCCTGCTCCCTTAAAGGCTTCGCGGGGAAAACCAGCGACCTTGACGGCGCGGCGATACGGCTCGCGTTCATTCTGTACCACGACAGTGATATGCAGGCTGCGAAGTCCGAGACGGTGCCGCTCGGGCGCTTCTATGTGGACGGCTCCTCGATAAAGCGCCGGAACGACACGGTAACGCTTTCCGCGTTCGATGGAATGGCGCTGTTCGATGTGGAGGCGACCGAGCGCTCCGGAACGCTGTACGAGCTTGTGTGCGGTGCGTGTTCCGCGGCGGGGGTCTCTCTCGGAATGACGCAGGCGGAGTTCGAAGCGCTCCCGAACGCGGCGCAGACCGCGAAGATAAACACGGCGCGTATCCAGACAGAACGCGACCTGCTGATGTATGTCGGCATGATGACCGCTTCGTTTGCGAGGATCAGCCGCAGCAACGAGCTGGAATTCGTTCCTCTCACATGTGAGAGGAACGACGGCGGAGTAATAGTCCCGGTGCGTGAAATAGCCGGGAATATCCGCTTCAATACGGATTTCTCGGACGATACGACCCGCATTGCGAAACTGTTCACCAGGCGAACCGGCGCTGCGGTGTATTCCACAAAGGAGATATCAGCGGGCGGCAGCGAGAAGCTTGCCGTTATGGAGCTGAACGAAAATCCGCTGCTTGCGAAGCTGTCTGACAGCGATGTGACGGCAGTGCTGAATAATGAGCTCTTGCAGATGTACAAATGCCTGAACCGCGTATTTGATTCGAGCTTTACCGGCGATCCAGCACTCGATGTCGGGGATTACGTCCGACTGCGCGGCGGCGCTATTGATACCGACCGTGGATACGCGACCGGTATGATAACCTCGCAGATATGGCGGTACCGGGGACAGCACACGATCAAATGTACCATGCCCTCGTCCCTGTCAGCGGTGGAGGAATCCATGACAGCGGCCTATTCTGCGGAGAATTACACGGGATCCAGGCAGCGCACGCAGCCCAAATCCCAGACGGAAAAGCAGATAGACGAGTTGAGGAAGCAGCTCAGCCAGGCGGGAGGAACTGCGGAAAAACTCCAGACAAGCGGCACGAACACGTCAGCGGTAACAAACGAGTGGGGTGGAATCACTACCGCAGAAGGTGGTGTGGAGGCGTTAAACATAGAGGCAAGCCCGAGCTTAAAATACTTTGATATTTCAATCCCGAGTTTGAAATTTTCGATTTACGGAAATGAAAGCAAATTCAGCATGGCGCAGGCTGGTTCCGTAGGAGAAAAGCGCATTGAGTTAAGTGATACTGCAGGAATACTGATAAAATCAAACCAAGGAAGTGACATACGCATTGAGCTTCCCTATGCTGGAATCGGAATAGTGATTGATAAAGAAGATTTTGCAATCTGGACTTCCATTTCAAAGCTTTATACGGCGGGTGGAACTTTGTATTTCAACGGCAAAAAGGTACTTTTGGAGGGATAAACCATGACATCAAAAACAATCGTCCTCACCGGCACGGAAATCAGGGCAGATTACAGCGGCGGCACAAACGCCTGGCTCAGGAACGACGGCACGGCTGCCGTGTACGCTTCTGGAGCTCCGGGCATTACGGCGGGTGCTGACGGCACGGTCAGCATACCTGCGGGTCAGTCCGTTGGCGTTTACGGCGCGAACGGCACGGTGTACCTGAAGGGCACGGGCTCGGTGCAGCTCATCGGGAGCGATTACTCAACGAACCCTTTTCGTAATTCCGCGGCTTCCGGCGGCTCGGGCGCGGACGATGTAGCTAGAGCCGCTCTCGAAGCCCACGCAGGCAATGCGGATATTCACGTTACTGCCGAGGAGAAGTCCGCCTGGGACGGGCTGAGCAATCCGAATCTGCTCATCAATCCGGATTTCCGGGTAAATCAGCGCGGGCAGGCTGAATACACCTCCGGCTACACGGTCGACAGATGGTATTCTCCCGGGAAGTGCAGCGCAGCGCCGATTTCCGGCGGTGTGAAGCTCACCTCTACGGTAACAGCGTCGTCAACAACCCACGCTTTTTGGCAGGATTTTGAGTTCCCGCTTCCACCGGGAAAATATACGCTGTCTCTCAAGGCAGCGGACGTCACCGGAGTATGGGCCGCGCGTATCCGCACTGTGACCGCAGCCGGGGACTACGTTGACAGCTACTATACTTTGGCGCTTCGCGAGGGAGTGAACAAGGTATCGGTCGACCTGCCAGATGGCGAATACATCTCCGCAGTCTCCATCGGGTTCAACAAGGGCACCGAAGCCGGGAACTCCCTGAAGCTCGCATGGGCGAAGCTGGAGAGCGGTTCACTGGCAACGCCGTTCGTCCCGCCCGACCCTGCGACGGAACTCGCGAAGTGTCAGCGCTACTACCAGATGCGCACCACAAACGACATCGACCCGCTGGATTTACGTCCCAGCATGAGGACAATAACAGACATCAAGGCAGTAGAAGGAGGATACGCATATGTCGCAGAATTATGATGAAATCATCGAACCGCGCGAAAATGACGAGCAGCGTGCTGCTCGGGAAAATCGGCTGCGCACCGCCGAGATATCCCGGAGATTCGTTGAGATAGACCGGGAAAGAATACGCCCACTTGCTGCAATAGTTGCGGGCGTCGGAACAGATGAGGATAAATCCCGGCTCAAGGCGCTTGAGGAAGAAGCAGCGCAGCTCCGTGCGGAGCTTGCGGGAATGGAGGGATAAATGGACAAACTTGAAAAAATCGGATTCACGGCGCTGCTTTCGGCGCTGTTCGCGTGGCTCGGCGTGGTAGCCGTGCCGTTCCTGCTGCTGGTGCTGCTCCAGATTATAGACTACGGAACCGGGCTTGCGGCGGCAAAGTACCGCAGCGAGAAGATAAGCAGCTACAAGTCGTTCCGGGGAATCGTGAAGAAGGTCTGCATGTGGCTACTCGTGGTGGTCGGCGGCGTGATGGACTGGCTCGTTACATACGCTGCGAACAACATCGGGATTCAGCTTGAGGTGTCGTTCGTGTGCGCGATCGTCGTTTGTGCGTGGCTCATGTGCAACGAGGTGATATCCGTCCTGGAGAATATGATAGATATAGGCGTGAAGCTCCCGCCGTTCCTGATGAAGCTTGCGAAGCGTATCAGGGGCGATATTGAGAAGAAGGCGGATACGGAGAAGGAGGACAGCGACAATGGCGATAACATTTGAAGCATACGCCCGGAACAACGGAGCGTTCAAAGCCGCCCGCCCCATGCCGACAGGCAGCCCGGCAGGTATCATAATCCACTCAACCGGGGCGAATAACCCGAACCTTAAGCGCTACGTCAACGCGCCGGAAATCTGCGGGGAGAATCCCTACAGGAACTACTTCGACCGTGCGGATTCCGATGTGTGTCCGCATGCGGTCATAGGCAAGGACAAGAACGGCGAAGTGAAAGCGGCTAAGCTGCTTCCCTGGAACGTCTGCTGCTGGGGCTGCGGCTCGGGCTCAAAGGGAAGCTACAACTACAGCCCGGCGTACATACAGATAGAAGTCTGCGAGGACGCGCTGAACGACCGCACCTACTTTGAGGAGGCCTTCGGACTTGCCGCCGACCTCTGCAAGCGGCTCATGAAGAACTACCCGACCATAAAGCCGGGAAACATCATCAGCCACAAGGAGGCTTGCGCCCGCGGCTACGCTTCCAACCACGGCGACCCGGAGCACTGGCTCGCCAGGTTCGGGAAAAATATGGACTGGTTCCGGGGGCAGGTCGCGCCGGAAAAGCAGGTCAGGATCACTGCCGAGATCTCCGTCGGACAGAGCAAAGTAGAGCGTTACCGCCAGGCACTCCAGGCGCTTGGGTGCTCTGTGAAAACTGAATAATCGTTATCCCCGGGGCGCTGGCTCCGGGGATTTCGTCATTTTGCACAAAATATCATGTAAAGTTTTGATAGCGCCATTCTCGTAAAATGGATTATTAATTTATTTTAACAAGTCTGACACCCCCTTTGACACCCCTAGAACGCGTATTTTGATGATTCTTCGTACACTTTCACGCTAAAATTATGTTTTAAATACAGAAAAGAAAAATCCCCTTACACCGCATTAGACTGCGTTATAAGGGGATAAATTCCTTGGTGACCCATCCGGGAATCGAACCCGGGACACCCTGATTAAAAGTCAGGTGCTCTACCGCCTGAGCTAATGAGTCGTTGAATTGACAACAATAGTATTATACCAGAAAGCAGCCCATTTGTCAAGGACTTTGCGAAAAAAAGCAGTGCAGTACTCGAAAGTTTGTTGAAATCTGGTAAATCAGGTGATGGGTTGTTGTGCATTTGTTAAAAATCACAAATAATACGCATTTTTTTGAAAAATACTATTGACTTTTTACAGTGAATGTGGTAATATATAGTCAAGGAAAGGAAATCAATACAAACGCTTTAGATGTAAATTTCGCTTGACGTCTCACCAAATATCCGATCCTAATCTATGAAAGAGGTAAGTTCCCATGAATTAAGTTCAACAACTCAATTCAATAAGTATCGTGAAAGGAAAGGTTCCGATGCACCTCTGATTTTTGAAATCGCCATTTTAGCTTTAAGCAGAAAGGAAGCGAGTCCGGTGGAGAGTACCGATTCACAGTTTTCATCATCTGCGGCTCGTGACAGGAGCTGAAAACAGTTTTACCAGCGACGAACGCACCGGGTGCTGTCTGACCCAGAAGGTGCAAATCCTCGCTTAACACGGCGTCTAGCCAAATCGAAAGAGTTCGGCTCGTGGCTCCGCAGATGATCTTACCGCTATATGCGTTTACATAGATCACCCCTTCAGATCTTACAGACCAGTAAAGCAGGTGATTGCCGTGAAACACATATTTACAGCAGGAAAATCTACGAAAGGATCATAGTCCGATGGAAACCTGATGATCAACAAGCATTATCATTAAAGGCGGTACATTCCGATGAACTGAATAGCTTAAAATTGAATAATCCAAGCCCCGTGGTGTTCCGCGGGGCTTTTACCTTGTCTAAAAAACAGCTTTTGCCTGCGAAGCAGGCATTTGTAATCATTTTTTTGCCTCGGCTCTGCCGAGGCAAAAAAAACTTCTATCCCAGCAAGTGTGCGGTTTGTCGGCAAAGCCGACAAACCGTGCGCGCGGCTGGGATGTTCGACGGAAAAGTCACTTTAGTGACTTTTTCGACGGTCTCCAAGCCCCGTGGTGTTCCGCGGGGCTTTTAGTTTTCAGGGTTGATTCCCGGCGGAAAATGTGATATACTAGACCTATAAATTTAACGGAGGTATAACTATGCAGTACGTTGTTTCAAATCAGCAGATGAAGGAAGCGGAGCGCCGCTGCAATGAGTCAGGAACGTCCTACTACCAGATGATGGAGAATGCAGGAACCCGCTGCGCCGAATTTATCCTAGGGACTATTCCGGTGAGCGCCGATATTCTCGTGATGTGCGGCTCCGGGAACAACGGCGGAGACGGCTTAGTTATAACCCGGCTGCTGAGGCAGAACGGACGTAATGCCGCGGTGCTGCTGGTTTCCGGTGCTCCAAAGACCGCGGACGCGGCTGAGAATCTCAGGCGGCTCCCCGCAGGAACTCTGGTGTACCAGCCGGAACAGTTCGGCGAGGCGTTCAGCGGCAGGGAGTGCGTGATAGACTGTATCTACGGCACCGGCTTTCACGGGGAGCTTCGCGGGAACGTTCCGGAGATAATCGCGGCGGCCAACAAATGCAGTTACCGCATTGCCGTGGACGTGCCCAGCGGAGTTAATTCCGACACCGGCGAACTTGATACGCGCTGCTTACGGCCTACGCACACGCTCGTGCTTGCGGCGCTTAAGCAGGGAATGGTGAACGCTCCCGCGTCAGATATCCTCGGGGAACTCCACCTTCTGGATATCGGAATCGGCGAGGACTGCTTCGCTTCAAACAACGTGGCGTTCCTGACTGACGAGACCCTCCGCAGACCGTTCCCGCCGCACGGCAGAAATACTCATAAGGGCACGTTCGGCAGACTGGCGGGGTTCGCCGGGAGCCTCAGCTTTAACGGAGCCGCATTCATGTGCGCCCAGGCTGCGCTGCGCAGCGGCGTGGGTCTGTACTTCGCGGCTGCTCCGGTAAGCGCGGTCAGGATAATCGCGGCAGGACTTCACGAAGCGGTGTACGTTCCGCTGCCGGAGACCTCCGACGGTTTCGCTGACATTTCCGGAGATACTCTCGAAAAAATTGTCCGCCCGAAGCTTGATTCGGCTTCTGCGGTGCTTGTCGGCTGCGGTCTTGGGAACAGCGAAAACACCCGCAGGCTGACCGAATTCGTCATACGCAGCGCGACTTGTCCCGTAATTATCGACGCGGACGGCATAAATTCCATTTCCGCGAATATAGATGTACTGAAGGAGCGGACAGGCGATACGATTCTGACCCCTCACCCCCTGGAATTCAGCAGAATGACCGGAGTTCCGGTGGCTGAGATACAGCGAAACAGGCTCGGCATGACCTCGCAGTTTGCGATGAGATACGGCGCGACCGTGCTTCTGAAGGGTGCGGATACCGTAATAGCCTCTCCGGACGGCAGGATGTGCGTGAACTCCGGAGCGTGCCGCGGGCTTTCCAAGGGAGGCAGCGGCGACGTGCTGACCGGTATCATCGGAGCGTTCGCGGCGCAGGGAATAGAGCCGTTCAGGGCGGCGTGCGCCGGGGCCTACTGCCACTGGAAGGCTGCGGATATCCTGATGCACCGAATGCCCGCTGAGAGCATTCTGCCGACGGACGTTATCGCGGCTCTGCCGGAGGTCTACTGCGGGTAAAGCGCGGCTCCTTCCACAAATGACACGGGAGGAGTTTTACATGAAGATACGTATTATATCGGGCGCGGCGGCGCTGACTGCCGTGCTCCTGATGAGCGGCTGCCAGGGAGAGCTTCCGTTTGCGGCGGCGAAAACGCCGGAGCTTTCCAGCTCGTGGACGGCTCAGGCGGAGATAAAATTCGGCGACAACACCGCTAGGGCTGAGGTCACGCGAAGCGAGCCGGGCTGCTGGAAATTCGGCTTCACAGAGCCGCAGGAGCTTTGCGGAGTTACGATGAAGCTTGAAAACGGCACGCTGACAGCGAGCCTGGGTGAACTGAGCGTCACGGCGGGGGAGGGCGAAAACACGATACTCCCCATGCTTATCGCCGAGGGGATAGATTTCGCCGGTGAGAATGCCGGGAGCGCCTCCGAAAAGGACGGCGTGCTGACGATAAAGACCGAGGCTGACGGCAGCGCCTGCATCGTGACCGCCGACAGTTCCACCGGGGATATACTTACATTCAGGTCGCCGGGTAACAAGCTGGCGGTGTTTTTCAGCGATGTTTCGCCCTATACCGAGGAGGTCGGGGTGATAGAGTAGAAATGCAGTTAATACGGTGAATATCCCCGGGCAGCCGCGCTGTCCGGGGATCGTTTTGTATTATAGTCAGAACAGTTCCGGGTGATTCTCGAGGGAATCGGCCTCCGTTATCCCGCGTATCACTCTGCACGGAACTCCGACCGCCAGGGAATTCGGGGGAATATCCCGGGTGACTACGCTTCCTGCGCCGATAACGCAGCCGTCGCCGATGGTAACGCCACCGCATACCGTTACGTTCCCGGCGATCCAGCAGTTATTTCCTATAGTTATCGGTTTCGCGTACTCTTTGTCGGTCATGGTGCCGTCCGATTTTGCGTACTGGTTTCTGTCCTGCCAGCGCAGAGGGTGCATCGGGGTAAGCAGGGATACGTTAGGCCCCATGAATACGTTGTCGCCAATAGTTACCGGGCAGCAGTCCACGCAGGTGAAGTTGAAATTTGCGTAGGAATTCACACCTATAGTCGTGAAACAGCCGTAGTCAAACTGCACAGGTCCCTGTAAATAGAACGAGCTCCCGTTTATCCCGAGGGATTTCAGCACCTCGCCGCGCTTTTCGTCCGTTTCGGGGAGGGAGTTGTACCCGAGGCACAGCCTGTGGGCGTTCTGCCTAAGCTGAGTCAGTTCCTTGTCTGAGGGATCGTATATTTTTCCGGAGATCATTTTTTCCTTTTCGGTCATTTTATCCTCTTTGCGCACGTCGGTCAGGCGTTCAGACGAGCTGGGTGACGTTTTCCGGGGCGTGCTGAAGTACGTTCACGCTGAGTATCAGCGCGAGAGCGATGTTGAACAGATTAGCGATAGTGATGTAGCTGACGCGTGTTTTTTTGCTCTTGAAGCCGTTCGAAACGAACCCCAGCCACACGCAGGAAATACCGACTGCGGCGATAAGCACGACAACTACGGCGAGTACGTTCACGTCGATGTCCATCAGGTGGGAAATAACCGATATCGTCACGAAATAAGAGAGTGGAACCAGCATGAGCGGGAGTGTAGCCCACACCCACTGAATGCGGTGCCTGCGCCAGAAGATCACTGACATCAGCAGGAATATTCCGGAGATAACTGCACATTCAACAGCCATGATAGCGCTCCTTTCTTACTCGGCGGTCTGAGCCTGGACGGTGATAGTTCCGTCGTCCCGGGAAGCCTCGGCGGTGTCCGAGCCGGCGGCGTCAGCGTTTGAAGCGGCAGAGGATACCGGAGAGCTGTCCGGAGTGGGAAGGCTCCAGCCGAGATCCTTCGCCTGGACGAACAGCGCTACAGCCAGCGCGCATATCGCCAGTAACACAACGGCCATTATTATATTCAGCACAACTATGCTTTTGGGGAGCTTAGGACGGTCTGCCATAAAATTACCTCCTGACAATGAGTTATATTTATTATAGCTCAACGGCTGGAATTTTTCAAGTGCTTTTGAAAAAATGTTTAAAAGCGGCGCTCCGTTCGGGGAACGCCGCAGTTTTTATTCGAATTCACGGTTTCCGCTGTATATGTTCGTGCGGACTATCCGCAGGCGCTTCACCTTTTCGCCGTATTCCGCGGCGTATGCCTCGAACAGCAGGGAAGGGTTGATGTTGAACGTAGTTCCCGCCGGGAAGGTCACGCGCAGCACGTTTCCGTCAAGTTCCACGTCGGTCATGAGCTGCTTCAGGTCGACTATCGCGGAGCCTTTCTTCGTGCGCTTTTCAATGTTTATCTGCTCCTTTTCGCACAGCGCCCGGAGTTTATCCGGGTCGGCGGAGGATTCTATCCGGTACCTTGCGGCGGTGATGTCGGTGTTTTTATCCTTCGGCACCGTCACCTCTGTCACGCGGATATCTGCGGGAAGAGCGGCGTTCAGTCTGTCCCGTATCTCACCTGCGGGAACGTCCTCAAGCATGCGGAAGTCCACCGCTTCGTGTTCGCCCTCCTGTCCCAGCGACAGCGGCAGCATGAACGTGACGTAGGTGCGCGGGTTGTAGCCCTCGGTCTGCCAGATAGGGAGCTTAGTCCGCTTCATAGCGCGGATTATTACGCTGCTGAGGTCGAGATGGGAGATGTATTTCGCCCTGCCCATCTTCGAGAAAAACGCTCTTGTGTTAACGGATGGCACGGCAGATCTCACCTCCTACGCATTTTGCTACGCCGCAGCTGGAGCATTTCTCGCGGCAGTTCGGCGTTGTAACTCCGGCGTGGGCGCGCTTGTTCTCCTCAATGAGGAACTCCCGGCTTACCAGCATGTCGATGTGGCTCCAGGGCGCGACCTCCTCGTAGCTGCGGCGGCGGTTGGCATAGAACGCCATGTCAAGGCCGCATTCCTCGAAGGCTTCCTTCCACTTGTCGAACTTGAAGTGCTCGTCCCAGCCGTCCAGCTTGCAGCCCTTTTTCCAGGCGGCGTATATCGCCTTTGAGGTACGGCGGTCTCCGCGGGCAAGCACGGCTTCGATGAGTGACAGGTCGTATTTCGACCAGCTTATCACTATCTTGCGGTCGTTGTTGATGGATTTCAGGTGCGCCTGGCGCTCCTTGACCCCCGCCTCGTCGAGCTGCGGCTCGAATTCAAACGGCGTGAACGGCTTCGGAATGAACGTTGACAGCGACACGGCAACTCCAGGGCGCCCCTTGGCGTGGTTCGGGGTCGCGTAGAATTCCTCAATGACCGCCTTCGCAAGCTCGTATACGCCCTCGACGTCCTCCATCGTTTCGGTCGGAAGCCCCATCATGAAGTACAGCTTGATGTTGGTGTAGCCGCCTTCGAACGCTATACGCACGCTGTCCATCACGTTTTTCTCGGTGACGTTCTTGTTTATTACGTCGCGGATACGCTGCGTGCCGCCCTCCGGCGCGAAGGTCAGACCGGATTTGCGTACGTCGGTGATTTTTTTCAGCACCTCGTCGCTGAATCGGTCGATTCGCAGCGACGGCAGCGACAGGTTGATTTTCTCGCCGGTGGTGTAGTCGGTGAGCTCGCTCAGCAGCCCAACGATATCCTTGTAGTCTCCGGTGGACAGCGACGACAGCGATACCTCGTCGTAGCCGGTGTTCTCGCACAGCGCCTTTGTCTGGGCGAGTATCGTGTCCTTTTGCTTCTCGCGGTAGGGGCGGTAGATGAACCCCGCCTGGCAGAATCTACAGCCGCGGATACACCCGCGCAGAACCTCGACTACGGCGCGGTCGTGGACTATCTGGGTGAACGGCACGACGAAATTATCCGGAGCGTATACCTTGTCGAAGTCCTTTATAATGCGCTTCCTGACCTTTGCGGGGGCGCCGTCCTTCGCTGTTATCGACTTTACGGTGCCGTCCTCGTTGTAGTCCACGTCGTACAGCGACGGAACGTATATTCCCTCGATCTGGGCGGCGCGGCGCAGGAATTCCTGCCGGGTCGTGCCTTCCTTCTTGCAGACCTCCATCAGGCGCATCAGCTCGAGGTTCATTTCCTCGCCCTCGCCGATGGCGAAAAGGTCGAAGAAATCCACCAGCGGCTCCGGATTACATACGCAGGGACCGCCTGCCATCACGATGGGAGTCAGACCCTCGCGCTCGGAGGCGAGCACCGGAACGCCTGCCAGGTCGAGCATTTCCAGCACGTTGGTGTAGCTCATTTCATATTGAAGCGTAAATCCGATGAAATCGAAATCCTTTATCGGGTCGAGGCTTTCCAGCGCGTACAGCGGTATATCACGGGCGCGCATCTGCTCCTCCATATCGGGGAGCGGCATGAATACTCGCTCGCACCAGTAGTTCGGGACTGCGTTTTTCAGACCGTAGAGTATCTTCATGCCTAGGTGGGACATTCCGATCTCATAGGTGTCCGGGAAGCAGAACGCGAACCGGATGTCGACCTTCGACTTGTCCTTGACGACCGAGCCGGTCTCGCCGCCGATGTACCTCGACGGCTTCTGAACATCGAGCAGGAACTCGTCGAGCCGCTCCATCATTGAGTTTGTGTTATCCATAAATTACGTATCTCCAGGTGTATAAGGTGTATCGGGTATTTAATAAGCCTTTGCGTTGGTGAAATCCACTGTTTTGTTGAACGGATCGTAGTAAATATCCGCGAAATCCTTGTTTATGCAGAAGTATTCATTCTTGTAGTAGAGCGGGATAAACGCCGCGCCGTTTATTATCGACTGCTCCGCCCTGGCGTACAGCTTTGCGCTGTCGGCGAGGTCGGCGGCGCGCTGCGCAGCCTTTATCAGCCCGTCGGAGTCCGCGCTGTGGTAGCCGGAGTAGTTCCCTGCGCCGTCGGTGGTGAACGCCTGGAGGTACGCTCCGGGGCTGTTCACGCTGCCGGACAGCTCCTGCACGGCGATCTCATAGTCGCCGGAGGACAGCCGTGCGCTGAAGTCGGCCTCTGATAACTCCTCAACTACGCAGTAGAACCCGAATTCGCGCTGCCATTCCTGCATTATCACGGACAGCATTGCCGAGGCGGTCTCGTTTTCGCGCATGATTATCCTGGCTCCCGAGAACAGGCTCGTATCCAGCCGCGGGAGCGCATTCTGATAGTATTCCTGTGATTTTCCCACGCTGTAGTCCGGGGTCAGTTTATCGCCGGCGAACTCGCGGTAGGGCTTGTCGAGCAGGGTGACTTCCCCGGGCACTATCGCGTACGCCGCGGCGTGGGAGCTTCCCTCGGAGAGCTTTTCGCGGTCGACCAGGCTCGCGAGCGCCTTGCGGAACTCCTGATCGGAGAACAGACCGAAATCCGTGTTGAGCGTAAGCCCGACGGTTATCGCGTCGTACTCCTGCACGGTGAACTTGCCGCTCAGCAGCTCGAGCTGCTCCTCGTCGACTGCTATGCAGCTTATAACGCTGGAGTTGAAGTCGTCGACGAAATCCTCGTCGCCCTCGATAAAGAAGTTCAGACCTGAGGGGATAACCGGGGAGGTTTCGCTGTTTTTCGCGTTGCGGCGCAGTATGAGATGATTGTTGTCGGTGATGGTGTAGGGGTCGAAATCCCAGGATTTTATATAGAATGCGCCGTTTGAGGGAGTGGTATCCCCGGAAAGCCCGTAGCGCCCCTGGGAGGCTATGAAATACTCCTCGTTGCAGGGCATTGCGGGCGCTTCAGCGAGAAGCTCGGGGAAGCGCGGGTCGGGGTATTCCAGGGTTATTTCAAGCTCGTAGTCGCCAATGGCTTTCACGCCGAGCTTCGAGAAATCGGAAGCCGCGCCGGAGTTCAGCGCCTTCGCGCCCTTTATGCAGAAGTACTCGGAAGCCCTCGGAGCGCGGGTCTGCGGGTCGAAAAGCCGCTGGAATCCGTATACGAAATCCGCGGCGGTGCAGGCGGTCTCGAATTTGTTGACGTCAGTCCACCAGATGTCGCTGCGTAGCTTGAAGCGGTAGGTCAGACCGTCGTCGGTGACTGTGTAGTCCTCGGCGGCCCCGGCCCCGAGGCTCCCATCGGGGAGCACGCGCATGAGTCCGGTGTAAATACTGTTTATTATAAGTATCGACGCGTCGTCGGAGGCAGTCTGCGGGTCAAGGCTGCCGGGATTGTATGCTATGTCGTATTTTATTATTCCGTCCTTGCCGTCCTTTTCGAAGCAGCCAGCGGCGGAGGTCGTTATAACGCAGCAGAGCAGAGCTGCTGCGATTCTCTTTAAATGCCGGTTCACGGTATTTCCTTTCTCGTTGAAAATGTAGATATACAATAATTATAGCATTATCCGGCGTTCAATTCAACCGTTTCGGCGATTTTTTTTATTACAATTTTGTAACCGTCATTCTGGAAGCTCCACTGCTTCGCCATTTGTAAGGCTGGTGGGGACGTCGATAAGCCGCTGGTTGGAGCTTCCGCGGAACAGCAGCGACAGCGAGCGCTTCGAGATATCGAACCTTCCGTCCACCAGCACGTCGAGAATGCTCAGCAGTTTCCCGACGTACTCCTCGCGCCCGGACTTTTTCAGCAGTTCTTCGAACGTCCAGCCGCTGTAGCACATCAGGTGTTTTCCGGCGGCTTTGAAGCGGCTCCCCAGCTCGTAGAGAGCTTCCGGCTGGCAGAACGGCTCGCCGCCGGAGAAGGTCACGCCGCTGCACAGAGGATTTTCCATGCACATTTCATAGAGCGCGTCGGTGGTGGTGAGCTTCCCGGCGGAGAAGTCGTGGGTCTCGGGATTGTGGCAGCCTTCGCAGTGATGGGGGCAGCCCTGCACGAAAACCACGAAGCGCAGCCCGGGTCCGTCTACGATGGAATCCTCTACGGTTCCTGCTATTCTAATGTTCATTAGTTTTCCTTTCATAAAAAGCTGTGCGGAGCTTGTCACCCCGCACAGAACAGCTTGTCGAAAAAAGTATCTTTTTGCCCGCGAAGCGGGCATTTGAAATCCGTTTTTTGCCTCAGCTCTGCCGAGGCAAAAAACACTTCTATCCCAGCAAGTGTGCGTCTTGGTGGCAAAGCCGCCAAGACGTGCGCGCGGCTGGGATGTTTCGGCGGAAAAGTCACTTTAGTGACTTTTTCGACGTTCTAAGCTGTGCGGAGCTTGTCACCCCGCACAGCAGATGGTTCGATTTTGGATTATTCCTCGGAAGTTCCGTGCTTTACGCGGTCGGATTCCTCGGCGCGCTTTGCATTGTTGAATCTGTCAAGCGTGCCTACCAGGTAGCCGGTAATGCGGCGGATACGCTCAAACGCGATTTCCTCTTCCTTGCGGTGGCAGCAGGGGCACTCGTCGTCGATGATGCCGGTGTAGCCGCACTTCGGGTCGCGGTCTATCGGGTGATTTATCGCGCCGTAGCCGATGCCCTGCTCCTTCATGCAGCGGACTATCTGCTCGAATGCGTCGAGGTTCTTCAGCGGGTCGCCGTCAAGCTCGATGTAGCTGATGTGGCCGCCGTTGGTCAGCGCATGGTAGGGGGCCTCAAGCTTGATCTTGCGGAAAGCGCTGATGTTGTAGTAAACCGGAACATGGAAGGAATTGGTGTAATACTCGCGGTCGGTAACGCCGGGGATCTCGCCGTATATCTTCTTATCCATGCGGACGAATCTGCCGGAAAGTCCTTCTGCGGGAGTTGCGAGCAGGCTGAAATTGAGACGGGTCTTTTCGCTCTCGTCGTCCATGCGTTTTCTCATGCGGGTGATGATGTCAAGACCCAGATTCTGCGCCTCGGGGGATTCGCCGTGATGTACGCCGATGAGCGCCTTCAGGCACTCTGCAAGTCCGATGAATCCCATGGAGAGGGTGCCGTGCTTGAGTATCTCGGCAACGCTGTCGTTCTCGGAGAGCTTCTCTGAATCTATCCAGACGCCCTGACCCATCAGGAACGGGTAGTTCCTTACATGCTTGCTGCACTGTATCCTGAACCGCGCCAAGAGCTGGTCAACGACAAGATCCATCATTTCGTCAAGGGAAGCGTAGAACTTGTCGATGTCGCCGTGAGCCTCGATGGCAAGGCGCGGGAGGTTGATGGTGGTGAAGCTGAGATTGCCTCTGCCGGTGACTATCTCGCGGCTCGGGTCGTAAATGTTGCCGATAACTCTGGTGCGGCAGCCCATGTAAGCGGCTTCGGTGTGGTAGTCGCCGGGCTTGTAGTACTGGAGGTTGAACGGAGCGTCGATGAACGAGAAGTTCGGGAACATGCGCTTTGCGGAAACGCGGATAGCAAGCTTGAAAAGGTCGTAGTTGGGGTCGCCGGGGTTGTAGTTGACGCCCTCTTTGACCTTGAAAATATGTATCGGGAAGATCGGAGTTTCACCGTTGCCCAGACCGTGTTCCTCGGCGAGCATTACGTTCTTGATAACCATTCTGCCCTCCGGGGAGGTGTCGGTGCCGTAGTTTATCGAGGAGAACGGATTCTGAGCGCCGGCGCGGGAATTCATCGTGTTCAGGTTGTGAATGAGCGCTTCCATTGCCTGGTAGGTCGCGCGGTCGGTCTCGGATTCGGCGAGTTTTTCCGCTCTGTCCTGGAGGTGCGAGAATTCGTCGCCGTACTTCGCGGACGCGATCTCCCATTCCTTCGCCTTGTATTCGTCGTTGTTCTGGAGGCTGGGGTACAGTCCGTATTCCTTGGCGATATCGCCTGCGATGAGCTTGAATTCCTCGAGCACCTCGGTGTAATCCTCAATGCCGAGGGTAAAGCTTACCGCCTTCGCAAGGTTGGTGGTGTACAGCCTGCGGAAGGTCTTTTTAACGCCCTCCGCCATGGCGTAGTCGAATATCGGCACGGACTGTCCGCCGTGCTGGTCGTTCTGGTTAGACTGAATGGCAATGCACGCAAGCGCCGCGTAGCTGGAAATATCGTTCGGCTCGCGGAGGTATCCGTGACCGGTGGAAAATCCGCCGTGGAACAGCTTGAGCAGGTCTATCTGGCAGCAGGTGGTGGTGAGCGTCAGGAAGTCGAGGTCGTGTATGTGGATATCGCCGTTGATGTGCGCCTGGGAGTGCTTCGGGTCGAGCACGTACATCTCGTTGAACTGCTTGGCGCCTTCGCTGCCGTATTTCAGCATGGTACCCATTGCGGTGTCGCCGTCGATGTTGGCGTTTTCACGCTTGATGTCGCAGTCAGACGCGGACATGAAGGTCAGATCCTCGTATATCTTCATCAGGGTGGAGTTCATCTCGCGCGCCCTGGTGCGGTCTGCGCGGTACAGTATGTAAGCCTTGGCGGTCTTTGCGTGACCCTGCTCGACGAGCACTCTTTCTACCATATCCTGTACTTCCTCAACGGAGGGATCCCTGCCTATAACCTCTTCTGAGAGCTGCTGGCACACCTTGTCCGCAAGCTCCATAGCTTCGCTGTAGTCCTTGCCGCCGACTGTCTGGGCTGCCTTAAAGATAGCGTTGGCGATCTTCTCTATGTTGAAGGGTACCTGGCGTCCGTCGCGCTTCTTTATCATTGTTATCATTGCCATTATTTTGATTGCTCCTTTTTAAAAAATGAAATAAAATAACACAATATCTTGTATCGAAAAAGACGATAAATCTATTATATAGTTTTCTGAAACATTTGTCAAGGTATAATAAAATTAAGTTTTGCACAAATCAGGGCAGGTATTTTCGTGATAAATCACAAATTTATGTACGCAATGTAAATCCATTAAATGTAAACGTTCTGGAAATTCCGCTGACCTATGCGCTTTTCTCTGCTGGTACACATCTGAGAATTTACATAAGGTTGACGAAATCCGCAGGGTATGCTATAATTACATAGAGTTATTCAGAAAAGGGGTGTTCCCATGCCGAAAAAGTTTGCATTTTCCGATGATGGAAGCCGTTACCACACGCTGAAATACCACAACCGGCGGTTCTGGGGCAGACCCGTTTACAAGGCCGTCGTGGACGCAGGCTTCACCTGCCCGAACATCGACGGCTCATACGGCGTTGGAGGGTGCGTTTACTGCTCCGGCGGCAGCGGCTACTTCACGGCGCCGGAGCTTTCCGTGCGGGAGCAGATCCTTCGCGAGACGGAGCGTATCCATGCGGTTCACCCGGAAGCGGGGATAATCGCGTATTTTCAGGCGCACACGAACACCTACGGTACGCTCGCCCGGCTGCGGGAGGTCTACTCCGAGGCTCTGGAATGCGAAATTTGCGGCATCTCAATCGCGACCCGAGCCGACTGTCTCGACCGTGAGCGCGCAGAGTTCCTCGCTTCGCTTGGCGTTCCGGTCACGGTGGAGCTTGGGCTCCAGACCGCGCATGACTCCACCGCGCGGCTCATCAACCGCGGGCATGACTTCGCGGAGTTCGTCAGGGGATTCGAAACTGCTCGTAATGCCGGGCTGCGTATCTGCGTGCACATAATAAACGGGCTTCCAGGGGAAACGCCCGAGATGATGGAGCAGACCGCAGAGATGCTCGGAGGAATGCGCCCGGACGGGGTGAAGATACATCTGCTGCACGTCATAAAAAACACCACGCTCGCGGGGCTGTGGGAGTCCGGAAAGTACCAGCCGATGGAGCGCGACGACTACATCGGCACGGTGGTAAGGCAGCTGGAGCTGCTCCCGCCGGAAACCGTGATAGAAAGGCTCACCGGCGATGGCGGCCGGGATTCCCTGCTTGCCCCGCTGTGGAGTCTCGACAAGCGTGCGGTACTGGGCGGCGTAATGAAGCGGCAGAAGCAGCTCGACAGCATTCAGGGACTGCGTTTTCAGGAGGGTTAAATGGACATCTGGTCAATGACGCGCCCGGCGCTTGAGAATTGGTTCAGCAGCCGGGGAGAGAATCCGGCGAAGGCCGCGATACTGCTCGAGCGGCTCTATCAGCGCGGTCTGAGAGATTTTTCGGAGCTTCCGTTCGCGCAGAGGGTGATATCCGCGCTGTCGGAGGAATTCACGATGGAGCTACCTGAAACGGTCGCCCGCAGCGGCGACGACAGCACGGAGAAGCTGCTGCTGGAATATCCGGACGGAAGCCTTGTCGAGAGCGTTCTCATGCGGCAGGCGTACGGCGGGAGCGTGTGCGTTTCCACGCAGGTAGGGTGCGCGATGGGCTGCGCGTTCTGCCAGAGCGGACGGCTCAAGAAGCGCCGCAGCCTCACCGCCGGGGAGATAATGGCTCAGGTGATGAAAATCCGCCGGGAGTGCTACGCGGATATCCACAGCGTGACGGTCATGGGGATAGGCGAGCCATTCGACAATTTTGACGCGGTGCGGGATTTCTGCGCCAACTGCGTGGATTACAAGGCGCTGGCGCTCGGGGAGAAGCACGTTACGGTTTCGACATGCGGGATAATCCCGGGGATCAGGGCGTGGACGGAGCTTCCGCACCCGTGCAGCCTTGCTGTGAGCCTCCACGCGGCTGACGACGCGCTCCGCTCGGAGATAATGCCCGTGAACCGACGTTATCCGGTGCGGGAGGTCATCGCGGCGGCTCGGGAGTTCGCACGGCTCCACAACCGCAGGGTAACGCTGGAGTACGTCATGCTTTCCGGCGTAAACGATTCGCCGGAGCAGGCGGAAGAGCTCGCCGGGCTGGTCGGTTACGGCGCGCAGGGCAGGGAATTCTACGTCAACATAATCCCCTACAACGGCAACGACAGCGGATTCACAAGAAGCAGCCGGGAGCGTATCATGGCGTTCTACGATGTTCTCAAGAAGCGCGGGGTCTCGGTCACGATGCGGCGGGAGTTCGGCGGTGACATCGCGGCGGCGTGCGGTCAGTTGAGTTCGCTGCACTCCGCTGAATGTGAAAAAAACTGTTGACAAAGCCGTCATTTTGTGGTACAATAACTGTATTCTCCGGTAAATCCGGAGTCTGAGCCGGTATGTTGGAATTGGCAGACGAGGAGGACTCAAAATCCTTTGGTAGCGATACCGTGCGGGTTCGACCCCCGCTACCGGCACCATATTAATACTGAGCCGCCTTTGCCGGGTGGTTCGATATACAATAAAACACTCCCGAAGCTAAAGCCAGCTCCGGGAGTGTTCATTTTATTTAAGGCAACACCGCACAATTAACGCCCCATTGCCATAAAAAGAGTGACATGCTGTAAAATTCGTGCAAGTTACCCATCAGGCTCGCCGGGCGCACTGAATCAAGCTGCCAGATGAGGTCTGTCAGCCAGAATCAGATTCGCCAGGGCGAACATTATATTCAATTTAGCGGTCTGTTT
>ERZ840517.373-NODE-373-length-61949-cov-8.380489_pt1 | contig 61949 bp, 54 predicted proteins | sample MGYA00519876_ERZ840517 | MGnify/ENA primary metagenome ERZ840517 (study PRJEB31850, sample SAMEA3708882) | human gut metagenome | biome: human gut; feature: human-associated habitat; material: faeces | place: China | collected 2014 ... | reverse complement strand
ATCATCGAAAAGTAAACAGGCTCACCTTTAGGGGCGCGGGGCTATTTGCCCGCGCCCCTTTTCGATTTCATTCGTCAGGAAAGGCGGTTGCTCTTTTGAACAACCGCCTTTCGCCATTTCTATCCGATTTGAGCAGAAAGGAAATCAGCCTATGACAAAAGAGTACGGGAGGTGTCGCTGATGCTGCGGCAACGAGCCGCGCCGGGAACATAGACGGGCGATACCCGGACACCGTAGGATACCTATGCCCTCCGACATCCGCCGACAATTACCATACTGAACCGCACCGAAGCACCCATACAGGCTTTTATGCCTGTGTGGGTGCTTTTTGTCATCCACGGCACTTTTTCGCCGCGGGCTGCCGCTCCCCGCCGCCCTTCGTTCTGGAAGGAACATCCACCCGAATAGAACGAAAGGAGCGCAGCATGAGCCGCGAAAAAAATGTTTTTCAGAAATTTCCGTAAAACTGGCCAAAAGGGGTGTTTGCAAGACGAGTATGCCAATATGCAGAAAGGGACTCTATCGGTCTGATAACGCCCCTTTTGCTCGATTATTCAGTTGTAACCTGTTTGCCCGCCGTCCATAAACGCGATGATTTAAGGCTTTTCGCTTGTTTTCTTATCTCACCGCGCTTAATGGGTGGTGTTTTTTTCGGCGGAACAGGCACGCATCCCCGGGCCGGACCGCCTGGGAGTGCGTTTTATTGCTTTCGCGCGGTGATATAGTCGTCGCCGGGGCGCCAATAGGGACAGGATCGGGTATCGGCGGCCAGGAAACGGGCCAGCTCGTCCTCGTCCAGATCCATGTCACAGATATAATCGTCGTAGTCCTCGTCATAGACGTACCACACGCAGGTCTCACACTTGTCCATCATACGTCCTCCACCAGCCGATGGCTGTCGAATTTGCAGAAGCGGTAGTAGATGAGCGTAGCCACGCTGCACACGAACCAGCCGGCGGGGTAGCTCATGGCGATGGGGATGATCTCGTTGGAGACATAGTGGGCCACGATGTAGAGGTATATCTGGCGGAAGACCACGAAGGAGCCCAGCATGATCCACATGGGCACCTGGCTGTTGCCCGCGCCGCGGAGGGCGGCGGAGTAGATCTGGTTGATGCAGAAGAAGAAATAGAAGGGTGACAGCAGCCGCAGCAGCAACGCGCCATAGGACACCACCTCGGCCTTGCTGTTGAAGAACGCCGTCAGGTCCGGGGCCAACAGCAGCACCGGCACCAACAGCACCGCCGTGACGGCGAAGGACAGGTACAGCGCCGTGCGGACGCCCTTCTTGGCCCGGGCCGTGTCGCCCACGCCCAGGTTCTGGCCCACAAAGGTGGTGCCGGCCATGGCGATGGACTGGACCGGCAGGATCACCAGCTGGTCCACCTTGGTATAGGCCGTCCAGCCGGACATACAATCCGGGCCAAAATAGTTGATATAGCCCTGGACGAACACGTTGGAGAAAGCGGTGATGGCCATTTGCAGGGCGGCGGGTATGCCCACGGACACGATCTGACGGAGAACGGACCAGGTCATACGCAGGGCGCGGAGCTCCACGCGGATACAGCCGGCGGTGCACATGAGCACCCAGATGGTCAGCGCGGCGGACACCGCCTGAGCGATGATGGTGGCGTAGGCCACGCCCTCCACGCCCATACCGAATTTCAGCACGAAGAGCAGGTCCAATCCCGTGTTCAGCACGGCGGACACCAGCAGAAAGTAGAAGGGGCGGCGGGAATCGCCCACGGCGCGGAGGATGCCGGAGCCCATGTTGTAGAGCAGCAGGCCCATGACGCCGGCGAAGTAGATGGTCAGGTAGGTGGTCTGCTCCGGTGCCACCTCGGCGGGGGTCTTCATCAGGCGGAGCATCAGGGGCGTCATGGCGATGCCGGCGGCGGTGAAGACCGCGCCCATCAGCAGCGTCAGCACCAGGGAAGTGTGGACCGCCTGGCGGACCTTATCCTCGCGGCCGGCACCGTAATACTGGCTGATGACCACGCCGGCGCCGCTGGACAATCCCAGGAAAAAGCCGATAAGCGTGTTGATAATGGGCGTGACGGTACCCACGGCGGAAAAGGCCTCGTTGCTGACGTAGTTGCCCACCACCCAGGTATCCACCATGTTGTAGAGCTGCTGAAAAAGATTGCCCACCATCAGCGGCAGGGCAAAGTTGATCAGATGCTTTGTGATGCTGCCCTTCGTCATGTCCACGTCATAACGGGCGGCGCGGTGGTGGGTGTGGAAGTGCAGATGCAGATGGCTGGAATGGCGCATGGAGGCTCTCCTTGTAACATACTTCTTTACAGGAATTTTACCATAATACCAGCCGGGGCGCAACAGGGAGAATGCCGGTTTTTCGGCGCAGACAGCGCCGCAGAATGGGCGGGAATGGACGGAGGAAGCGCGTTATTCCGGGAATTCCGTCCGGTCCGCCGGACGCATGATGGATACCTCATAGGCGGTGCGGTCGGTGGTGACGCCGTTCTCCGTTTTGGAGTAGACACGACTCTGGATCCGACCCTCGGCGGTGAGCCGGGCACCGGTGTGCAGCAGGGACACCTGCTGGGCCACGGCGCCCCAGGCGATGCAGGGCAGATAGTCGGCGCGGCCGTAGCGGCGGTTCACCGCCAGGATCATGTCGCATATCTCGCGGCCAAGGGGCGTACGGCGGAGGGCGGGCTGCTTGCACAGCACGCCGCTGAGGAAAATGCGGTTCAGCGGTTCGCCGGCGTCATGGGTCAGCGTCTGGGCGAAGGTGGAGATGACCAAACGGCTGCCCTGGCCGCTTTTGTTGTTGAAGGAACGCAGCTGGCCGGTGATATGTACGCCGTCGCCGGGGGACACCGGCGTCAGCAGCAGAAGCGGCCGGGGGACGATGACGGGCAGCTTGTCCGCCTGACCGGACAGGCGCAGGACGGACAGGGTAAAGCGGTAAAACGCACAGCCGTGGTTCACATGGGACAGCAACGGCGCGTCCTCGGCCACGCCCCGCAGCTCCACGCGGTTGTAATTCAGCTCCATAGCACACCTCGTTTGTTGAGATGTCACAGCCTATGTGGGGCGGGGCGGGAATATGCCCCCTTTTCAAAGCGTTCAAAGTATGGCATAATACAGCAAAAGGAGTGATGACCATGCGTTATAAGGGAAAGGTATACCGACCGCCCAGCGAGGCGTACAGCCTGATCGTGCAGGTGACCTACGGGTGCAGCCACAACAGGTGCGCCTTCTGTGATATGTACGACGACAAGCACTTTGCTATGCGGCCCATGGACGAGATCCGGGAGGACTTCGAGCTGGCACGGCGGGTATACCGCCGGGTGGAGCGTGTCTTTCTGGCGGATGGGGACGCACTGATGCGGAGGACCGGCGACCTGGTGGAGATATTGGGGCTGGTCTATGGGCTGTTTCCGGAGTGCCAGCGGGTAACGTGCTACGCCTCCCCCACCAGCTTACAGGTCAAATCCGAGGACGAGCTGCGCCTGCTGCGGAGCAAGGGCCTGCAGATGGTGTATATGGGATTGGAGTCCGGGTGCGACGCGGTGCTGGAGAAGATGCAGAAGGGCCACACGGCGGCAGAGATCGTGGCGGCGGGGCAGAAGGCCCGGCGGTGCGGGCTGGCGCTGTCGGTGACGGCCATCTCCGGGCTGGGCAGCGTGGCACACTGGCGGGAGCACGCCGTGGACACAGCCAGAGCCGTCAGCGAGATGAAGCCGGACTATCTGGGGCTGCTGACGCTGATGGTGGAGCCGGGAACGCCGCTGGAGGCATGGGTGCGGGAGGGCAGCTTTACGCTGCTCAGTCCCCTGGAGGTACTGAAGGAAACAGAGCTGTTTTTACAGCACGTGGACAGCGAAGGAACCGTGTTCCGCGCCAACCATGCCAGCAACTATCTGACGCTGAAGGGCACACTGAACGGCGACCGGAAGGCGCTGCTGGCGCAGATCGCCGCGGCGCTGGACGGCCGGCGGGACCTGAAGCCGGAGTTTTTGCGGGCGCTGTAATGCACGCGTTCAAAAAGGGCTTCCCGCCGGGAGGCCCTTTTGCTGTCCAACCAGCCCCGCGCTCTGCGGAAAAGGGCGGACTTGACAGGGTGGGTGGTTTTGTATATAATAAGCGGGATTTATCTTAAAAAGGAGGATATGGTGCGATATGGATACCGACAGCGGCGACCATCCCGGGAACTTGCCGGGCTGCCATCTGTTTTTTGCGGCATATCTGCGCCGCCTGACGCGGGGCAGACGTGCTTTTTTGCGCCTTTAGACCAGTGTGGATCACAGAAACAGATGACAGAAAAAGGAGCTATTGATCGTGTCAACGACTACATATATCATTATCATGGCGGTATGCCTGTTGCTGTCCGCCTATTTCTCGGCCACGGAGACGGCGTTCTCCTCGGCCAATGTCACGCGGCTGAAAATGCTGGCGGAAAAAGGCAACAGCCGTGCCGCGCTGGCGTGCCGGCTGCTGGAGCGCTATGACAAGCTGCTGTCCACCATCCTGATCGGCAACAACATCGTGAACATTGCCATGGCATCCCTGGCCACGGCACTGTTCGTCAAAAGCTTCGGCGATGCCGGCGCTACACTGTCCACCATCGTGGTAACGGTGGTGGTGCTGATCTTCGGCGAGATCTCCCCCAAGAGCATCGCCAAGGACTGCGCCGAGAACTGGGCCATGACAGCCGCACCGTTTCTGCGGTGCCTGATCTGGCTGCTGATGCCGCTGAACGCGCTGTTTTCCCTGTGGAAAAAGCTGCTGGCCAGGATGTTCCATCTGGATGGGGACAACAAAATGTCCCCGGAGGAGCTGCTGATGCTGGTGAACGAGGTGCAGCAGGAGGGCAGCATCGACAAGGACGAGGGCGACCTGCTGAAGAACGCCATCGGCTTTTCCGAGCAGGAGGCGCAGGACATCCTCATCCATCGGGTGGACCTGGCGGCACTACCGGTGGACGCTACCAAGGAAGAGGTGGCGGACCTGTTCACCCAGACAAAGTATTCCCGGCTGCTGATCTATCGGGAGGACATCGACCATATTATCGGCACCATACACCAGAAGGACTTTTATGTGGGCTGCGGCGTGACGGACAAGCCGCTGGAAGAGATACTCTCCCCAGTCATGTTCGTGCTGGAAAACGAGCCCATCAGTCTGCTGCTGAAAAAATTGCAGCTGGCCAAGACCCAAATGGCCGTGGTGGTGGATGAGTACGGCGGCACCTGCGGCATCGTGACCATGGAGGACATTCTGGAGGAGCTGGTGGGCGAGATCTGGGACGAGCACGATGAGGAGGAGGTCTTTATCCGCAAGGTGGACAAGGACACCTATCTGGTGGACGCGGCCATGGACTTTGACGATTTTGCCGAGGTCTTCCATCTGAATGAGGAGACGGAGATGACGTCCGTCAGCGGCTGGGTGATGGAGCAGTGCGACCGGGTGCCGGAAGTAGGCGACCGGTTCAGCTGCCAGGATCTGGACGTGCTAGTGACACGGGTGGACAACCACCGCACTTGCGAGATCAAGGTGGTCCGGCGGGAAGCGTCCGGCGGCGAGATCACCGACGAGACATAAGCAGAAGCACCCGGAGGCATAAGCCTCCGGGTGCTTATTTTTTCCTGTGAGGAACCTCCCCTAAGGTGAGTCCAATACTACCATACTACCATCCGCCCGCCAATGCAAGAAGAACTTTCGCTTCTGCAACAATTTCTCCCTAATTCTATATATTATATGATAATTCCGATGAAATATCTGCGTTTTGCACCGTTGACAGCGGAGGTATGGGGGTGTACCATCGGAGCATATTTTTTACAGGGGAGATGGCGGGATGAAGTATATTTTTGTGACCGGCGGCGTGGTGTCCGGGCTGGGAAAGGGCATCTGCGCGGCATCGCTGGGGCGGCTGCTGAAGCAGTGCGGTCTGCGGGTGCGAAACCAGAAATTCGATCCGTACCTGAATGTAGACCCGGGAACTATGAGTCCCTACCAGCACGGCGAGGTGTTCGTCACCGACGATGGAGCGGAGACGGATCTGGACCTGGGACACTATGAGCGCTTCGTGGATGAGGCGCTGACCGGCGACAGCTCCGTTTCCTCCGGAAAGATCTTCTGGTCGGTGCTGAACCGGGAACGGCAGGGCGGCTATCTGGGCGGCACGGTGCAGATCATCCCCCATGTGACCGACGAGATCAAGCGGCGGTTGTACGCCATGGATGACGGACAGACGGACGTGGTCATCGCGGAGATCGGCGGCACGGTGGGTGACATCGAGAGCCAGCCGTATCTGGAGGCCATCCGTCAGGTGGCGGCGGAGCAGGGACGGGAAAACGTGCTGTATATCCACGTGCCGCTGGTGGTCTCCATCCCCGGCAGCGGCGAGCTGAAGAGCAAGCCCACACAGCACTCCGTGAAGGAGCTGCTGAGCGTGGGAATCCAGCCGGATATCCTGGTGTGCCGCACCGACAGCCCGCTGCCGGAGGACATGCGGAAGAAGATCGCACTGTTCTGCAATGTCAGTGAGGACTGCGTCATCCCCAACCTGACGGCGTCCACCCTGTATGAGGTGCCCCTGCTGCTGGAGCGGGAGGGGCTGTGCCGGGTGGTGTGCCGCAAGCTGGGACTGGGCGCCGGCGAGCCGGATATGCGGCACTGGCAAGAGCTGGTAACGCAGATACACGCGGCGGAGCAGCGTCATGTGACCATCGCGCTGGTGGGCAAATACACGGAGCTGCACGACGCCTATCTCAGCGTAGCGGAGTCGCTGTTCCACGCGGGGACCGCCTGCGGCGCACAGGTGGACATCCGGTGGGTAGACTCACAGCACCTGACGGCGGAAAACCTCACGGAAACGCTCTGCGGGTGCAGCGGCATATTGGTGCCCGGCGGCTTCGGTGACCGGGGCATTGAGGGAATGATCCTGGCGGCGCAGTACGCGCGGGAGAAGGGTATCCCCTATCTGGGCATCTGCCTGGGGATGCAGATCGCGGTCATCGAATTTGCGCGGCACGCAGCCGGGTGGGCGGATGCCCACAGCGCAGAGTTCAGCGCCGTGACAGCACATCCGGTCATCGACCTGATGCCGGACCAGGTGGGCGTGACCGCCAAGGGCGGCACCATGCGGCTGGGCAAGTATCCCTGCGTGCTGGCGGAGGGAACAAAGGCCCGGGAGGCCTACGGCCAGCGGGAGATATGGGAACGCCACCGTCACCGGTATGAGTGCAGCAACGTGTTCCGGCCAGAGCTGGAGGCCGTGGGCCTGCGGGTGGCGGGTACGTCCCCGGACGGCCATCTGGTGGAGATGGTGGAGCTTCCGGATCACCCGTGGTTCGTGGGCTGCCAGTTCCACCCGGAGTTCAAGAGCCGCCCCGACCGTCCCCATCCCCTGTTCCGCGGCTTTGTGGCGGCGGCGCTGGCACAGCAATAAGGAGGCACAAAAAGGCCCGCCCCGCAGGGGCGGGCCTTTGCGCTCAGCGCATCAGGGCTGCATGGCCGCGGCGGTGGCCGGGTCGAGATAGTACTTCCCGTCGCCTCCCAGGTAGTAGATGTTCTGGATAAAGCCGTGGAGGTCGTACTCCACCTTCGTGTTTGGCTCGGCCAGCACATCGCCGTACATCAGCACGGGATCGATATCCTCCCGGCTGTTGATATCCTCCTCGGTCAGATCACCGCCCTTTTCAACGGTGCGGTTCAAGTTGGCGTCGTAGTAGACCACGGAGTAGTCCTGCATCCACATGGGGATATAGACTACCTTCGTGCCGGTCTGCCCGTCCTCCTCGGGCTGGGAGATTCCCTCCACCGGCGGTACGTCATCCTCATCGGTGGGCAGGGTCTGGACGCCGCAGGCGGCCAGCGCCGTAAGCAGGGCCAGCAGCGCCGCGATCACAGCATACTTTTTCATATTCATTCGCTCCTTTCGCTTCGATACACGCTCTCCGCCATAGACAGCAGTTCGCTCTGTGTCTCGCCGCCGGTGAGCAGGAAGAAGCAGTTGGCCTGCTCATCCACCCATACCAGCGCCGATGCGCCTGCCGGTACAGCCACATAGTGGAACGGCGCCATGTCCTCCCCACGGTAGAACCACAGGCCATAGCCGCGGCGTGCCGGGGAGGCGCTCTGCCCCGCAGGGGCGAAGCGATACAGCTGCGCGGAGATGCCGTGCACTGTCACCGGCGCCGCATCATAGCCCTCCGGCGTTCCCTCTTCCCCCATAGGACGCTGCCCGGTCTCGGTATTGTATATCCCACCGGTGTTTCCGTCCCGGAGTTCCGCGCGGATCTGTGCACTGCCGGTCAGGGGCACGGCTTCAAACAGTATATCCCCCTGCGCGGAGGTCCAGCGCATCACCCGGACACCATTCCTCTTTTCATCGTTATAGCCTCCGGTAAAGTCACCTGTCAGCGTATAACCCGCCGGGGCCGCGGGCGTATAGTCTCCCGGTGTCGGTTCCTCCGCTGACGGCGTAATGTCGTAAAGCGTGGTCACGCTGGTCACTCGCAGGAACCAGCGGCTCACCGCCGCCCGCGCCACCGGACTGGCCGCCAGCACCGCGCCAAAGGTCAGTAGTGCCGTCAGAGCGGCCGCCGCCGCGCGTCGGCCCCATCGTCGGACCGCCTGCCGGCGGGTCACACAGCGCGTCAGCGCCGTCATGTCCGCCTGAAAGGCCGGGGAAAATCCATCCTCCGGCGCCGGCAGCGCCGCCGCCAGCTGCACCGCCAGTCGGCGCGCGCCGCAGCACAGCGCTTCATCATTGAGCAGAATGCTCATACAGATATGCCCTCCTTTTCCAGTTCTGTACGCAGGGCGGCCTTGGCCCGCTGCAGAAGCTTCTGGGCTGCGGCAAAGGACAGCTCCAGCAGGGACGCCGTCTCACGGGTGCTGTAGCCGCAGCCGTAGCGCAGCAGCAGCGCCTCGCGGCAGCGGGGCGGCAGGCGCCCCATAGCGTCGGCCACCGGGTCGCCGCAAGGCGGCGGCGTGACCAGAACGGTGTTCTCGTCAAAGGGCACGCCGTCACGGCGGGCCTGCTGCCGCAGGCAGTCGATACACTTACGCTCCGTGACCACCACCAAATACGCCTCCAGCTGGGGGCGGGGCAGGCGGCACAGCCGCGGGAAGTGCTCCGCCAGTGCCAGAAACGCCTGGTGCACTGCGTCCTCGGCCTCCGCGCCGCCGCAGAGCTTCCGGCGGGCCAGCGCCAGCAGGCGGCCCCGGCAGGCGGTGTATATGTCCTCGAACTGCCGGGCCTGCCGGGGATCCTCTATGGTCTGGATATAGAGCAACATAGCCCCTCCTCTCTTCTCGCTGCGGCTGTGCAGGCAGCAGTGTGTGCCCCCGTCCTGCGCCTTCACTCTATAAACGGCGCAGCGGAGCGAATACGGACAACGAGATTGAAAAAACTTGTCCTCCTATGGAAAAAGGACGCCGGGGCGTCCTTTTCGGGTAAGACTGTTCATACATATACAGAAGGCGATGCCGGCTACACCATGACGAACATATTATAATGCTTCATCAGGCGGATATCCTCCTTGGATATCTTCAGCTCCTGGACCAGCGCCTTGTCGATGGAAAGCGGTGTTTTGCTGAGAAGGCGCTTGGCGGCGGAGGGCATCAGCGGGCGGCAGGAGATGCCATAGGTCAGCACCCACTTCCGGTCGTCGTCCATATAGGGCTGGGGAATGCCGATCTGGTATTTGTCCATGGGCATATCGTCATTCTGGAACAGCATGGCGCTGAAGGCCTCGTAGTGGGTCAGGGTGCCGTGGTAGGTGCTCTCACAGACCCGATAGTGGGCCAGGTCCTTGATGTTCATGTACATGAGTACCTCGGCCGTGCTGCTCTCCTCCGTGGGGAATATATCGATCACGGTGCACTGGGCGCGGTTGACCCGGCCGTCGAAGAAGTACATATATAATTGGGAGACCTCCCGGAAAAAGGCGGGCACCTCCGCGTTGTACTCCTGGTCAATATCCGGTGTATTGCGGTACAGCAGATCATAGATGCTGACCTTCAGGGCGTTGGCGATGTCGTAAAGTGTGGCAATATCCACGGAGATCTGTCCGTTCTCGTACTTGGAGATGGCCGAACGGGTCTTGTAGATGGCCTGAGCCAACTCGTCCATCGACATACCCCGGCTTTTGCGGGCGTAGCGGATGCGGCTGCCGACTTCTCTTGTGATATTCTCTCTTGCAGTGTCCATAGGCGATTTCCTCAAAATCAATTCAGGCTCATTTTTTCACTGGTTTTTAACGATTATAGCAAAATACGTCGAATATGTCAACAAACGTTCCGTTCAGGAAACATAATTTGCACAAATTGTTCCGCAGGGTGAACAGGCGGCAAATTGCCACCCGGTCCATTTTCCGTTATAATGGCAACTAAGGTAAACTTTACGTACGCAAAACTGTACAAAATCACAATAATACTACGTTGAAATTGGAGAGGTGTACAAAATGAAGGTTAAAGCTGATACGTTGTTTTATGGCGGCAAGATCTACACGATGGAAGCGCCGGGCGTCTGCAAAGAGGCGGTGGTGCTGAAGGACGGCAAATTTGCCTATGTGGGCACGAAGGAGGAGGCGCTGGAGCACTTTGACTGCGCAAAGTGCATTGATCTGCAGGGCAAAACTGTGCTGCCCGGCATGGGCGACTCCCACCTGCACTTCTTCGCTTTCTGCCAGACCTATACCACGGTGGACCTTGGCGGCGCCACCTCCCGCGCCGAGGCACTGCAGCTGCTGCGTGACCGCGCGGCGGAGACGCCCAAGGGCGAGTGGATCAAGGGCTCCAACTTTGACCAGTCCAAGTGGAAGGACTGCGAGGACCGGCTGCCCACCCGTCTGGACCTGGACGAGGCCAGCACCGATCACCCCATCGTCATCAAGCGCGTGTGCCTGCATACAGCAGTGGCCAACACCATGGCGCTGGAGAAGGCCAACATTACCAACGGCTACGTGTACGGCCCCGGCGGCCTGGTGGAGCTGGACGCTGACGGCAACCCCAACGGCATCTTCCGTGAGCAAGCCTCCAAAATTTATGATAACCTGATCCCCGACCCGTTCCTGGTGCCCGCCACCCGCGAGAAGTGCATGAAGAAGGGTCTGGCGCTGGCCTCCAGCCTGGGCGTGACCATGATGCACACCTACGCCGCGGAGATCTGGCACTATGACGAGGACTTCGCCGACTATGTGGCCCGCAGCGACCGCGGCGAGCTGCCGGTGCGTATGGCCGTGTGCCTGGACTATATGTTTGACCCGGAAAACCTGACACCCGAGCAGCGGAATGATCCCTATCGTGCCGCGCGTATGGGCAGCTTCAAGAGCTTCTCTGATGGCTCCCTGGGCTCCCGTTCCGCCAAGCTGTACACCGACTACGCGGACGATCCCGGCAACACCGGCATTCTGGTCATCAGCCCCGAGGACCTGGCCAAGAGAATGTACAAGGCATACCGCCACGGCTTGCAGCCCGCCACCCACTGCATCGGTGACAAGGCGCTGGAGGTCACTCTGGACGCGGTGGAGTACTGCCTGCAGCAGGGGCTGAAGGACGGCATGACGCCGGAGGAGCAGGCCAAGCGTCTCCCCTTCCGCATCATCCACGCCCAGATGGCCACGCCGGAGCTGATCGAGCGCATGAAGAAGCTGCCTCTCGTACTGGATATCCAGCCCACGTTCCTGATGACCGACCTGCACTGGATCGAGGAGCGCGTAGGCAAGGAACGCGCCGTGCTGAGCTATCCCTGGAAGACGTATCTGGACGCGGGACTGATCATGGCCGGCGGCTCCGACGCACCGGTGGAGAGCTTCAATCCCTGGATCGGCATCTACGCCACCGTGACCCGTCAGGATATGGACGGCTATCCCGTGGGCGGCTATCACCCCAACGAGAAGGTATCCGTGTATGACGCGGTGTGTATGTACAGCAAGAACGTGGCCTACGCCAACGGCGATCAGGACCTGATGGGAACCATCGAGGCCGGCAAGTTCGCCGACATGGTGGTCATCGACCGCGACATCTTCCACATTCCCGAAAACGACATCAAGGACATCCAGGTACTGAACACCTATATGGCCGGCATCGAGAGATATCACCGCGACTGATACGCGCAGCATAACAAAGGAGCTAAGACATGAAATTAAATTCTTTTGACAAGGTCAAGCAGTTGACGGAAGAGATGGTCGCCATCCCCAGCATCAACAAGGAGCCGGGCGGCGAGAGCGCCGTGGCCCGCTATATACAGGACTTCTATATGTCTCTGCCCTACTTCCAGGCACATCCCAAGCAGGTCAAGTGCTTCCAGACCAAGAACGACTTTGTGGTGCGGCACAGCACGCTGGCCTATGTGAAGGGCACCAAGGGCAATTCCAACCGCACGGTCATCCTCATCGGCCACATCGACACCGTGGGCGTGGACGATTTCGGCACCATCCGCGAGTACGCGTTCCGCTGCGAGGAGCTGCCCGCCAAGCTGCGCGAGACGTTCGTGCTGCCCCAGGAGGTCATTGACGATATCGAGTCCGGCGAGTATCTGTTCGGCCGCGGCGCGCTGGATATGAAGTCCGGTGTGGCAGGCCATATGTACCTGATCCAGTACTTCTCTGAGCATCCCGAGGAGCTGGACGGCAACCTGCTGGCTATCGGCGAGTGCGACGAGGAGGACAACTCCAAGGGCATCATCACCGCCCTGGACCTGCTGGAGGAGCTGAAGGAGAAGGAGCACTTCGAGTATGTGGCGTGCATCAACGCGGACTACTCCACCAACTACGCCCCCGGCGACGAGAACCGCTACATCTACTACGGCAGCATCGGCAAGCTGCTGCCCTGCTTCGCCGTGTTCGGTAAGGAAGCCCATGTGGGCCAGGCCTTCAGCGCGCTGGACCCCAACCTGGTGCTGGCCAACATCACGCGGAAGATGTCCCTGAACACCGACCTGTGCGACATCGCACAGGGTGAGGTCGCTATTCCGCCCATCTCCCTGAAGCAGATGGACACCAAGGGCCCCTACACCGTGCAGACGGCGCTGACGGCCTTCGGTTACTACAACTTCTTCACCCACGGCTGGAGTCCGTCCATCGTGCTGGAAAAGAGCAAGCAGATGGCCGTGGAGGCCTTTGACGAGACGGTGGAGTACCTGAATGCCCAGTACAAGCGCTTCTGCGAGCTGAGCAAGGTGGACTTCCATCAGCTGCCCTGGAAGACCCGTGTCTACACCTGGAACGAGTTCTATAACGAGCTGGCCGCCGCACACGGCGAGGCCTTCAAGAAAGCCATTCACGAGTTCACCGTGAAGCTGCATAAGGACGACCCCGAGTTGGATCTGCGGCTGTTCGGCCTGCGTGTGGTGCAGGAGGCATGGAAGTGGTCTGAGGACAAGTCCCCCGCCGTGGTGGTGTTCTTCGGCTCCATCTTCAGTGCCCGTATCGAGATGACCGGCCGCACGGCCAAGGAAAAGGCACTGCTGGACGCGGTGGAGAGTGCTATCGAGGTGGTGCGGCCCGAGGCCCAGCGCCAGATCAAGACCCGTATGTTCTACCCCTACATCTCCGACTCCAGCTTTATGGCCGTGTGCGACGACACCCTGGCCATCCAGGCGCTGGAGACGAACATGCCCCAGTACGGCGTAAAATACACGCACCCGGTGGATAAGATCCGTCAGATCGACGTCCCCGTTGTCAATATCGGTACCTTCGGCCGCGACGGACATATGCTCACCGAGCGCGTGGATATGCGGCAGACGTTCCAGAATGTTCCCAACATCACCTATGAAGCGGTGAAGCGTCTGCTGAGCTGAGTTATCCCCCCTACGCTGAGAGACCCTGTCAAAACGCACAAAACGCACCAAGCACAAAACGCAAAACGCACAAGCGCAATCACAGAGAAAATCACCTATTGTTTCGCGTGAAAGGAGAAAAGTATGGTTATACTGCAAGCTATTCAAGATTTTGGTAACTGGTTCTGGGGCATTCCCATTCTGATCCTCATCGGCGGTGGCGGTCTGTTCCTGACCATCTATCTGGGCTTCCCCCAGATCCGCCACTTCGGCTACGCCATGAGCCAGACCTTCGGCAAGATGTTCGCCAAGAAGGAAGAGGGCAAGGTCCGTCCCATCTCCGCCGCATTCGCGGCCCTGGCCTGCGCCGTCGGCGCTTCCAACATCGTCGGCGTGCCCGTGGCTATCGCCCTGGGCGGCCCCGGCGCTGTGTTCTGGATCTGGATCCTGGCTATCCTCGGCATGTGCACCAAGTACTGCGAGGTCGCGCTGGGCATCAAGTACCGTCGTAAGAACGACGTGGGCGAGTGGGTCGGCGGCCCCGCCTACTACCTGCGCGGTCTGGGCAAGAAGATCGGCGTCGTGTTCGGCGTCGGCTACGCCTTCTTCTTCATGATCGAGCTGGTCCCCTCCCTGGCCTCTCAGGGCGTTTCCGCTGCTGAGCAGTTCAACGTCTTCGGCGCAAACCAGACCGTCACCGGCATCATCATCGCCGTTCTGGTGGGCGTCATCCTGGCCGGCGGCTTCAAGCGTGTGTCCAGCGTCACCGACATCCTGGTGCCCGTGATGGCCTGCCTGTATGTGCTGGGCGCTCTGATCATCATCTTCGCCAACGTGGGCGAGATCCCCGCTGTTTTTGGCATGATCTTCCAGGATGCCTTCACCGGCCGCGCCGCTGTGGGCGGCTTCGCCGGCGCCACCATCATGGCTGCTATCCGTTGGGGCGCTGCCCGCGGCGTGTACTCCAATGAGGCGGGCGTAGGCTCCACCATCGCCGGTCACTGCACCGCCGATACGGATCACCCCATCCGTCAGGCCCAGTTCGGTATCTTCGAAGTCTTCATGGATACCATCGTTATCTGCACCATCACCGCCCTGGCTGTTCTGGCCTCCGGCGTGTGGACCCAGGAGGGTCTGAGCTCCGGCCAGCTGGCCCTGGCTGCTTTCCAGTCCGTGTTCGGCAGCTTCGGTGCTATCTTCGTTGCCATTACGGTGTTCCTGTTCGTGTTCTCCACGATCATTTCCGCCGGCTTCTTCGGCCAGATCCAGGCTGAGATCCTGTTCGGCCGTAAGTTCTCCAAGATCTGGGTGTTTATGTATCCCCTGTTCATCGGCATCGCCTGCGCGTTCTCCAACGTGACCACCATGTACATGATCACCGACGGCTTCATGGCTATTATCGTCATCCTGAACATGATCGGCCTGCTGCTGATGTGCAAGCAGGTGAAGGACCTGCAGAAGGAGTACTACAACACTCCCGGTATGTACTACCTGGCTGACAAGGCCGCCAAGGAAGCCAAGAAGGCTGCCAAGTAACGGCTGACACACAGTGATAACGTAATTCCCCTGTACTGACATTCCCCGCGTTTTGTGCGTTTACCCCCCCTGGACCTCTCAGCGAAGGGTGCTGGTCCCCTCCAGCGCCGGGGCCCGGTCCGGCCTTGTGCCGGGCCGGGCTTCCGGCATTTCAGGGGGCCTGTCCCACCCCACGATAAAAGGGAACGACCGCCGAATAGGCGGTCGTTCCCTTTTGTGCGGCGGGTGCTTGTTTAACCAAAGGTGCCTTTTTATACACATCACTATCGGCGGATCGCACCGTTATTCCTCTGCGGGCAGCGTCACGGTAAATGTGGAGCCATTTCCAGGGCGGGAGAACACCGTCACCCTCCCGCCGCACAGCGTTACCACCCGGCGGACAATGGAGAGGCCCAGGCCGTTGCCCCGGTCATCCGGGTATGGCGCAGCCCGGTAGAACCTGTCGAAAATGTGCCGCTGTGTCTCCTCGTCCATACCGATACCCGTATCGGAGACAGACACGGTGACCTCTCCCTCACCCCGCCGCAGCACCACGGTGATCTGCCCGCCGGCGGGCGTAAACCGGATAGCGTTGGAGAGCAGGTTAGACCAGATGTGCTCCACCAGCTCCTCATTGCCGTAATAGTCCACCGGATCCAGGTCTCCCTCCACGGTCAGGCTCTTTTTCAGCCACTCCCTCTCCTGCTGGCGCACACACCGGCGGAGCTGTTCATCCAGGCTGTACAGCGTCTTGTCGGACACGATCTCGGTGTTTTCGTACCGGGCCAGCTCCAGAACGTGGGTGCTCATGGCAGCCAGCCGTTCGGACTGCTGCACCACGGTGTCTGTATAGGTCCGCCGCTGCTCCGATGTCAGGTCGTCGTTTTGCAGCAGCTTGGCAAATCCCCGGATGGAGATAAGCGGCGTTTTGAACTCGTGGGAAAAAGTATTCACAAAGTCCATTCGCAGCAGCGCCACGCTGGACAGTTCCTCCGCCATCTTATTAAAGCTGTGGATATATTCCGCCACCTCGCCCCGGGCGCCCCGCATATCCACCCGCACGGTATAATCGCCCTCCGCCACCGACTGCGTGGCCTGCATCAACCGTGACAGCGGCGCCAGATACCCACGGAAAATGAATATGGCCAGCAGTACGCCCAGGATGGCGCTGACCGAAAGGATGAGGATGGGCCACAGCAGCGTATAGCTGGCGTCCTCCAGATGCACCAGCCGCTGCACCAGTGTAAATATCCCCAACGCCATCCCCACATACACCGCCACCAGCCCCAGCACCAGCAGGAACATGGTGCCCAGCAGCCGGACAGGCGGCTTTTCTTTTTTCACCTTATTTCTGGCCATTGCCGTCCTCCCGGGGCATCCCCATATAGCCAAATCCCCGAATCGTCCGCAGCTCGAAATCCGGGTTGTCCCGGAATTTCTCTCGCAGTCGGGAGATGTAAACCTCCACAGTGTGCTCGTCCACATCACTGTCCAGATCCCATATGTCGTCGATAAGCTGCCGTTTTGTGAAAAGCGTCCGGGGGTAAGACAGCAGCTTATACAGCAGCAAAAACTCCTTAGCGGACAGCTGCCACGTACTCTGCGGAGTGATGACCTGCAGGGAGCCGCGGTCCAGCACCGTGGTGCCCACCGTCAAGCGTCGGTCTGCCCGGCTGCAATACCGCCGCAGCAGGGCCTCGATACGCCAAAGCATCTCCTCCTCGTCCACTGGCTTGACCATATAGTCATCCGTCCCCGCCCGGAACCCCCGGCGCTTGTCCTCCTGGGTCACGCGGGCCGTCACCATCAGCACCGGCAGATCGCAGTTCCCCTCCCGCAGCGTCTGGGTGAAGGTAATGCCATCCATCCGCGGCATAGTGATATCCACCACCGCCAGATCGCACTGGTAGTGCTCCATCACCTCCAACGCCTCCACACCGTCCCGCGCAGGGCACGGCTCATACCCGGCACGCCGCAGCACCTCGCACATCAGAAATCTGGCGTTGTCATCGTCCTCGGCCACCAAAATGCGGAACATGGCTGTCCCTCCCTTGTGTTTTTTTGGATTTTATCACACCTGCTCTCAAAAATCGAGATTTTTTGAGCTTACGTTGAGGTTTCTTCGGTATACTGCCGTTACCATAGGAAAAATAGGAGGAACACCCCATGCCCAGACCTGTCTGCATCACCTACGACAGCACCTGTGACCTGACGCCCCAGCTGCTGGAGCGCTTCCATATCCGTACCATACCCCTGACTATCCAGAGTGGCGGGCGTGTCTTCCCTGATGACGGAAACTACACCTCGGCGGAGCTGTACGCCGATTACCGCCGGAACGACACCCTGCCCAAAACAACAGCGATCAGTCCAGAGGCGTTCAAGGCATTTTTCTCCCCGCTTTTAGCGGAGGGCTATGACATCGTCCACATCGACATCAGCTCGGAGCTGTCCTGCACCTGCCAGAACGCGGTGCTGGCGGCACAGGAGCTGACGGAACAAGGACAGATCCACGTGGTGGACAGCCGCCAGCTCTCCACCGGCGGCGGGCTGCTGGCACTACAGGGGGCTAAGCTACGGGACAGCGGTATGGCGGCGGCGGACATCGCCGCGGAGCTGCGCCGCCTGACACCCTGCAGCGACACCAGCTTCGTACTGGACACACTGGAGTTTATGTGGAAGGGCGGCCGCTGCAGCGGCGTGACGGCGCTGGGCGCCAATATGCTGAAGCTGAAGCCCTGTCTTGAAATGCGGGAGGGCAAACTGGCAGTCTGCAAAAAGTACCGCGGCGCCATGGAAAAGGTGTACCGCCAGTATATCACCGAACGGTTGGCGGATAAGACAGTTGTGGCTGATCACGCTTTCATCACCCACTCCGGCGAGGTGGCGGAGACCACCCTACAGGAACTGACGAAGCTGGTACGGGAACTGGCACCCTTCCAGGAGGTATTCGTCACTCAGGCTGGCTGTACTGTGTCCTCACACTGCGGCCCCGGCACCCTGGGCGTGCTGTTCCTACGGCAGCCGGAGCAATAACAAGCTGCACATCAGTTGTGCACCCATGTCCGCACCAGGTCGGGCACCCATCCGAACACACGGCGGCACTCTGCCCTGCATTCTTGTTCGGTACAGTCCGGATGTGCGGCCATATAGGCCAGCAGGTACGCCCGTACATTCTCTCGAAGGTTTTTCCGGGCAAACCGGAAATCATACTTGGGAATTGCGTCCAGCGCAAATGAGGTCAGCGGGGTATCGCTGTAACAGGGCTTGGTCAAGTTCACACGGGTCGTGTGGCAGATGGTGTGACGGGCGTTCGCAGGGTGGAGTATGTCCTCCAGATGCTCGAAGTCCGCTTTCGTTTTGCCGGTGCTCAACAATACGCGCGGAAGCTGTGTCTGTGTCAGAAAGTGCCCGTTGGCGAGAGTAGCCTTCAGCAGAAAGGACAGGCAGAGATCCTCCGAATTTGATAAGCAGATATCCACACCGCCGTAGCCTCGCTCATGGAAATACATCTGTCCAAACCGGTTTTTTTGCTTGCGGCTGCGATGGGTATTGTAGTCGGGGAAATGCGTTTCGTCATAGCAGTAGGCCTCTACCCATAGCGGCTCAATGGTCACGCCAAAGACCTCGATGCGGCAATCATTGATAAGCTTATCGCCCAGCGTTTGCAGAATATGTACCTGTTCATCGTAAGCGGCATTTTTTAAATTGCTGACCAAAGTCCGCAAGTCGGCAGCGCGGTCCATACACTCAGTCCTTTCCGGGGCGTTTCAAAAAGTATATCACTTGGATGGCGTTCGTACAAGTTCCATAGGAAGAACTTTGCGTAAGGGCACACATTCGCTACGTTAGTTCTGCAAAATGGCGTGGATGTGAAAACCGCCAGCAGTATGCTACGTCGCTACGACGCGGGCTTCACCCTGCGCGCCTACACCCACGCCACGCGGCAAAAGTAAGACGAAGCCGCACAGACCATATTCGCCGCGCAGTCACGCACCCCACCCGCAACCAGCCGGAAATCAAGGACATGAAAACGGGCGGCAGTACCCGCGCTATTTTTCTGTTAACCGATGCGCTTCCATATCTCTGCTTGGATGGCAAAAAATTTTCTGTTCGGCGACGACAAGCCTCTATCCTATACGCAGGTGCGGCGTATGTGCAACTGCATAAAATGGGACTTGGAGTTTGAAGAAAATATAACCCCTATCCGTTTCCGCACGACCGTCCTCACAGACGTGTATGAGCAAACGGGCGATATAAATTTGGCCCAAAAAGAGGCGGGACATACGACCCCAGCAATGACCCTGAAATACTACGATGTCAAGGGACGCAAGACCTCCGGAGATGCGGCAATCGCAATAGAGCGTGTGTATACTGCCAGTTGATTGCCAGTTAGAAAGGCAAAAACCCGTAATCCATTGTGCTGCAATGGATTACGGGTTTTCCAACTGCCAAAAAGCTGGTCGCTTAGTTGGCAAAACGCAGATTTTCAGTAACGAGGCCTTTTTTGAAGTCTCAAAAGCGCGGCAAAAAACCGTAAAGATATAGCAAAATCCGCCAAAATCTTTCGATTTAGGCGGAAATTGTTGGAGGTGACACCCGGATTTGAATCGCTGCAGGGCAATTTTGCGTCGTGTTGACTGATGCCCGGAAGCGTTGGAAATACAGGGCTTGCAGGAAATCATGTTGTTAAATGCTGCCAAGTTGTATCATCGGATTTTGAAGTTATAAGGCTAAAAATAAGGCTAAATTTTGTAGCCGCGCGGAATGTACCTGTGCCTTTAGCTCAGAAAATGCGGTGGACGGATGACTCACCCTTACCGAAAAGCCGTGGATGCTTTTGCGTTATACCCATTCATACCGAGGAAGAACCTCCAATCCCTTGTGCTACAAGGAATTGGAGATTCTTCTTGTGATAGTGCGTTTTAGTATATGCTGGGATATTTTGCACAGATGTCGGAAAGCCGAGCAAAACACTTGCTGACAGAGACGGTTTTCTTCAAATTGAATGATTTTTCAACGTATGCTAAAATATCTGTAACCTTTCTGCGTTTTTTGCGAGTAGATAAATGATGGATATTTCCCTTAAAGGAAAGGAGCAAGGTATGAACGATGATAAAATAGTCGATCTTTATTGGATAAGGTCGGAAGACGCCATTACCGAGACATCAATCAAATATGGGAAATATTGTTACGGCATTGCCTACAACATTCTCGCGGATGCAGAGGATGCAGAGGAGAGTGTCAACGATACATACTTTGACGCATGGAATACTATGCCTCCGCACCGCCCGTCCGCGTTATCTGCGTTTTTGGGAAAACTGACCCGCCGCATCTCTATTGACCGGTGGAGAAAGCGTAGCGCAGCAAAGCGAGGCGGTGAGCTCGCCGCTGCTTTGGATGAGCTAAACGAATGCGTTCCCTCCCATGAAAACGTTGAACAGGATGTCCTTGCCGCTGATCTGGAAAAGAGGATCAACACATTTGTCAACGATCTACCCACCGCAGAGCGGCGTGTGTTTCTCTGCCGGTACTGGTATCTGGATTCTATTTCCGCGATATGCGAGCAGTTTGGCTATTCTCAAAGTAAAGTAAAGGTCATGCTTCATCGGACTCGTAAGGCGCTGTATACTTGTCTGGTAAGTGAGGAGTATGTGTTATGAACAGCAATCAACTGATAGATGCCATCGGCGCGGTGAATGATGCCGCTGTATTGGACGCAAAAGCTTTTCACTATAGGGGAGATGCTGCTGCTGCGAGACCGCGATTCAGAAAAATGACAGTTGGTGTTGCCGCTGTGCTGGCCGTCCTTCTGTGCATTGTCGCCGTCGCCTTTGCCGTGGATCAGGAGTTTCGTGCAGCAGTCCTGTCCTTCTTTCACATCTCCACAGAGGATCATGTGGAACGCGTTCCGGTAGAGGAGCAACCCCTCACAGGCGATGACACGGCTGGGAAGAATATCACCGTCACAAGAGTGCGTGTTCCCAACAACGGTCACGCCGCAAACGGATTATTTGCGATCTGCTCCGATGAGATCGAGTACAAACAGGGGAGCCACTACGATCTGTATAAGCAGGAGGGCGGTGAGCTGGTCAAACTCGAGCTGCAAAGCACCCGCAGAGACTTTTCGTACAACGGAACGGCTTACGGTGTATATCTGGAGTGGGCGGAGGATAAAGAGGGGCGCTGTGCTCTCGGCTATGTGGAGCTTCCCGACAGCGTGACGGGTCAATATGCGGTGCTGCAATTTGTACCCGGCACGGGCGAAAAGCTGCTCCTGCTTCTGGATGGTAAATATCCCGTTATCATCGACCTGTATGAGGATGGCGTGCAGGAGCTGATTCCCGCCGCAGTAATGGATGAACTGCCGTTCCTCAAAGCTGTTCATATAACGCGTGATGGTAAATACCTCCTTTTGAATGCAGGAAGGTATTACTGTGCAGCGATCGGTACGGAACCGCTCACCTGCCTTGATGAACTGTGCGGTGCGGCACTGACTGGGTGCAGCTACATCGGTGAAGGCATCTTTTCCTGCCATTCGCTGACCGGCGGCGCGGTGGATGAGGCAGACCTTGTGACGTATGTACGTGGAGAGACACCTGCATCGCCGATAGACTTCGGCATGATTACAACGTGGAACGTTGACATCCAGCGGCAGGCGGCCGGCGTCGTTGGCAGCACGGCGGCCACGGCGTTCACAAACCCTGATGCCCTCTGGCATGGCACCGAACGAACGGAGCCATTTTCACCCGGACTGGTATATGTGCCGCACGATGAAGGTGCATATATGCTGGAGGTGGACGGAGAACGCCATATCTATGTCGTTGATCTGCGAAGCGGAGAGCGGAATATGATAGAGGGAGCTTTGTGGCCCGATGTAGATTGGCCATATGCGGAACTTGTGGGCAGCCCGGAGGGCGATAAGCTTGCACTTATCCAGCGGGACGCTACCAATGGCAGCCTGTGCCACCTGTCCGTCATAGATTTCAAAAAGATGCGGCTCTTCGCAATAGAACGCGATACGAAAGAAGTCGGAAATGAGCATTATGCGGACTGGTTTGATAACGACACCATCATGGTGGACAACAATGTAACCGATGAGACGGGGCACAACACCGGCGACAGCTGGTATTATCTATACAGGATCTATTAGTGGATAGAATAGTGGATAGAAAGGAGGGTGTAGAGAAGTTCCCTAATACTGCGAATGGGGCGGTAGTCAATTATGACTATTGATTTGGGTGTTATGAACCGGGAGATTTAGTTGTCCTGAGAGTTTGGCACTGAAAGGAAAATAGCACGGAGTTTGATTCCAAAAGAATAAAAGCACAGGCGCGGGTCAACCGCGCCTGTGCTTTTATAATAACAGATTTGCTGTATATTCATTGTGAGCAATACTGTTTTAGAGGTTTAATGGTATCCGGGCAACGGGAAATGATGTTGTCAACACTTGCGTGCATATATACATACAAGTGGTGACAGCTACAACATATTGTGGTATATAAGAATTATTCAGTTGTTTGTGCACCATTTGCAGGTCTGTGATCTGCACCGCACACGTTGTTAAGTTTGTACTTGAGGAGCATTATGCTCCCGTCTGAGATCAGGGCCACTGCGCCCTTATATTTCAATGACTATGCTGCGAGAAGTTTTCTCTCGGCATTTTCCACCTGTACGCCGCTTTGCCGCCGTGCTATGATGTGCCTGTACTTAAGGCATCAAGCATTTAGGTCGGAGCAGAGCAGGCACGGGTGGGAGGCTATCAACAGCTTTTCGCTCTGATTAAGAACCCGAAGTATGTCAAAATGCGCCTCCCGAAAAGCAGGGCGGCCACCAGAATTGAACAATACTGCAAACGCAGGAAGGATCGTATGAAGCCGAAATGGCAGGAAGATTCTTCCTGCGTTTTTGCTTACTATTTTGTCGCGGCACTTGCCACCGCCGCGATACCGCAGAAAAAGAAAGAGCGCCGAAATCGCTTCGGCGCAGATCAGGAAAAGAAGTTTTGTAAAAAGCCGTCAGGACGATACGGCAGGAAAATCGTCAAGGGAGAGGCAAGCTCCCGCCCTGTATGCCGCAGTCAGAGTGCGGCACCGGTCATACGGGGTATCGCGCACCCCTTGATTCGTTGCCGGACGGATCACAGGACATCGGCGGAGCCTTCCGCAGCCGAGTTCAGCGGTCTGGTGTCCGCGGTTGCTCACACGAGCAGAGGTAAAAGACCTCCATACCGCAGCGTACTGACCTGGCACAAGTAAAGAGAGACAGACACACAGGCAAGCCGCGAAAAGCACGCAGCACCAAGGCTTTCCGCCTGCGGCAGTCTACCCTTTCTGCGGAGATACGCCGGAAACGGCTCTCCTTGCCAACGGGTGAAGTGCGCCCATCTGAACACGACTACGATTACAAGGAGATTTTTTGATATGACCACGAAAGGTATTTACCACACCCTCATTACCCAACTGGACAAGCTGGCGCGGCATAACCGGCAGGGCAGCTTCCGCACGAAAGACCGCTACTACGAGGCGGTCAAGCGTTTCTGCGCCTACCTCGCCGCCCGCTACCATCTGCAAAAGCTGGAGAACATCAGTGGCAAGCATCTGGTGAGCTATGTTCTCTATTTGCAGGCGCAGGGCAAGTCCGCCAGTACCATCAAGACCGACCTCTCCGCCATCCGCTTTTTCCACGATAAGATGTCTCAGCCTCGTTATGCGCTGCCGGGCAATGAAGATCTGGGCGTTGCCTTGGAACGCCGCCGCTTCGGGCAGCAGGATCGTACATGGACAAATTCGGAGTTTGGCAAGCTGATTGGCCGCGCCATGGCGGAGGAGCGGGAGGACTACATCCTCGCCCTGTATCTGGCTCGTTACGCCGGTCTGCGCATCCATGAGTGCTTCCGCATGGACACCGCCGCGGCGGAGCGTGCGCTGCGTGAAAGCGCCCTCACCGTAAAAGGCAAGGGCGGCAAGGTGCGTATCGTTCCCATTGAGGACGACCGTATTACGATGATGTTGCAACGACTGCTGGAGAAAACGGAACGCGGTCAAAAGCTGCTGGTGTCGGATGGCGTACCCACCGATCGAGCTATCAACGGCATGCAGCAGTTTATCCTCCGCCACCGTGACGCCATCTGTGACCCCACCGCAGCGGACAGACGCATTACCTTCCATGGGCTGCGGCACACCTACGCCGCCGAAAAGTACACTTCTCTCGTCAATGGTGGCATGATGCCTCTGGATGCCCATTTCACCGTGTCACGCCTGTTGGGACACGAGCGACCCGACGTGACGAACATCTATCTGGCGTCCGTGAAGGGAGGGACTGCCCATGGAGAATAAGTACCGTGATCTGCATGACCTCCCCATGACGCTGCGGGTGGAGGACTTGATGCCCCTCCTCGGCATCGGGCGCAACACCGCCTATGAGCTGATCCGCAGCGGACAGATACGAAGCATCCGTATCGGACGGCAGATACGCATTCCGAGAGAGGCTTTGCTGGAGTTTCTGCGGAAGTAGAGAGCTTTGTCACGGAAATTAAACTTGCACAACAGCCGCGCGGGATATATCATAGAAGTGGTACATTCCGCGCGGCGGAAAGGAGCGTATATGCCGCGTATAAAAACAGGAAAAGGAGCCGGCGGTGCCGGCTCTATCAGAAAAATCACAACAACAAGGAACGGGAAAACCTACACCTACTGGCAAGGTCGCTACACGGAGGGCTTCGACCCCGGCACCGGCAAGCAGATCCAGCGCAGCATCACCGGAAAGACGCAGAAGGAAGTAGCGCAGAAGCTGAAGCAGGTAACGCTGGATATTGACAACGGTGTGTATCATGCGCCGTGCAAACTGACATTGGCACAATGGCTTGAACTTTGGACAAAGACCTACTTGGGCGGTGTGAAGCCCAGAACGGCGCACATTTACAAGTCGGACATCAGACTGTATATCCTGCCAGCGTTGGGTGCGGTACGGTTGGAGGCGCTGAACGCACCGATGATACAGGCCTTTTACAATGCCATGGGGGAGCCGTCCGAACAGAATCCGAAAGGTCTTTCCGCAAAAACAGTGAAGAATGTCCACGGCGTTCTCCACAAGGCACTCCAGCAAGCGGTATTGATCGGCTATCTGCGATATAACCCTGCTGATGCCTGCATCCTGCCGCGGATAGAGCGCAAGAAGATCAAGTCCTTTGATGACGCGCAGATCACCGCGTTTTTGACCGCTATACAGGGAAACCGATTTGAAACACTGTTTATCCTGACACTGTTCACCGGTATGCGTGAGGGCGAGGTACTGGGTCTGACGTGGGACTGCATTGACTTTCATACAGGTATCATCTCTGTGGAAAAGCAAATGCAGCTGCATCAGGACAAGGGGAGCAAGGGCTATGAGTTGGTTTCTCCGAAGAATGGCCGAAGCCGTACCATCGCCGCGGCACAGACTGTCCTTGCCCGGTTGCAGCAGCAGCGCCGATGGCAAATGCAGCAGAAGCTTCTGTTGGGTAGTGACTGGCAAAATCCGGAGGGTCTGGTCTTTACCAACGAGTTCGGTGCACACCTGACGAAGCCAACAGTCTACCGCGAGTACAAGCGCATCGTTGCAGCCATCGGTTGTCCCAACGCCCGTTTCCATGATTTACGGCACTCCTACGCTGTCGCCGCGATCCGCGCCGGAGATGACATCAAGACTGTGCAGGGTAATCTGGGTCACGCCACCGCTGCTTTCACGCTGGACGTATACGGCCATGTGACTGACCAGATGAAGCGCGAAAGTGCCGACCGCATGGAGCGTTTTATCCGCACAGTTTCCGCCGGTTGACCCCATAAGGCTAAAAGCAAGGCTAAAACCGGCTTTTGGGCATGAAAAAACTCCCGAAACACAGGTGTTTCGGGAGTTTTGGTTGGAGGTGACACCCGGATTTGAATTGATCGAGATATGTATTGCCATGGCGCACTTGTTACGATTCGGGTGCTTATTGTGCGGAATACAGCCACTTTTGATGCTTGCCTGTGTTATTGCTTCTGAGACGTTTTTTCTCCTTCAAGGGAAAAAATAAGGGAAAACTTTTCCTGAAAATTTGATAGCGAAATCATGTGCTCCTGCCCGTGGATTTGCAACTGTTTTATTCCGCGTTGTCAGCGTTTTGCGCAATTATAAAGTGAATTACCTAACATTGTTATAATCAGGCGTGAGCTGCGCACGGCGGGATATGCCGACAAGCGTAAATCTTATCTCACGCCAGAAGGAGGTAATTCATTATGATACCCTATATTTGCTATAACGATTTGGAAGAGTTCTACACACTGAAAAGCGTTTGCAATCTGCTGAAAATGGATAAAGAAACCTTGAAGCAGAGTTGCAAAAAATACGACATCAACCCGCAGCGCAATGAGATCGGCGACTGGGGATTGAGCCGCTATGACCTGCGCCGTCTGCATAATTTTTTATACAAGGAGGGCAGACCTGGCTCTAATGGAAAGGATGACGATCCGTGGGCATGACAGAGCTTTTGACAGTAGCGGAAACCGCCGCGCTGCTGAAAACCACGAAGCAGCAGGTAAGGAAGATGATCGCACAACAGCTGATACCTGCGCTGAAGATCGGAAGAGAATGGAGGGTGAGCAAAGAGTACTTAAATGAGTTCTTGAAGGCCAACATGAACTGACTTTTTCATCACTGTGACACTCCCTGTCCACGCAATGTGCTATAATAGTTTTTACCACAACGGACAAGGAGGGCATATGATGACGAAGGATTTTCTGTTACGGCTGACGGAGGAGCATTACGGCGCGGGGGCGTTCCCCGTCTACGGACGACTGCTGGAGGAGCAGCGGCTGACGCGGGGCGGGCCGCTGCTGCCCATGTGGCATTGCACCGCAGCGCTGCGGCGGGCGTTCGGGGAGGACAGCGTGCTGGTGCTGGGCTGCACCAACGACTCGCTGCTGGCACACCTGCTGGGCGCGACGCCGGTGAACCCGCTGCCGCCCCACTACCATTGCCCCAGCTGCCACCGCCTGAGCTTCGATGCTCACGCGGATGACGGCTGGGATCTGCCCGACCTTGCCTGCCCCGAATGCGGCGCACCGATGGCGGCGGACGGTCATAACCTGCGAAGCCGGTCGCTGATCGGCGAAAGCGTTGTGTCCCTGCAAGTGCCGCAGGAGCGGTTCGCGCCGGTGTGCGCGTGGCTGCGGGACTACTGGGCGCAGCGGGACTGCCAGACCGATACCGAGCCGTACAGCGATGCGGAGGTCATGGGGCTGCGGCTCACGCTGCCAGAGGGCGTACAGGGTATGTTCGAGGTGCGCGTTCTGTACCCCACCGCCCGGCTCAATCCGCTGCCGTCCGATGTGCCGCCGCTGCACACGGCGTACCGGCGTATCAAGGGCATGGGGCTGCGGTTGGCCTCTGACGCATGGACGAGTGCGGAGAGGGACGCTGTGGAGCGTGGGCGCATGGCGTTTGAGGATGTCCTCACGTTCCGGGAGGATGTGTACGAGCTACTGCGGCAGCATACGCCGCCCAAGCAGCGCAGGGAGAACGGCTTGCCGTGGGCAATCTCGGAGGACGTGCGGAAGGGTAAGTACGCCGCGCAGGGGATGCCCAAGCTGATCGAGAACTACCTGCGCAAGCAGCTGCGCGTCCCGGCGCACTACATTGAGAGCATGAAGCACATCCGCTATCTGCCGCGCAAGGGAGATTGCGTGGGGAGGATGATGTTCGAGGGGGAGAGATGAATAGAGGGACAAAGGGAGGGAGCTTGAAGCTCCCTCCCTTTGTAGAGTTTGGCGTTTTAATATCGTCCGCTTTCTGCGACCCTGCTTTTCTACAACATCTTTGTCGTTTCAGATAGATTTGCCCCAATTGCTGTATCTTCACTGGCCTCAAGGGGTGCACCAATAGGTTCGCCACCGACCATCGTAAGGAGCGAAACTGCAGAATCGTTATCGGATGCATACATTCTTTGCTTAGTACAATCTAATCCGCGACAGCCTTGCAGGATATTGATTACCTTCACCTCGCGTCGTTTGTTAAAAGGTTTTGCGTAATAGTGATCAAATGTATTGAACAGGTTCATATCTGCTCGTGCTGTTGTGCAGTTAATAAAATTACAATCCGATACTTCTGTAACGATCCCGCACGGCTTTCCAATTATGCTGCTTCTTACAAGGTAACATGACATGCAGTCAGCAGTTCGAAAAGTGCACATAGATATAATGTTTGGAAAATCTTTCTTTGAGGCAGTACGCGAAAGATTAAGCATAGAATCGCTTCGCCTATTTTTTCGGGTTTCAAAGAATGATTCTTTATGTAGCACATTCATGTTGGCATGCCAATCATTAAAATCACATGAAGTGACAGAGATGTTGCTCCCGCAATTGGCCATAACTATATGGTTCCAGCATTTGTTAAACTGACATGCACGGATTTCCAACTTTTTTTCTCCTCCTTTATGTAGAATATGGGAGCATTCATCAAATCGACAATCTTCAATCTTCCCGCCGCCCATGCCTGTGCACAAAAAGCTTCCAGCGACAGGAACACACTCTATAAATGTAGATCTTTCGGCCTTTAAATCATAAAAAATAATGCCAGCGTTTATATTTTCAAACCCGCAATGTTTTATTGAAAGCGTCTCTGCCTCTATTAGGTTTGGCACCGCACTTTCTGAATACACGCCCTGTATGTGGCATTTCAATAATTCTATACCGGTTTCCTCGAATATGGGATCATATTTAATCCCGGCTATGGAGCTAGGCAAATCACCTAATCCTATTTGGCAGGTATCAAATAGGCCACTTCCGTGAGGGAAAGATGGCCTTAAAAAGCCACTTCCCGGCTTAATAATTCGACAAGCCTTAAACAGCGAAGATTGCGCTCGCACATAGTAGCAACAGTTTATAAACTTGCATTTTGTGAAAGTTACTACTGCACTTGACATCGACGCATCAATAAACGGATGCGTATCACAACCATGGCACACTACGGTGCAACACTGCATTGACAGACTGCCAGTTTTTTCAACCTTAATCTCATCAGCGCCGGCAGATTCATTGTAGTGAATTTCACAGTTTTCAAATCGTAATTCGCCCTCACAAAGAATTCGTGCACCCATGTGTACAATCGCATTTCGATATACCTGAACTTGCCCCTCGGAGATGTGCACAATACTGTCAATGGTTATTTCTTGAGCTTCAGGGACAGTAGCGTTGGAATCAATAGTAGGTTCATCCGATGACACCTCGAGAAATTCAGGAGCATCTCCACTCCATTCCCATTCTATCGATGCTGAATTGTATTTTGTGCAGAAGTATGTCCGCCCATAAGTGTTTAATTCTCGCTGAACAGTTTCCTGAATTTCTCGGCGCTTTGCAGGTCCAAGGTTCAATTCGTCGAGATAAATCTTCAAGTTGTTTGGAATCCCATCTTCGCATGTTTCGCCGCTTATTACGACGTGTTGTTCTAAGATGCAGCGGTATAAAACATCGGGCTTTTCCACACAGCGCAACTGTTCTTTCGTCAATCTCCCGCTCGCCTTTTCCAAGCCATCAGCAACAGCCCTATTGTATTCCTGAAATACAGCCTCATTCTCCTCAGATAATTCGCAATCTCCATCTGCATAGACCTGTAGCAGTAGGTATAATACCCGTTGGTCCGCTTCATCCAGCTTTTTGACATTCTCCTGCTCCTCTAAACGAAGATAGCATCTGTCATATAATTTTTGTATACTGCTTTGCGTTTGGCATATACTCTCCATGACATCTGCAAGTACGCTACTGCATTCGTTGCAGTTATTAACATACATCTGCATAAAAATTGTCTGGAGATTAGCCAAATTTCGAATGTCCTTCAATATGAGCTTCTTGTCACCGCGGTAGAAGGTTAGCGCATTGAACAGCGTTTTATACCATGGGCGATTTTTCAGTGCGTCAACAGATGCAGCAGAATCTCGAAATATTTCCTCTGCTGCAGATCTCAAATCAGCATCATTAATTGATAGGCTGCCCTTTATAGCAATAGATAGTGTATCTGTATTCATATCAATATTACTCCCCTAATACTTCATTTTTTCGAGTTTTTCCGATCTTCTACGCATCTCCGCTTGCGTGATGCGCATAGCCGGTGTAACAATTTTTGCCGCCCTCGCATCTGCCGTCGCTGCCGCCGTGGTGGCAATCGCCGCCGTGGTAGCCATCAATTCTGCCTGCATAGATTCGTAATAGTAACTAATGAGAATAACGCTTATTCCAATGGTGATACCGGACAACGCATGAGATATCTCATCACCAAATGGTACGTCTTTCAAGTACGCTCGAAGAGCTTCTCCCAAAAGTGCCGTAAGGCATACGGTCATCGTTGTCAACAAAATATCTGCAACAGCTTTTTCGCGTTCTGCCTGAGATAACTCCTTACTGTTTAAGACTTTTATTGCACGGATCACTGCATAAATTGCCTCACGCAGCAGCATAACAACGCTTTTTGCTGTTGTTACAAAAGTGTTGATTAAAAAAGTAAGGAGATTCGATACAAATCCAGAAAAAAAGCCGGTCCCAAATGCATCTAAAACTTTGTCCCACTTGCCAATCACTCGTTTTCTTGTATTTTCCAGTGCGATCCTTAACCTGCTAACAGCTTCAGGAAGTGTTAGTTCTTTATTTTTATAACAGCGCATAAGGTCGGAAACGCACATCATGGCTTCATCGTTGAATTCTATCAAAACAATAGCGAGAGCTTCTCGTGCCCCCAGTGTAAAGCCTTCTTTCACGCCGGTTTTTGCCACTTCAACACTTTGTTTTTTGAATGCAGCTTCAGACTGTTTTCGGCGAATCATTTCTCTCGCCGCATCATCCAGCGCAATGGCCTGTTCTGTATTGATACCAAAATACTCTGCATTGGTCTTTCCATCTTTTCGAGTTTTAGATAACCATTCGCGCAGAGGCATATCCCCTTTTGACTGGTTGGCAGCGCTTTCCAGCATCGTAAGATTTTTTTCGTTATATGCCAGCTTTACACGATCTTGTTCAGACATGAATAGAAAGTTTTGCGGCATAGACTCAATTTCACCAACCGACACAATATGTTCTAATTGAGCCCGGCCATCACGCGGCAATGCGCCCCCGGTATAACCGCTATATATGCTTTCATTCTTCTTGAGTATTTCTTTCCGTATTAGCCTCTGTTGCCCAGCATATTTCCCGCGGTCTGCCTCTGCAGAATACGGCGTGCTCCACTCCTTATAGCGCTCTGCGTCGGTTTCGGTAGCAGTAATTCCATTTGTGAAATTATGAAGGGTCGTTACATTCCCACCAGTCTGATCCTCAAACGCGGAAAGTCCGAAAGCTGATAGGATCGTCCTTGTAACAATAGCATTGCATTCTCTCACCACGCCTGTTAATGTTGGAATTGCGTCACCAGCAGCGTAGTCATGCATCTCTGCCAAGATTTCTTCTCTACTCTTTTGATTTATATCCATAACTGCCCTCCTTACGATTTATGCTCTCTCCACATACTCCCCTTGACTCTTCAGCCACATATCAATGCCCTTGCCGAACACCTCTGCCGAAATGAGCCAGCCGTTGGCGTCCTCGGAGAGCACCTGCGCTGTGGGAAGCCGGTCCAGCACTGCTTCCAGCGACGGGCCGGTGTAGCGGAAGCGGATGTGCTCCAACCGCCCACCGTACATAAACTGGACGCGTTTTCGGAACTCGCCCTCCTCAAACCGTTTGGCGTAGGGGACGCGGAAATGCTCGTTCAGTACCTTCACCGACCGGATGCGGTCGATGCGGTAGATCGTCGGGAACAGGTCGTCGGGGTTGTCGAAGTCCGTCTTGTCCTCCAAAAACGCCGTCAGATAGAAGTAATACTCGGAGAACATGATGCCCACCGGCTGTACCCGGCGCTGCACCAGCTTGGGTTCTTTCATGCGTTCGTACCCGATCTCAATGACCTGCTGATTGCGGATGGCCTGCCCCAGCTCCCACAGGTCGCCCAGCACACTCTGGCCGTGGTGGGGCGGGATGTAGTGCAGCTTCTCGTTGGCCACCAGCTCCCGCACGGCCTTCTGACTCTCCTGCGGCACGGCGCAGTCGATGAGCTTGTCCAGTATGCCGCCCATGTCCTTGGCGGGCAGGGAGCGGCTCTCCAGCAGGATCTTGCAGATCGCCAGTATCTCGCTGTTAGTCAGCCCCCGTGGGTTGCCGGACACCATGCGGTAGCCCCGCTGGTTGCCGTCGTAGATGACCTCACGCTCCACATGACGCTCGGCAAGAAAACAGCGCAAGTCCTCCACATCACGCTGGATGCTCCGCTGCGTGACGTGGAATTCCTGCGCCAAGTCCGATTTTTTCAGCACCGCGCCCTGCTCCAGGCGGGTGTACAGCTCCAACAGACGCGCCGATTTCAGTTCGGATCGCTGTTCCATATTCCCTCTCTTTCCCATGCGCCCTCAAACACATATTTATATCCAATAAATATAATACTATGTCCGTAAGCTCATGTCAATTATTGTCTTTTTTCGCTACCATAGAGGTGGGAGATGATGTGCATGAAAGAGGTCTACGCGGACAAATATCGTCAGATCGGGCTGAAGATCGCCTACTACCGCAAGCTGCGGGGCTTGACGCAGGAGCAGCTGGCGGAACGGCTGGAGCTGAGTCCAGCCTTCATCGGCCATGTGGAAGCACCTAATATCAACAAAGCGGTGTCGCTGGACACGCTGTTTGATATTGCCGTCGCTCTGGACGTGCCACCATACAAATTCCTGACCTTCGACGAGTAACGTTTTTATTCGACCACAGTATACCACGGAATACGCATTGTGTCAGCAGATTTTACCAAATTATCCGCCGCTATATCACGGAATATATGGCAATTTCCATAAAATAGTACAGAGGTACCGTCATTTTACTTCCTCTGCCATCGAGTATACCGCAGAGGGTGGACAACCTATGTCACTCTGCCGAAAATTATAAAAACTCCGCCGGCGCAGCTGCATCGGCGGAGTTTTTTGCGCTTTTTTGCAGAAAGGACAGTGCCTGTCCGCCCCGTTCGCTATACTGCGGGTATCAAGATATGGAGAGGAGCTTTTTCGTGGAAACTGTTTTTGCGATTCTATACAGTCTCGTGGGCTACTGGGCAGTGAACCGCACCATCTACGCCCACTACGTCATGGTGGGTGACATCGGCAGCATCATTCTGCGCAAGTGGATGGTGGGGCTTATCGCCGGGCCGGTCTGCATCCCGTGGGCCATCATCAAGCTGGTGGCGGCGAACAAAAACGGCTGAGAGAGGAGAGACGAATATGAAACGTTGGATAACCGGGATTTTGGCCTTGTTGATGGCAACCGTATTTACCGCCTGCGGCAATTCAGGTGCAGAGACGCCCGACACAAAAGACCCCGCCGACATTGCGCGGGATATTGCTGCGGCGGAGGTGCTGGGCGACACGTTGGCCACAGCCTACGAGAATGGGCTGCCTATGGCGGAGGACTGGTTGGATCTGTACTTCATGGGGTCGTCCGATCCGGGCCCAGAACGCCGCACCGAGATCGAAGCGCAGTATCCCACCAATGAGGAACTGCTGTACGGCATCAGCGCAGCCGATGCGGATGCCGCAGGCTGGTACGATATATGGTATGCGGTGCATTTCCATCTGTGGTACGCTGGCAGCAGAGGTTATGAAGAATACGATGATTACGGCAACTACATAGGCGATGGGCAAGCCAATTATGGCAATCATTCAGGCAGCGAAATGATCAGCGAGTCCCGCGTACAGAAGATCAATGAAGTGACGGTCACGCAGATGGCCACCCAGTGGAAGAACGAGAATAACTATTCACGATCCGTCAGCTCGAAGATCACCACCGTAAATGTTCGGATATTTCTGGCAGATTACCGTTACAGCGGCAGCGTTGTTACCGCTACCACTGAGGTGGAGTATTGGATCGGCGGCGGCAGCCCGACCGGCGCTGTGTACGCTACCGTGATCATCGATCTGTACACCGGCGATGTGTTATCGGCATCGATCGGGTGAGGGACACTTTCCGGTTTCTCCCCACCCTCCAAATATATACTATAAAGGTGAAGGCCTCCGGGTAATTCCCGGGGGCCTATTTCTGTATTTTGGAGGAATTTTGCTATGACCGAACCCCGCACCTGTGCCCACTGCGGTACTGCCGAAGGAGAGCTTACCGAGTTCAACGGCAGGCTCTACTGCCTCGACTGTTTGGACGACCTGACCCTTATCTGCACCGACTGCGGTAGCCGTTTCCTACGCACCTGCAACCGCAGTGAGAACGATGACTTCCCCATCTGCCCCGAATGCTATGACCGGGACTACACCCGCTGCGTCCGCTGCGGGCGCATCATCGACACCGACCACTGCTGGTATCCGCTGGACAACGACGATCCCTACTGTGCCGATTGCTGCTCTACCATCGAGAACAGCCCCATCCACGACTACTACTTCAAGCCCTACCCCATCTTCTATGGCGAAGGCCCGCGCTATTTCGGTGTGGAGCTGGAGATCGACGACGGCGGGGAATGCGACAGCAGTGCGGAGACGCTGATGGACATCGCCAACCAGTCCAAAACGCTGGCCTACTGCAAGCACGACGGCTCATTGGACGATGGCTTCGAGCTCGTCACCTACCCCATGTCTCTGGACTGCCAGCTGCATGAGATGCCCTGGGCAGCGGTGCTGGATAAAGCCATCAGTATAGGCTACCTGTCCCACCAAGCGGGCACCTGCGGGCTGCACGTCCATGTATCCCGCAAGGCCTTCGGGGACACTTTGGACGCGCAGGACAACGCCATTGCCCGCGTGCTGTTCTTTGTGGAGCGCCACTGGGCAGAGCTGCTGCGCTTCTCCCGCCGCACCCAGCGGCAGCTGGAGCAGTGGGCAGCCCGCTACGGCTACCGCGACCGACCCGGTGAGATGCTGGAGCACGTGAAGAAAGGTCACGGCAGCCGCTATACCTGCGTCAACCTCACCAACGCGGACACCATCGAATTCCGTATGTTCCGGGGGACGCTGAAACTAAATACGCTTATCGCCACATTGCAGCTTGTCGACCACATCTGCGATGCGGCGATTTTTATGTCCGATGACGAGCTGCACGATCTGTCCTGGAGCAGCTTCGTCAGCGCCATCAAAGAACCGGAGCTGGTGCAGTACCTGAAGGAGCGCAATCTCTATGTCAATGAGCCTGTGGAAGTGGAGGGAGAAGTCTGATGTGCTGCTTATTTGGAATTTACGACTACGGCCATAGCCTGACCGTCGCGCAGAAGAAGCGTCTTGCTTCTGCGTTGGCCGTTGCCAGCGAAGATCGCGGTACGGATGCCACTGGCATCGCCTATAACCACAACGGTCATCTGACCGTCTACAAGCGCCCCTATCCTGCACACCTGATGCGGTTCAAGCTGCCCGATGATGCTGCCTGCATTATGGGGCATACGCGCATGACCACCCAGGGAGACGAGAAGCATAACTACAACAATCACCCCTTTGAGGGCACAGCGGGTATCCCCTTTGCGCTGGCGCACAACGGTGTGCTGTATAACGACCTGACGCTCCGCAAGGACAAGAACCTACCCCGCACCCGAATCGAGACAGACAGCTATGTGGCCGTGCAGTTACTGGCGCAGCAGGGCGAGCTGAGCTTCCGGAGCATCCGCAGTGCCGTAGAACCCCTCAGAGGCACGCTGACGCTATCCATTTTGGACAACAGGGACGATCTCTACATCATCAAGGGCAACAATCCGCTGACGCTGTACCACTTCCCGCGGATGGGGCTGTATGTCTACGCCAGCACAGAGCAGATACTCAAGAAGGGGCTGAAAAAGGGCATGCCACGCATGGAGCAGCCCTTTGAGGTGATGCTCCGGGAGGGGGATATATTGCGGATAGACCGGCAGGGGCGGTACACGGTTGAATGTTTTGATACCCGCAACCTGTGGGACGGCACGGCACATTTCAGCTGGCCGTATTGGGACGTGTACGCTGGGCAGAACGAGTATATCGACGATCTGAAATCCGTGGCGGCCGCCTACGGCTACACGCCCCATGACATAGACGTGTTCCTCGGGTATGGTCTTTGCCCGGAGGAGATAGAGGAGATCATGTGCTGCGGGGAGGTATGAAAAGATGCGAGTAGTAATGGTAGAAGTTGGGAGGAAAGCCTGTGAAATGGAATTGGAAGATAGCCTTGCAAGTATGCAGCGTGCTGTTGGCGGTCTTATTCAAGCTGTGTACGAACCCGGAGGACGAGACGCAGCCCTGATTTGCAACGAGGAGGGCAAGCTGCTGGAACTGCCGCTAAACCGGGCTCTGCGGGATGAGGATGGAAAAATTTACGTTGTCATCGCCGGGACCTTCTTTATCTGCGGCGCACCGCCGGACAGTGAGAGCTTCACATCTCTGACGGACGAGCAGGTCGCCTACTGGCTGAAGCGCTTCGCCAAGCCGGAGTTCTTCGTCAACGTCAACGGTCAGATCCTCTGCGTCCCGGTGGAGGAACCGGGAGTGTGAAAGCAGAACATTACCCCGGTAGGGCGATATGCCTTACCGGGGCAGTGTTTTCGCGCTTTTTTAGTCTCTTTTGGGCGTGGGGAAGCTTCGTATTCGTCCTCAGCTTCCCTCACAACTACAGAAAAAGTTGCCCCGTATACTCACAAGAACAGCATGCAGTCTGACCCGCTTAACAAGCACCTTGTGCTTAATACGGGCCATCCTTTTTCTGTTCTTGCTCGGTCAGCTGGACAAGAACACCTCGAAGGGGATAAATCTTATAAAAGGTATATGCATGGATGTTTTACCCCTGGAGGATTTTGCCCTTAAGTCAGAAACACCTATTCAACATTGTGCTGATCGCGGCTTTCAGTGTCTGCCGCGCATCATCATTTAAAACCTGGCGCATGGCATGCTCTGTCAGCAGAGACTTTAACTCCAGCAATGTAGGCTCATAATCACGTCCTTTTTTGATAATACCTTTGCAAAATGCGGGGATGTCGTATTTACGGTTAACAGACGACCATCTGATAAGAGACGCGCTTTTTTCGCATAGCCCTTCGACAGACGATTTGTTTGTATACGGGGAAGCCCACATCTTCTGATAAGTCAGCAGGGAGATGTTCCAGGTCTGCCTGTTCTGCGTAATACGCCGTACTATCTCATCTACTGCGTCAGAGTGATCTTGAAGAAATCTTGCATACCCGCCCCTTTGCAAAACAGAACCTCGACGATAGCTATACAAGCGCTCCTCCTGAATAGTGAGGCACTTGTCAGTTGCCGACCAGAGCAGCATATTGAGCCGGATCAACGGGAGATCATCGCCCGCAATAAAGTCAGTGGCAAGTACGTATTCCCACTCTGCAGCCTCTTCTTGGGACGCAATGGAGCGACCAAGGGTAATGGATAGGTATGTCCATGCTTCCCTGCAATGTGTATTATCTACGGCCAAGACCTGCGTGATCTTTTCCAGAAATCGTATCGCCGAAATACGCTGAGCGGCAGTCGCTTTGTGGAATTTGCTGAGTACAGTCAAAAGCGTATCAGCCGTGATTTCGGTTGGCAGCCTGCCGCCATATCGCACATCGGCGAGAATGCAGAGAGCCAAAAATGGATTTGCGTATATGTCGCATTCATCCAGCACGGCGCCTATATAGCTGTAAGGCACATCAACCCTGCGGCCACTCATCACATGTGTGTATTCATTTACAGAGGTTTGGAGCAATGCCGCTATGGAGTCACTATCGTATGCATAATCTTCATCTTCGGTGGTAAGAAGATACTCTTTTGCCTCCCCCATCAGCCTCCTTGCAATGGAAGCCAGAGTGCACTCAAGTCCTGCTTGATATGGCTTTTCTGCAAGAGCCCATAATTCATCTATCTGCGACCTCCGGTGCTTACTGTCCTTAAGACTATCATATTGCCACATGTAGTATTTTTGCCGAAAGTGGGCATTGGCAGCTTCAATCATTTCGTCTGTCCTAATGAAACTGACATAACGGCGAAATATGACTTCCGCAAAAAAGCGGCAATCCTCTTCGCTCATAGAGGCCAGATACTGCAGGGCGGCAGGATCATCCTTGCCGAGAATGTCCGCTATTGCGGACTTATACGTTTGCGGAGGGGCATCATCTTCGGCATAGGCAAATGTTACCTCTGACTGAATATTGCCTATGGCGCTGGCAACTGTTGTGGAAGAAGTGCCGCCAGCTCGCGCACGCTCTATGGCTTTTTCATGCAAGGCTTCCGAAAGGAACCGATAGGCATCGCGCATTTCCGACGGGGCATCGTCATACAGTGTCGGATTTTTCCTCTCATCTAAATACACTTTTCGTTCTACAAGGTATTCGCCGTGTGTGGATACATAGTCCTGGTATTGCAGGGAGCAAAGCACGTCCTGATCACAGAGAAGCGCGATCAGCACATCTCTCTTGTCAAGTACACTGGGACTGTTCGTACGGCATTCAGAAATCAAAGCAGTTTTGCAGATGAACCTGGATTCATCGTGAGCGGACTTGCTGCCCAACATATTCAGAATTTTGGACTGAATTTCAGCCCGATATGCATCTATTTCCTTGTGAAGCGGGGAAGTAGATGCTTTTTCAGAAAGGGGAGTACATTTCTCTTTTGAGAGAAAGCCTTGCCCGATAGGGCGTACATTGTCGAGCAGAATTGAAAAGTCCATTACAAATAACCTCCCCCAAAATTCTCAAAAAAAGCAGGCGAAAAACGGCGCAAAGCCTTATGGCAAAAGGGATTTTGCGGTTTTAAGATAGTGTTTTTACACCCGCCAACTGGTCAGCGAAGGTGGGCTATTGATGGTAGGATACCTCCTGCAAGGTGCACTTTGGCAAAAATAAGCAGGAGGTAAAAATGAAAATTATTCGCGTTTTAACTGACTCAGGTCAGCTCATCTTCCTCACCGAGGAAAATGGCCGATACGTCCCGCTTCCGGACGACTTCTGGCGGCGAAAAATACCAAATTACCGATACCTTACGGGAACCGGTCGGCAAAAACAGCAGAAGAAATTGCTGAAAACTGTTGATGTGAAAAGCATCCGCGTTTCAACGGACTTCCCTCCCGCGCGGAAAAAGATCCGCAGCGACAATGACAAGCGCCCGCCAACGACGACGGACTGTCGACAAGGTGTGGCGGCTCTAATGTCGCTGCTGGATGTGTTCCCCGACCCAGAGGTCGGCGCGATGCTGTTGGCAACAGTGCTGATGGGCCTGCGTGCCGCAGACCTGAGGAACGGTGAGCCATCTCTGCGACCCTGCGTGGCCTTCCGCGGGCCGCCGCACTTGGAGTCAGCGCTGAAGAGCCTGTTCAGGCACATTTTACCGCGAAAGCAATGGGAAGGCAAGCACTTTTCCGTTCGGCGGAAGTGTGTGACCGACCTGGACGAACCCCTCAGCTTGGTGGACATTTCGCGGGTCAAGATCCGGGTGGAAAAGCTCAAATCCGTCTGGCTTCCGCTTCTGCCTGAGAACGCCGTTCTGGTGGTTCTGCACGGTCGGGATACCACCTGGGGCAAGCTCGGCGATGACCTGTCCCAGGTCGGGGTGGTGTTCATGAACAGCAGCCTCTCCGCCAACGGCTGGGGCGCGGCAAGCGTTCCTACCTATAGCCTGACTGCTTGGGACGACGATCTTCTTGAGAAGGTCATCGCCAAATCACCGCAGGCGGCGTGGATGTTGGGCTGGTGGTGGGGGACAAGCAGGGATGACTGGGCGCAGGATGTTATCCACCGTGCTCATGATCAGCTTGGAAACCCGGGTGGTCGCTTCCGAACCTTTGCCTACGAGTCGAAGGCTCTCTGCCGGGCGGTGGCCTATCAGGTGCTGCTGGACTTCGTGGCTCTGACCGGTGACCGCCAGTGGCTGCCTCCGGACAGGGCAAACGCCTACCGGCAGCGCCTGCAGGACATCTTCGATCCAGCTCCGCCACCTCTTCCGATGGCACCCCGACGGGCTGAGGACGCGGGCGTGTACCTCGAAAAATTAAGCGGTTTGGTTGAAAACAATCCTGATCTAATCATTCCGCCGGAGCAGCCTTATGTCCGTCCTCAGCGCGGTAAGATCGCGGCTGCGTGGCGCTGTATCAGCGGCGAGGAATACCTAGTCATGGAGGAGAAAGTCTGGATGATGTGGTATGCCAAAGCGGTCAAGGCTGACAACACCATTGATGCCGCGTTTCTCCAAAAGCCGAGGTGGGAACTCGAGCTGCAGAAGGTCCTGGGAACAGCGGGTGTCATCAAGACGCCAAACACAGGGCATCGTTACCGCTACGACCTGCTGGCAAACGGCACCCGGGACAGTACCTATGTGGTGGCAACACCGGCCAGACTGCTGCAGGAAACCGGGCAAAAGGCGGGGCAAAACGCCCCGCCCCCGGCAAAACCCTTTGCCGGAGTTCTTGCCGGAAACGATGAGGAAAACACGAACGATTTGTGCGTGAAAGGAGGCCAACAATGGTGGAAAATGAAGAATACACGCATGATACAGCTAAAATAGAAACGGCGCAAACTACGGCAAACGGGGTAGCACCCCTTGCGGGAAATGATGCTGCAAATCCTTACGCCGATTTGGCTGTGACCGAGCAGCTGCCGCAGTCGCTGCAGCCTGCACCTCTGCGCCGCAGGCAGACAGAACTGCCAAAGCCCTTCAACGGACTTACTGCCGCGCAGACCACCTCCGTTTCTGATCGGGTCATGTACTACATTCGTGAACTGTGCCATCAGTGCGGCGCGTCTGTCGATTTCGGCTACTGGAGGAAGATCACGAATCGTGTTCTTAGGGGTTTGACCGACCGCAAGCCGCTGGTGTGCCCGGCACGGGCTGGTTCAGGAAAATCCACCTGGATCACGGCATTCTTGTTGACGGCCTGTGAGCTTCAAATCAAAGGCGACCCGCTGGCTGACGTGTTCAGCGTGTTGCTGGTGCTGCAAAAAATCGAGTCACTGAACGGTATCCGCGATACCATTGCTGACTTTTTTCCGAATGCGCCGGAAACGCTGGTCGTCCCCTTGCAAGGGTGGACAGCCGCTAGCCAGAAGGCCGGCTTCTGCAAGAACAAGCAAGTCACATCCTTTGACCAGTGTCCTCGGGATAACTGCACCTTTGCGGCCTCTTGCGGCGTGCTGCGGTTCGGTCAGCTGGCTGGGCAGGCGTTCGTACTGGGTGTCTCTCAGGCGCGGTTCGACCTGCTGCGAAAGGGAAACGCCCTGGATGGCCTTCTCTACCAGGACGAGAATGCCCACCCGCGCATTCTGATCTTCGATGAAAAGTTTGAGTTCGCACCGCTCTATCACTTGACCCAGACCACGTTGGATGCGGCCTCCAGCCAGCTGGAGCAGCTGATCACCCAACGCGACCTGAAGGATCGCCGGGTGTTTGAGAAGCAGCGGTGGACAACAACACTTTTGCGGCGCCCGTTCTCGCTGCTGCGGGAACGGACCTGCATCGAGCTGGACGAGACGATCAAAGCTATGGCCGACATCCCCTATGGCCTTTGCAGCCTGATGGATGCGGATAATGCGGAAAAAGAACGCTTCGGCCAGTTCCGGGACTACCTGAACGGATCAGGCAGAGCCTTCCGGACACCGGCACTGTCGGAGGCCGTCGAGGTTATCGACCGCCTATATCGCGGCGAGTGTCTGTTCACGAAGCTGGGGGCGTTCACGATTCTCGGCGCGGACGAGCCGCAAATCAGCTTCGGTGATAGCTTGACGCTGGTGTTTGACGCCACCGCCCAAGTGGACGGTGATTACCAGTATTTGGATGCAGAGATGCTGCCGCAATCCAAGCCCCGCCATATGGAGAAGCTTTGCCTGCATGTGTACACCACCGCCGACATGAATGTGTCCCGGCTGGCCATGCGGAAGAGCTGGAAGCTGCCTGGCTTCTGTGCCCTGACGGAGGACATCCTGCGACGCTACGAGGGTAAAATGTTCCTGACCACCTACAAAGACCTGGCCGCGGAAATTCCGAAGCTCCTTGACCCGCAGGCGTTGAGCCGCCTGCTGCTGGATGGGGAAACGTGTCCGTATTTCGGCGGCACCAACGGCTCAAATGAATTTAACACCGCCTCGTTGGTGATGCTGCTGGGCTATCCGCGTTTGTCCCCTCAGATATATCTGGAACGCGCCTTTGTGTATTGGGGGCGCTCTGGGATTCGGGAGCAGGTTCAGGAGCAGATGGTCCAGTGGTCGCCGCTGAATGTGCAGCAGCGACCTGATCTCCACACGCAGCTGCCGCTGACGATGGCGTATGAAGTATATCACTTGGCGGCGCGGTTGGAGCAGGAGATCTACCGCTGTCAGCTGCGAAATGCGGTCTGCGATAAGGTCGTCCACGTGTTCCTGTTCGCCCCGCCACAGGCGTTGTATGACCGGCTTGGCAAACGCTTTCGCGGTGCTATGTCGGTGCATGAAAATCTGACGCCAAGCTGCATTGTTCAGGCGCAGGCCAACGCGAAAACATATGCCGGTCAGTCCACCGTCTACGCTCGCTTCGCGGCGTGGTTGAGCGGCTGGGATAGAGCAGCGACACCGCTGAGCAGCATCCTGCACGATACAGACATCGGCGCGGAAAGTTGGAAGAAGCTTCGCAAAAGCGAGCGATTTGCGCCGCTGCTGGCGCAGTACGGTGCAGAGATGACCGGTCGCGGTCGGAACGTGAAAATAGAAGAAAAGTCGCAAAAATGCGCGTAAGGAGGATGGACATGATGCGAGAATTGAGCATGGAAGAAACGATTGCCGTCATCGACGGAGCAGTTGAAATGACCCAGGCAATCATCTACGCCTTGTGCGATGTGGATGAAAATGAGGCTGAATATGCATTCATCATTTCGGAGGAGGACTGAACATGAAACGAGATACTAACAACAACGTAAGCGACGGCATTGAGCTTTCCGCGGTCACCAATATTTCCAACCTTCCCCTGGCACTGACCGTACTGGAAGCCGGACAGGTGCTGCGGGTTGGCCGCAGCGTGACCTACGAGCTCGTCCGCTCTGGGCAGCTCCGGAGCGTCCGGATTGGGAGAAGTATCCGAATCCCTCGCGATGCGCTGGTCGAGTACCTGCAGCTTGCAAGCTGACGGAGTGGGGGACATACCCCACCCTTACCAAACACATGACTTTGGAGGAAGAATATGGCAAACAACAAAAGAGCTGCCCACGGCAGCGGCACGATTCGGAAGAAGACCGTCACACGGAATGGTCAGACTTACGCATATTGGGAAGCGCGCATCACTACGGGCTACGATGCTGGAACCGGTCGGCAGAAGCAGCGTTCTGTTACCGGCAAGACGCAAAAAGAGGTGCGGGAAAAGCTGCAAGCGCTGGCCGTGGAGGTCAACAGCGGTACATATCAGGAGCCGTGCCGGATGACGCTGGGAGAGTGGCTGGACATCTGGGTGGAAAACTACCTGAGTGCCTGCAAGCCGCGCACACGGCAGATTTACGAGAGCGACATTCGGGTACATATCAAGCCCGTACTGGGGGCAGTCAGGATAGAAAATCTCCTGCCCCACACCGTGCAGACCTTTTATAACGCGCTGGCGTCGGATAAGCCTGACAAACCCGGCCTGTCGGCAAAGACCATCAAGAACATCCACGGCGTACTGCATCAAGCACTGAAGCAGGCTGTGCTCAACGGCTATATCCGGACCAACCCATCTGATGCCTGTACCTTACCGCGAGGACAAAAAGCAGAGATCAAGCCGCTGGATGAGGACGATGTGGCCGCCTTTATCCGGGCTATTCAGGGGCATCCCTTTGAGGATCTTTTCCTGACCACATTGTTTCTGGGCTTGCGGGAAGGCGAGGCGCTGGGACTTACCTGGGATTGTGTAGACCTTGACAACGGCGTGATCACCGTAAACAAGCAGCTTCAGCTTCATCAGGAAAAGAGCCTTGCGGCCTATGAGCTGGTTCCTACCAAGAATAGTCGCAGCCGCACGTTGGTGGCGTCTCCTACGGTGATCGCCCACCTGCGTCATCGCAAGGCGGAACAGGCACAGCAACGTCTCATGGCAGGCTGCGCTTGGGAGGACAACGATTTGGTGTTCACCGACGCCCTGGGGCATCACCTGACAAAGCCGACAGTCTACCGCCACTATAAGAAAGCGGTCGCGGCGATTGGCCGTCCGGACGCCCGTTACCACGATCTGCGCCACAGTTATGCCGTAGCCGCCATCAGTTCCGGCATCGACATCAAGACGGTACAGGGCAACCTCGGTCATGCCACGGCTGCCTTCACGTTGGATGTCTATGGCCACGTGACCGACCGCATGAAGCGTGAGAGCGCCGATAAAATGGAGGATTTTATCCGCCGTGTTTCACAGGGATGAGCGTCACAGCAACTTCTTTGTTGCGCAGAGCGGTGAAATCGGGTATAATAGAAAAAACGTGGAAGGAGGCAGGCCATGCGGACACTGTATCACGGCAGCCGGGTGACGGTCGAACAGCCGGAAATACGCATTCAGAAGTTCCACAAGGACTTCTATTGGGGCTTTTACTGCACAGAGTATGAGGCGCAAGCCGTCCGCTGGGCTACGCGGTTCGGCAGCGGTATCGTGAACGTCTACCGGTTCGAAGAACAGCCGGGACTATCGATCAAGCGCTTCCCTGAGATGAGCGATGAGTGGCTGGACTTCATCGTGGCCTGCCGCAGCGGTGTGCCCCACAACTACGACATCGTAGAGGGGCCGATGGCCGATGACACCATCTTCAACTATGTTCAGAGCTATACAGATGGCGAGATCAGCCGCGCCGCCTTCTGGGAGCTGGCGCGGTTCAAGCATCCCACCCACCAGATCAGCTTCCATACCGCCAGAGCGCTGGCCGTGCTGACCTTCGAGAGGAGTTACGAGGTACATGTGTGAACGAAACCACAGCGGACTGTTCTTCACCTGCGCTTTGGTGGAGCAGCTGGGCCGTGACCTGAAACTGAAACGCTGCGACGTGGTAAAGGCGTTGGGCTTGCAGGGTGTGCAGCTGATCCTGAGCCACGCCGATGTGTTCCACTGCGAGCCCATCGAAAAGGTGTCCGACGATATGCAGCAGCACTTCAGCTTGCCACGCGGCCAGTTCGATAACGTGGCAGCGGCCAGATACGCCGTGCCGGATGTATGGGCAATGGGCAAGGTATACGCCCGCCTGATCGAGGATGTGTCCGGACAGAATGACGCGGCAGAGACACTGGTGGCCGTATATACCTCGTGGATCGATGAGAAGCTCTGCGATTATAACTCCTCGTTCTACTATCAGTCCCGTGACTACATCGCGGAATGTTACCGCACAGGTCACGTGATCGACGCATAAAAATGGGCCTCTGATGCGCTGACATCAGGGGCCTTTTTCACCGCTAAAGGGAAAAAATAAGGGAAAACAGGAAATTTGAGCACAAGAAAAACCTCGTAACCGGCATGGTTACGAGGTTTTCATCTGGAGGTGACACCCGGATTTGAACCGGGGAATGAGGGTTTTGCAGACCCTTGCCTTACCACTTGGCTATGTCACCGTGTCAGCGAAAATCATTATACTATATACTGTCGGTCCTTGTCAAGAGTGAAATGCCTGTTGAAACGGGATTTCTTTCATTGCTTTTTGTGTTACTTCACGGTCGTCTTTGCTGCAGCCTCAGAAAAAATGCAAAAAGAAATAGAACAAATGTTGCAATGCGCGAAAGGGTGTGCTATAATAGAGCTGGAAGAACAGCGGACGCGGCGCACATACAAAAAACGGACCTGCGCCGACACGGGGCGCGTGAAAGGGGCATGGCTATGGCGAAGATGACCAGAATGCAGCAGAAGATCTACGACTACATCGCCCAGGCACTGCGGGAGCAGGGGTATCCCCCCTCGGTGCGGGAGATCGGCGAGGCGGTGGGACTGAAATCGCCGTCCACGGTGCATTTCCACCTGAAGCACATGGAGGAGCTGGGCGTGCTGACCAAGGGGGCCGGCAAGGGCCGGGCCCTGACGCTGGCGCAGCCCATGCAGGGGGAGATGCCTGACGGCGCGCCGGTACAGGAGGAGGCGGCGCCGGCGGCGGACCGCATCCCCGTGGTGGGCAGCGTGGCCGCGGGCAGCCCCATATTGGCGGAGGAGTGCATTGAGGACTATCTGACCTTCGACACCGGCGGACGCGAGGGGGAGTACTTTGCCCTGCGGGTGCGGGGCGAGTCCATGCTGAACGCGGGCATCCTGCCGGACGACCTGGTGGTGGTGCACCGCCAGCCCACGGCACACAACGGCGAGATCGTGGTGGCGCTGCTGGGGGACGAGGCCACGGTGAAGCGGCTGAGCCGCCGGAACGGCGAGGTGTGGCTGCTGCCGGAGAACGAGAACTACCGGCCCATCGACGGCCGCGAGGCCACGCTGCTGGGCAAGGTCACCGCCGTGGTGCGGGAGTATAACTGAACACAAAAAGAGACGGCACTGCCGTCTCTTTTGGGCGTCAGGGGGTGTTTTGCACGATTTCCATTACCGGAAATGGCAAAAAAACGGAAATTTTCCACAAAAAGGCTGGACAAACGGTGTGACTGTGCTATAATCTGACTATCCGCAGAGGTACCTCTGCATTTGCGTTTTAACCTCCATTAAAACGAGTGTGTCTGCGGAAATCTAAAACAAATGGGGTTTGAGACATGAAGAAATTACTGGCAACCATTCTGGCGCTGGTCATGGCGCTGGGCGTCACCACGATGGCGTGGGCGGCGGGAAACTGGACAGGCTCCGGTACGGAGGCTGACCCGTATATGATCACGACCGAGGCGGGGCTGAATAAGCTGGCCACGGACGTGAACAGTGGTACGGTGTACAGTGGCAAGTATTTCAAACTGGGCGCGAGCATCAATGTGACGAACTGGACGCCCATCGGACAAAAGGGCAGCGACAACAAGTTTGCCGGTACCTTTGACGGCAACGGCCAGACGGTGACCATCAATAACATCAATAGTAGTCTCGGTTCCGCTTTCGACGGCTACGCCGGTTTCTTCGGCGCGGTTAAGAACGCGACTATCAAGAACCTGACGGTAGACGGCACTATCAACGGGTCTGATGTTGCGGGTGTGGTCGCACGATTGGACGGTGCAAGCAAAGTTATCAACTGCATCAATAAAGCGAAAGTAACAGGTACCAGCAAGGCAGCGGGTATTACCGTTAAAATTGATGGCGTCAATGTGGTCATTGAGGGCTGTACGAACGATGGCGAGATTAAAAGCGATACAGTAAACGGGGCTGCCGGTATTGTGGTATATGCCCAGGGGGCGAATTTTACCATTAACGGCTGTACGAACAATGGGAAGATCAGCGGCCCATTTGTCGGAGGTGTTGTGTTCAATGTCAGTGACAGCGGCAGTGGTATCGTCAAAAACTGCGTGAATAATGGTTCGGTCCATTCGACAAATGCGGGACAGAATATTATGACCGCAGGTATTGTGTCGGTGAACTCGAAAGGGCATGAACTGAAGATTGTGAATTGCAGCAATACGGGCGTGATTGAGGGTGAGAACTGCTCTGCTATTTGCTACAGTGAGTATACTAATGATGCGTCCGCGCCGAATACCAACAGCGGTGAGATAAAGGCTACCGTGAGCCGGACTATTTCTGAAAGTACGGCTGTACTCAACGGTGATATGAGCATTGGTCTGACGATTCATCCCTATGCAGCGGTCACGATAAACAGCGGGAATTACAGCGGCAGTATTGAAAGTAAGGGCAGTTTGACCGTGGCCGGTGGCACGTTCATCAATGGTGGAAACTTCTACAGCAGTGGTACGCTGGTCATCAACAACGGTACGTTCGCACGAGGCGTTTCTGTGCAGACCGGTACCGCGACCATCAATGATGGAGATTTCAAAACGGATGTGAGTTGCGCCGGTGATGGCAAATTGACCATCAATGGCGGTAAGTTTGCCGGTGAGATACACGCCGACGGTACAAGTACAGTGAACATCAACGGCGGTGAGTTTACTTTCAATACGGATACCAACGAAGTGATCGACATCAAAGCTGGTGCAGAGGTGACCATCTCTAATGGCGTGTTTGCACAGGAAAACACATATCGGTTCTGCCCCAACAATAAGGACAAACTGACTGTTACCGGAGGTACGTTCGTGTCTGATGCCATGGTGACGGCGTTGATGGGTGATACTATCAATGCGCCGCAGGCTACCGTGGTCGATGGGAACAAGACTATGATCGCGGTGGGCAGCGCGGCTATTGCCGATGCGGCAAACAGCGGCAAGAAGGTCACTATCACCAAGGGCGGCGAGATCAACGGTGTGAATGAAAATGTGACTGTGACCGTTGACGCGGATGGCGTGAAGATCAACGGTAAGGACGCGGCACGCGGCAAATATACCGTGCCGGTCACGCCCGACCCCACCCCCGAGCAGCCGCCGCGCTACTACTACTACAACTCCACGACCACCACGGGCACCAAGGCCGACGGCACCAAGGGTTCCCCCAAGACCTTTGACGCGGGCATCGGCATCTACACCGTGACGGCGGTGCTGTCCGTGACCGGCATGGCGTGGACCGCTAAAAAGCGCGAGAACTGAGTTTCTCCCGCGGCGGTCCTACCCCGCCGACGCATGAGAATAAAGGAGAAAGACCGGCGAGAGCCGGTCTTTCTTTTTTTGGGGGGGGGTGATGCTGGGGGCTGTCAGATGACGTGGTATTCCTTCAGGAGCTTTTCGATATCGGTGTTTTCGATCTTGCCCAGCAGCTTCTTGACGGCCAGCTTTTCCATCAGGCCCAGCTCCATGTCGGTGGCCTTCTTGCCGTCCCGCAGCTTCACGGTGGCGTTCAGCAGGTCGCGGACGTCATAGACGCTGCCCCAGACCTCGGGCACGCCGCGGTCCACGTTCAGCAGGGTGTAGACGGCCTCCATGCCGGTCCGCATGGAATACTCGGTGGTGAAGATGGTGTCGCGGGGCGTCTCGGCAAACTGACCGAGGAAGGCGAAGTTCACGCTGCCGTCGGGCACCACATTGGGCCGGTCGCCGTAGGCGCGGGGCATGAAGAACGCATCGATATAGGGCATCATCACGGGTACGGTGTTGGCGCTGTTGGACGCCAGATCCTCGATCTGATCCTCGGGCACGCCGATGTGGTACAGCCACTCCATGCAGATCTCCTTGCCGGTGCACGCCCGCATGGGCTTTTTCACATAGTCGCCGGGCTTGTCGGTGAACAGGGAATAGACCCACACCAGGCAGTGGTCCTTGGGCTGGTCGCGGAACTGGGGCTGGCGGTTGATGGTCCAGCTCATCAGCCAGGAGGAGTCCTTGACGGTGACGATGCCGCCGGTGACCACATGGCCGGTGAAGGGGTCGCGCTTGCAGATGTTCTTGATATAGGGGATGATCTTCTGGTCCAAAGTCTCCACGGTGGCGCTCATCCAGTTGGTCTGCTCGGGGTCATGGCAGAACTTGTCGGGATGGCCAAAGGCAGGGTCCTGTGCGGCGATCTTGCGCCACATATCCCAGCCGCCGCCGGGCTTCAGCTCGGTGTTGTAGGCGGCGGGCTTATCCTGACTGCCCATGGAGGAGTTCTCCACGCAGCCGCCGTTGGTGATGAATACCAGATCGTTCTCCGTCAGGTCGATGGCGCCGGGCTCGTTGTTCTCGATGACATCGATGCGCTTGGCCAGCTTGTGGGCGGGATCGGAGCAGTCGAACTCCACGTTGGTGACCTGCACGCCGTAATGGAACCGGACGTTGTGGCTCTCCAGATACTTCACCATGGGCAGGATCATGGACTCGTACTGGTTGTACTTGGTGAAGCGCAGGGCGGTGAAGTCGGGCAGGCCGCCGATGTGGTGGATATAGCGCTGGATATACAGCTTCATCTCCAGCGCACTGTGCCAGTTCTCAAAGGCGAACATGGTGCGCCAGTACAGCCAGAAATTGGAGTTCAGCACCTCGTCATCGAAGAAGTCGGTGATCTTCTTGTCCTGCAGGTCCTCGTTGGGGGTGAAGAACAGCTTCATGATCTCCATGGCGCCCTTGTCGGAGATGTCAAACTTGCCGTCGGTGTGGGCATCCTGACCGCGGTCAACGGTGGCGCGGCACAGGGAGTAGTTGGGGTCCTCCTTGTTGAGCCAGTAGTACTCGTCCAGAACGCTGACACCCTCCGTTTCGATGGAGGGGATGGAACGGAACAGGTCCCACATGACCTCGAAATGGTTGTCCATCTCGCGGCCGCCGCGCATGACGTAGCCCAGGTTCTCAAACTTATAGCCGTCGCAGGCGCCGCCGGGCAGGCTGCCCTTTTCCAGAATGTGGATGTGCTCGCCCTTCATCTGGCCGTCGCGGACCAGATAGCAGGCGGCGGTCAGGGCAGCCAGACCGCTGCCCACGATATAGGCGGATTTGTTGTCCACGCCCTCGGGCTTTTTGGGACGGGCAAAGGCTTCATAGTTACCGCTGGAATAATACATAAATAAACTCCTTTCAAGTATCCACTGTATGTTTTCCTTTGATGATGAAAGCATACATCCGAATGAATATTTGTTCAATAAGCAGAAAAACCCCGGTGATAAGTTTTTTATCACCGGGGCGGCAGGTGTTCAGTTTTTTATCATTTGGCCTCGTTTGATAAGGGCTTGTCGGTACGCAGACGCGCCAGCGCGGCGTCGACGCTGCCGTGGATGACCTGGTCCAGCCGTTCCACGATCAGGTGGGGATCGCCCTTCATGTCAGATCTGATCCAGTCCAGCATCAGGCCTACGAACATATACTTGTACAGCGTGGCGATAAAGGCCTTGTCCTCCGGCCGGACGGACATTCCCCGGGCCTGCTCCTCCACCACGCCCTCCAGCAGGTCATAGGTCAGGCGGTAGAGGTATGTTTCCACCTGCTCCCGGCTGACGGAGCGATAGACGTTGAGGATAAAGGGCTTGTTCTCCTGCACGGCCTCGAAGATCTGCAGAAGCCCCTGCTGCCACGTCTCGTAGGTCTTTTTTCCCGCCAGAGCGCGGCTGGCGTCCTCCTGACAGCTCCACTCCACCAGATCATAGATGTCCTTGAAGTGATAGTAAAACGTCATGCGGTTGATGCCGCAGTCATCGGTGATGTCGCTGACGGTGATCTTGTGCAGGGGCTTTTCCAGCAGCAGTTTTTTCAGTGACGCCTCCAGCGCCCGCTTGGTAACTTGTGACATGGCATACGCTCCTTTTATGCGTCCAGCCGGACGGACCAGCCGCCCAGGGGGGAGAGGGGGGCCGTCTCTGTGGGGGACAGACCCTGCACCACGCCCTCGGTGGTGACAACGGATACGGACTTAAAGCAGACGGGGGCGAAGGGGGCGGTGTCCAGCAGCTGCTGCCACAGGGCCACCAGGTTCGCGTCAGCGCCGCTGGCCCGATAGGCCTGCAGCAGCCGGTCGGTAGTCTCATCGGACCAGCCGCCGTAGTTGAGGCTGCCCTCGGTGGACAACAGGGCCGTCAGGTCCCAGTCGGCGGTCAGGCGGCATTCACCGTAATAGAGATCAAAGTCACCGCTTTCCAGCCGGGTGAGGAACGTGTCCCAGGGAACAGCCTCCACGGTGACGGTCAGGCGTGCGGTATTGAGGTACATGGCGATCTCCTGGGCGGCGGAGACCTTGAAGCTGCTCTCCTCGTTGACCAGAAGCGTCAGCGCCAGGGGTGTCTCATCCTCCGCCTGTTCGCCAAGGGCAGCGTTCAGCAGGCGGTTATAGGCCGCGGTGTCGTAAGGCGTTTCCAGCGCGGTATCGTAGCCTGCGTAGGCGGGGGAGGCAGGCAGCTGGGCCGCCGTGCCCTGTCCCAGCAGGCAGGAGGACACCAGCGTTTTGCGGTCGATGCCGGCACTGAGGGCCCGGCGCAGGGCGGGGTCGGACAGGGACTCCCGCCGGGTGTTCATGCCCAGAAACTGCATGACGGGGGTGGCTGCCTCGGCATAGTCGCCGGCGCCGGAGACGCCGGTGCTGTTGCTGCCGGTGAGATCCAGCGTCAGCAGCTGCACCTCACGGGAGGAGAAGGCGTACAGGGCGGAGTCCTGATCCTTGCAGTGCTGCAGGCGGATGGTGGACAGCGGCAGAACGCTGCTATCCTGCCACCAGCGGCTGTTGGCCGTCAGATAGGCGCCCGTGTCATCCTTGGCAAACAGATAGGGGCCGCTGCCCGTGGGGGCGGTGCGGCTTTCGGTGCCGGCCTTGATGATGGGGATGTCCAGGCGGCTGGGAAGGGTGGCCAGAGGGGCGGACAGGGCGACGACTACCGCATTCTCGCGGACATACACGGAGGTCACGTCCCGCAGCCGGGCGGCATAGCGCTCAGAGGTGCGGGCGCGCTCCAACGTGGCGGCCACGTCCGCCGCCGTGACGGCGGAGCCGTCAGAGAAGGCTGCGTTGGCCTTGATGCGGATGGTCCAGGTGCGCTGGGCGGCATCATATGTCCAGCTGTCCGCCAGAACAGCCTGGGGCCGGAATTGTGCATCCAGAGCAAAAAGCCCCTGGTACAGCAGGGACTCCACGGTCTGCTGCATGGTGTCCGTGGTGCGGACGGGGTCCAGGGTACCGCCGGCGATATAGGGCAGGGTAAAGGCGGTCAGCGGCTCCGGCTCCGGTTCCTCGTTTTCATTCTGATAGAAGTCGGACAGCTCTCCCAGGGGATCCTCGGTGACCTCCCAGTCGGCGCAGCCGGCGGCCAGCAGCATGGTCAGCGCCAGCAGCAGGCACAGCAATGCACGTTTCATAGCGTATCCTCCCGCAGAGCGATCAGTGCGGCCTGCTCGCCCCGGCGCAGGCCCATCTTCCGGTGGCTCCAGTACAGGTCCGGGCGGCAGGCGGTGCAGTGATCACAGATGTCGATGCGCGTAACGCCTTCGCGGCGCAGCCACAGGGCGTTGACGGCTTTCAGGTCGATGTGCCACTTGCTGCCGTTCCATGCCATGAACGGCTCCGCCGCCACACCCAGTGCGGCCCGGAGGGCCTCCGGCACGTCGCCGTCCGTCTCGAAGCAGCACGGCCCGATGGCCGGCCCGATGGCGGCGCGGAGGTCCGCCGGGTCGCAGCCGTAATCCTCGGCCATGACGCGTACCGTCTCCGCGGCGATGCCGGCGGCGGTGCCCCGCCAGCCGGCGTGAGCTGCGCCGATGACCCGGCGCACCGGGTCGTGGAGCAGCAGTACGTTGCAGTCGGCGGAGAACACGATCAGGGGGATGCCCGGCACGTCCGTCACCAGGGCGTCGGCGCTGTCGTAGTCCTGGGGCCGCCACAGGCCCTTGCCGCAGTCCACCGCCGTGACGCGGCGCACATCGCTGCGGTGTACCTGACGGCTGAGCACCGCCCGCTGCACATCCGTGTCCAGCGCGGTGCACAGGCGGCGGAAGTTCTCGTGTACATTGGCAAGGTCATCGCCCCGGCGGTCATCCAGGTTCAGACTGTCCCAGGGGGTAGGGGAGACACCGCCCTTTCGGGTGGAAAAGCCGTGGACGATGGCGCCGTTTTCCAACACATCAGAGGCCAGATAGACCAGGTCGTTTTTTGTGTGGATGTGGAACATAGTGTCTCCTTCCGGAGGGGGACGGGGCGTCGGGGACGCCACCCCCTACATTAAGATGAGACGGGCGGCAGCTTCAGCCGCCGCCCGTCATTTTACAATGCCTCGCAGAGTTTGCGTCCGCAGACGCAAATAAAATCAAATCCATTTTCGGCGGCGGCGTGTACGTCGCCGAAAATTCCTCTCGGCCTGCAAACGTGCGCGTGCGCGTCTCTGGCGCGCACGTCGTGCACCGCAGCAGGCCGCAGCCTATTCGAACGGCAGCCCAACGGAGCGGGTGCCGTTTGAAATTACTTTAGGAGTGGTACTCCTTGCAGGTGCACTTCTTCCATTTCAGCCCGCTGCCGCAGGGGCACAGGTCGTTGCGGCCGACCTTGACCACCTTGGTGGGGCGCTTCTTCACGGTGCCGTCGCCGCCCACGTTCTCGGTCATGCCGCTGGCCACGCGCTCGCGCTTGACTTCCTCGTTCTGGCGCAGGCGGACGGAGTAGAGACGGCGCACCGTCTCCTCCTTCATGGCGTCGATCATCTCCTCGAACATCTCCAGGGACTCCTTCTTGTAGGCGTCCACCGGGTTGGTCTGGGCGTAGGCCCGCAGACGGATACCCTGGCGCAGGTCCTGCATGGCGTCGATGTGGTCCATCCAGTATTCGTCCACCACCCGCAGCAGCACCACACGCTCCAGCTCACGCATGACGGGCGGTGTGATCTCCTGCTCCTTTTTCTCATAGAAGTCGGCGGCGGCCTTGGTGAACATATCGATGAAATCGTCCTCGGTAAGGGTGGGGAGCTGGCTCTCGTCGATCTTTACGGTGTACTTGGTGAAGTACACGCCCTCCACGCCGCGGAGAAGCTCCTTGCACTGGACCATGTCCAGGTGCTCCTGGCCCATGAAGGCGCTGCGGACCTGGTGGCCGATGGCGCTCTCCATCATGCCCATGATGATGCCCTTGACGTCCATGCCGTCCAGCACCTGCTTGCGCTGGCCGTAGATGATCTCGCGCTGCTTGTTCATCACGTCGTCGTACTCCAGCACGGACTTACGGGCCTGGAAGTTGCGGCTTTCCACCGTGGTCTGGGCCTGCTCGATGGCGCGGGAGAGCATCTTGTTCTCAATGGGGGTGTCCTCGTCGATGTTCATGCGCTCCATCATACCGGTGACGCGGTCGCCGCCGAACAGGCGCATGAGGTCGTCCTCCAGGGAGATGTAGAACCGGGTCTCGCCGGGGTCGCCCTGACGGCCGGCACGGCCGCGGAGCTGGTTGTCGATACGGCGGGAGTCATGGCGCTCGGTGCCGATGATGAACAGGCCGCCGGCGGCGCGGACCTTGTCGGCCTCGCCGGCGATCTCCGCCTTGTGCTGGGCCAGCTTCTCGGCGAACAGCTTCCGGGCATCCAGGATCTCCTGGTTATCCGTTTCGGCGTAGCCGGTGGCCTCGGCAATGAGCTCGTCGGTGAGCCCGGCCTTGCGGAGGTCGTTCTTGGCCATGTACTCGGCGTTGCCGCCCAGCATGATATCGGTACCGCGTCCGGCCATGTTGGTGGCCACGGTGACGGCGCCGAACTGGCCCGCCTGGGCCACGATCTCAGCCTCGCGCTCATGGTTTTTGGCGTTCAGCAGGTTATGCTTGATGCCCTCGCGGGTCAGCATCTTGCCCAGCAGCTCGTTCTTCTCGATGGACACGGTGCCCACCAGCACCGGCTGGCCCTTGGCGTGGCACGCCTTTACCTGCTGGATGACAGCGCGGTACTTGCCGTTCTCGGTCTTGTACACGCTGTCCTCGTTGTCGATACGGGCGATGGGGCGGTTGGTGGGGATCTCGATGATGTCCAGCGCGTAAATGGTGGCGAATTCCTCCTCCTCCGTCAGCGCCGTACCGGTCATGCCGGACAGCTTGCGGTAGAGGCGGAAGTAATTTTGGAACGTGATGGTGGCAAGCGTCTTGCTCTCGCGCTGGACGGACAGGTGCTCCTTGGCCTCGATGGCCTGGTGCAGACCCTCGGAGTACCGGCGGCCGAACATGAGGCGGCCGGTGAACTCGTCCACGATGACCACCTCGCCGTCCTTGACCACATAGTCCACGTCGCGCTTCATGATGCCGTGGGCCTTGATAGCCTGGTTGATGTGGTGGGCGATGGTGCTGTTTTCCGGGTCGGACAGGTTGTCCAGATGGAAGAACTCCTCCGCCTTCTTCACGCCCCGGGCAGTGAGGGTGACGCTGCGGGCTTTCTCGTCTACCACATAGTCGGCGTCGATGTCGGTGGCTTCCTCCTCTTTGTCATCGCTCTCCACCACCACAAATTTCTTCAGCCGGGCGGCGAACATCTCGGCCATATCGTACAGCTGGGTGGACTTCTCGCCCATACCGGAGATGATCAGGGGGGTGCGGGCCTCATCGATCAGAATGGAGTCCACCTCGTCCACGATGGCGAAAGCGTGGCCCCGCTGGACCTGCTCGTTGGCGTACAGGGCCATATTGTCACGCAGGTAGTCGAAGCCCATCTCGTTATTGGTACCGTAGGTGATGTCCGCCTGATAGGCCTTCTGGCGTTCCTCCTTCTTCATGTCGTGGATGATCAGACCCACGGTAAGGCCCATGAAGCGGTGGACCTTGCCCATCCACTCGGAGTCACGCTTGGCCAGGTAGTCGTTGACGGTGACGATGTGAACGCCCTCACCGGTCAGCGCGTTCAGATAGGCAGGCAGGGTGGCCACCAGCGTTTTGCCCTCGCCGGTCTTCATCTCGGCGATGCGGCCCTGGTGCAGCACGATGCCGCCCACCAGCTGGACGGGATAGGGGCGCATACCCAGCACGCGGTCCGCGGCCTCCCGCACGGCGGCAAAGGCCTCCGGCAGGATGTCGTCCAGCGTCTCACCGTTGGCCAGACGCTCCTTGAACTCCGGGGTCTTGGCCTGAAGCTCGGCGTCGGTCAGCTGCCTGTACTCGTCCTCCAGGGCGGTGATCTTGTCCACGATGGGGTAGATGCTCTTCAGCTCCCGCTGGCTGTAGGTGCCGAAAACCTTGGTAAACAGTCCCATATATTCTGTATCCTTTCTAAGTAAAAAGATAATCGTACATAATTATACCAGTAGAGTATACCACACTCTTTTGTCTAATGCAAAAAGATTTTCTGTGAACAGTTATCGGTCAGTCGTGCCGCTTTGCGGTTGTGCAGCGCGGAAAAGTGTGGTATACTGACGGTACTATCAAAGAGAAGGAGTTTTCGCCATGAAGCTGCGTTTTTACGGCGCTGACCGGTGCGTTACCGGCAGCTGCCATTGTCTGGAGGTCAACGGCAAGCATATCCTGGTGGACTGCGGCCTGCAGCAGGGCCGGGACGAGATCGACAACACCGCGCTGCCCTTTCACCCCGGCAGCATTGATGTGGTGCTGGTGACCCACGCCCATATCGACCACTCCGGTCGCATCCCCATGCTCATCAAAAACGGCTTTCAGGGTAAGATCATTACCACCCGCCTGACCGCCGATTTGCTGGACATTATGCTCCAGGACTCCGCCCATATCCAGGAGCAGGACGCGGAGTACCAGAACCGCAAGAACAAGCGCGCCGGACGTCCGGAGGTAGAGCCGATTTACACCGTGGCCGATGCCCTGCGGGTGCGGGAGTTTATCCAGACCTGCGAATACGGCGAGGAGGTCCCGGTGGTGGAGGGCGTCACCGCCCGGTTCATCGATGCTGGCCACCTGCTGGGCAGCGCCAGCATCAAGCTCACCTGCCATGAGGGCGATGAAACGCGCACCGTGGTGTTCTCCGGCGATATCGGCAACGTGGATCAGCCCATCATCCGCGACCCCCAGTTCTTCGACAGCGCGGACTATGTGCTCACCGAGTCCACCTACGGCGACCGCAACCACACCGAGGTGTGGAGCTACACCGGCCAGCTGGCGGAGATCATCGACGAGACGCTGGGCAAGGGCGGCAACGTGGTCATCCCCTCCTTCGCCGTGGGCCGCACCCAGGAGCTGCTGTACTTTATCCGCGAGATCAAGGACAAAAATCTGGTCACGTCCGTCAAGGACTTCCCGGTGTATGTGGACAGCCCGTTGGCCAAGAAGGCCACCACCATCTTCTGCGGCGATCTGCGGGGCTATCTGGACGAGGACGCTCTGGCGTTGGTGCAGGACGGCACCCATATGTTCAGCTTCCCCGGCCTGCACCTGACCGAGACGGTAGACGAGTCCAAGCTGCTGAACGTGGACAAGACCCCCAAGGTCATTATCTCCGCATCAGGTATGTGCGACGCGGGCCGTATCCGCCACCATTTGAAGTATAACCTCTGGCGCGCCGACAGCGCCGTGGTGTTCGTGGGATTTCAGTCCCCGGGCACCCTGGGCCGCAATCTGCTGGACGGGGCCGACAGCGTCAAGCTCTTCGGCGAGGATGTGGCCGTCCGGGCCAAGATCGTCAACTTCCCCGGCCTCAGCTCTCACGCCGACCATGACCATCTGGTGGACTGGATCAAGCACTTTGATCCGGCGAAGACTACCCATGTGTTCGTGGTCCACGGTGACCGCGAGGTGGCGCCTGTCTACGCCGAGACGGTAAAGGGGCTGGGCTTTGCAGCCCACGCGCCCCAGTACACCGAGGAGTATGACCTGATCGCCGACAAGCAGCTTGCCCCCGGCTACCTGCCGGAGCGCAAGACCCGGGCCTACGAGGGCGCGCCCAAGGCCACGGCGGCGTACCAGAAGCTGGTCCAGCTGGGCGATATGCTCATCGGCCTCATCCGCCGCAGCAAGGGCCGGGACAACAAGACGCTGGCCGCCTTTGCCGATGCCATCGGCAAGGTCATCAGCAAGTTCGAGTTCTGAGCCGTGCCGGAGAAGAACAAGACCTACCGCGCCCGCATCGAGGGGTATACCTCCGAGGGCTTGGGCGTGGCCCGCATCGACGGGCAGGCAGTGTTCGTCCACCGGGCGCTGCGGGGCGAGGACTGTGATGTGCTCATCCTGAAGGTACTGAAAAACGCCGCTTTCGGCAAAGCGGTGCGGGTATACGCGCCCTCGCCCCACCGGGTGGAGCCGGACTGCCCGTACTATGGGCGGTGCGGCGGCTGCGACTTCCGTCACATGGACAGGGAGGAAGAGCTGGAGGCCAAGCGCCAGCGGGTGCAGGACGCCCTGCGCCGCATTGGCGGCAGCGATGTGACAGTGGAGACGATCTTCTCCGGCGAACCGCTGCATTACCGCAACAAGAGCCAGTATCCTGTGGACGCCGGTGGGCAGGTGGGTTTTTACAAGGCCCGCAGCCATCAGGTGATCCCGGTGGACTGCTGCCGGATACAGAAGCCCCAGGCCGACGCGGCAGCGGAGGCCCTGCGGCGGTACATCCGGGAGTGCGGCGTGCCCTGTTACGATGAAAGGACCCGGCGGGGTCTGGTGCGGCACCTGTATGTCCGCACGAACAGCGCGGGGCAGTCATTGGTCTGCGTGCTGGTCAACGGGAGGAAGCTGCCCCGCGAGGACACGCTGGTGTCGTTTATGCGGCAGGCGCTGCCGAATGCCGTGGGCGTGGTGCTGGGCGTGAACACCCAGCCCACCGGGGCCATACTGGGCAGTGAATACCGCACCCTGTGGGGCGCGGACGTGCTGGAGGATACCCTGTGCGGCCTGTCCTTCCGGCTGAGCGTGCCGTCCTTCTATCAGGTGAACCATGATATGGCGGAGGTGTTGTACGATACCGCTGTGGACTTCGCGGGACTGACCGGGCACGAGACAGTGCTGGACCTGTACTGCGGCGCGGGCACCATCACCCAGGTGATGGCCCGGCGGGCGGCGAGGGTCATCGGTGCGGAGATCGTGCCGGAGGCCATTGCCGACGCCAGGGAGAATGCCCGCCGCAACGGGATAGAGAATGTGGAATTCTTCTGCGGCGACGCGGCGGCGGCCGCGGCGGATTTCGCCGCAAAGGGCCTGCGGCCGGATGTGCTGTGCGTGGACCCGCCCCGCAAGGGGCTCAGCCCGGAGGTGGTCGCCGCAGCGGCATCGATGGCGCCGCAGCGCATTGTCTACGTCTCCTGTGATCCGGCGACCCTGGCCCGGGATGTGAAGCTGTTTGCACAGGAGGGCTATGCCGCCGTCCGCGCCGCGGCGGTGGATATGTTCCCCGGCACGGCGAATGTGGAGACGGTCGCGCAGCTGGAACGCTGTGTATAACAAAAGAAAACTCGCCCGTGGGGTCTTCCCACGGGCGAGTTTTTCGTTATAATACAAAAAACCACCGGCAAAACCGGTGGAAAACCTATTGACAATATGGAAAAAAATTGGTATAATGACTTGCTTTATATTGGGAAAGTGGCGGCATAACCCCACTTTCATCTATGTGCAGTATACCATCTCCGCCGGCAAAGCACAAGGGGTTGTGGTCAAAATGAACCAACAGGCCCGCGCGTGTCACGGCGGAGCGCCCCCGCGGCCGCACAGGTCAGCGGCTGCGGGAGGGAAATAAGAACAGAAAGGCGTGATCGTAGAGATGGCGAAAGACAAGTACTACGGCAAGACCCTGCGAAAGAACTTTGCCCGCCACGAGGAAGTCATGGCAATGCCCAACCTGCTGGAGATCCAGAAGAAGTCCTATCAGTGGTTCCTGGATACCGGCCTGCGCGAGGTGTTTGCCGATGTGGCCTCCATCGTGGACTATGCCGGTAATCTGGAGCTGAGCTTCATTGATTACAGCATGGACGAAAAGCCCAAGTACGACGTGGAGGAGTGCAAGGCGCGCGACGCCACGTATGCCGCCCCCATGAAGGTGCTGGTGCGCCTGCACAACAAGGAGACCGGCGAGATCAAGGAGAACGAGATCTTCATGGGCGACTTCCCCCTGATGACCCACGGCGGCACCTTTGTCATCAACGGCGCCGAGCGCGTGGTGGTCAGCCAGATCGTCCGTTCCCCCGGCATCTATTACGGCAAGGAGATCGATCTGAAGACCGATCTGCCGCTGCTGACCAGCACCGTCATCCCTTACCGCGGCGCGTGGCTGGAGTACGAGACCGACACCAGCGAGGTGTTCTGGGTCCGTATCGACAAGAACCGCAAGCTGCCCATCACCTGCCTGATCCGCGCCCTGGGCCTGAAGACCGACGCGGAGATCCTGGAGCGCTTCGGCGATGACCGCCGCATCGTGGCTACCCTGGAAAAAGATACCTGCAAGACCTATGAAGAGGCCATGCTGGAGATCTACCGCAAGCTCCGCCCCGGTGAGCCCCCCACGCTGGACTCCGCCGAGACGCTGCTGCAAAACCTGTTCTTCGACCCGCGCCGCTATGACCTGAGCACCGTGGGCCGGTACAAATTCAACAAGAAGCTGACCTTCTGGACCCGCGCCAAGGGTCAGAAGCTGGCCATGCCCGTGGCCGATCCCGCCACCGGCGAGATCCTGTTCGAGGACGGCCATGTGCTCACCGCCGACGACTGCACCCTGCTGGACACCGTGGGTGTGCCTGAGGTCAGCGTCACGCTGGACAGCGGCGACACCATCCGCATCTTTACCAACAAGATGTGCGATATGCGCCACTATGTGGACTTTGATCCCCGTGAGCTCTGCGGCATCAAGGAGCGCGTGCGCTTCGATGTGCTGCAGGAGCTGCTGGGCAAGTACAGCGGCGATGAGCTGGTGAAGCAGTGCCGCCTCCACGCCGACGATCTGGTGCCCAAGCACATCATCGTGGATGACATCTTCGCGTCCATCAACTACATGAACGCCCTGGCCCACGGTCTGGTGACCAAGGACGATATCGACCACCTGGGCAACCGCCGCCTGCGCTGCGTGGGCGAGCTGCTGCAGAACCAGTTCCGCATCGGCTTCAGCCGCATGGAGCGCGTCATCCGTGAGCGCATGACCATCCAGGATCTGGATATCGTCACGCCCCAGAGCCTGATCAACATCCGGCCTGTCACCGCGGCCATCAAGGAGTTCTTCGGCTCCAGCCCCCTGAGTCAGTTCATGGACCAGACCAACCCCCTGGCCGAGCTGACCCACAAGCGGCGTCTGTCCGCCCTGGGCCCCGGCGGTCTGAGCCGTGAGCGCGCCAACATGGAGGTCCGCGACGTCCACTATTCCCACTACGGCCGTATGTGCCCCATCGAGACCCCTGAAGGGCCCAACATCGGCCT
>ERZ840517.368-NODE-368-length-62252-cov-49.569754_pt1 | contig 62252 bp, 107 predicted proteins | sample MGYA00519876_ERZ840517 | MGnify/ENA primary metagenome ERZ840517 (study PRJEB31850, sample SAMEA3708882) | human gut metagenome | biome: human gut; feature: human-associated habitat; material: faeces | place: China | collected 2014 ... | reverse complement strand
ATCTGGCTTAAGGTTACGAATGTGAGAGTGGAGCGGTTGCAGGATATAACACCAAAGGGGGCAGAAAGCGAAGGTGTTGGAAACCTTTTCTATGATGATATCGGATACGGTGAAAAAAATTATGGAACAGAAGTAGACACAGAGTACGGGATTGCAAAGGAGCAATTTGCTTGGCTGTGGGAATCAACCATCAAGAAATCCGACCTTGACCGGTATGGTTGGGATGCAAATCCGTGGGTTTGGGTTATCGAATTTGAGCGGTGTGAAAAACCAGAAGCATGATGATTTAGGAGGTGCAGGGTGAAATTATATCAAGGAAATGCAAAGGAACTTGTAGGCAAGAAGATTGATCGTTACAAAAGACGTTTCGGTTATTATCCAATGGAAGTTATTGAGATAAACGGAGTGCCATATGTAAAAGATGCAGTTGGAGTATGTATGCCGATTCCAGAAAAAGAAACGGACTTTAACTGCACTGATTTTGATTTTGTCATTGAGTAAATTTGGAGGTGGAAGATGGCTAAAGCAGTATTGATTATGGATATGCCGGAACAGGTATGCCAGAAATGCACATTGTGCTATGAGACAGAGAATGATGACGAATATCTGTGCTGTGCGACAGGGAAACTTGTACCAGACGGAGCAAAGCCGGATTGGTGTCCGCTCCGGGAACTGCCGGAGAAGATACCGGAACTTAAATCCGGTTATGAAGAAATTAGCAAGAGCATTCACCGAGACGGCTGGAATGCCTGCTTGGATGAGATTTTAGGAGGAAAAGATGACGGTACAACAGTATGAAGAATACAAAGCAAAGATGAACCGACTTGAACCAGTTAAAGTTTTTCTTTTTTGGTGCGGAGAGAGGTATCGTGGAAAAAGTGTATCAAAGCATCACTTTAGAATAAAGACAATCAAACAAAGCTTCTTGTTACATATTCATTTCTATCTTGGTGAGTCATACGATTATGAAATCCCAGAAGATTTACAAGAAAGAATCGTAAAGACCATTGAAGAGTATGTGGACGAGAAAGAAAGGGAACTTGAGCAGATATGAGCAAAAGCAGAGCAAGTAAATTAAACGGCTACCGGAGTGCGGTAAGCCGGCAGAGAAATGATGTGTATAAGTTCAAGACCAAGAGAGGTAAGAAAAAATAAATTAGAAAGGAGTGCGAGCTTCCCGGGAAGATGCGCATCGGCTCCTTGAGAAAAATGATTGGATTTGAGTATAAAGGACAGGTTGCCTATATCACAAGGATGGATGATTTCCGTGATTACATGGAACCAGAAGTCTACGAAGCTGTTCGGAAAGCCTTTGAGAATGGTTTTGATGGCGGAATACGACAGGAATATGAGGAGTTACTCGAAGATGAAGTGGGAGACATTGATGCCGTCCAAGCTGAACGGGAAGAGTGCGAAGAGGAGCGGGATGCGCTACAGGAAAAAGTAGACACATTAACGCATCATATTGAAGAACTTATAAACCAGTATTATCAGCGTTACATAAAGACGGAAGAGATTATTCCGGAATTAGAAAAATTGATATGAAAGGAGCCGGGACCTATCCGGATAAAAGGCGCGCCGGGTTCCTTTGAGAAAAAATGAAAACAAAATGTGAAATTTACAGAGATTCTATGCAGAATTATAAAAAATATGCGATACCGCCGGCGCAGCTTATTATTGCCGATGTGCCTTACAACGTAGGGAAGAATTTCTACGGCAGCAACCCCATGTGGTATAACGGCGGAGACAATAAAAACGGAGAGAGTAAGCTTGCGGGCAAAGCTGCATTTAATTCGGATTTCAACTTCAACCTGTATGAATATTTTCATTTCTGCAGCAAGATGCTTAAGAAAGAGCCGAAGAAAGCCGGGAACTAGAGGGAGAAGTTCTGACGCGCCGTGCATGATCGTGTTCTGTGCCTTTGAGCAGATGCAGACATTGATTGCGGCGGCAAAGAAGCATGGATTTGAGCATTACATACCGCTTGTATTTGTAAAAAATTACAGCCCGCAGGTTCTTAAAGCAAATATGCGTGTTGTAGGAGCTACAGAGTATGCTCTGGTACTGTATCGGGACAAGTTACCAAAGTTCAGAAATGGGGCAAAATTTGATGAAACGGGGAAAACCATCAGAGGTACGGGGCATATGATCTTTAACTGGTTTACATGGGAAAAGGACGGAAAGGACATTCCGAAGATACATCCAGCGCAGAAACCGGTTGTGGTACTGAAAAAACTGATTGAGATTTTTACGGATCCGGGCGACGTGGTTATTGATCCGTGTTGCGGAAGCGGCAGTACATTGCGCGCGGCGGCTGAGATGGGAAGAAATGCTTTCGGATTTGAAATTGATCGCAATTTTTATCAGAGAGCCAAGGGAGAAATGCTTGTCTTTGAAAGAGATGAACAGATGGGATTTGAGGACTTCCCGGAGGTGCTACCATAATCCAAACAGCAGAAGATAAAGTGAAGGAGTACAGACAGTGCATCCGCAGAGAAATAGAGCACTGGAAAGCTATCAATCAGAACGGGTGCAATGATCCGTTCTGGTCGGATGGGTGCAACATGAATCTGACACGGAACCACATCATTTATTATCAGCGACAGCTTGAAGAAACCTGTGCAAAAAATCAGATATCTCTGCCGGATGAATATTATCTTGCGGTTCCGCCGGAAGTTGATATGAATTACATGGCGAATTTGAAACAGAAAGAGCGGGTTACACAAATATTTTACGGTGGGTATGTACCGGTAAGAAAGAAATATTACTACGATGAACAGCAGATGAGTTTATTTTGAGCAGACCGGACAACTCCGGTTTGCATGAGAAGTTATAGCTCCGCCAGCAGTAATGCGGCGGGGCGGAAAGAGAGGATAAATAGATGGAGAAATTTTTTACAATTAACAAAGACAGTGATTTTTATAAAGCATATGTACAGTATCAGAAAGATGTAAAAGCGAATGCGCAGGCATTTAAGAAATTTTCGGAGGAACACGGGATTGAGTCGACGCAATATATTCCAGACGATAGAGCGGTAATAATTATTCCAACTGAAAATGATTTGCAGAAATTTCAGGGTATGTTTACAAAAAATAAATTATATTACGAAAACGGTGTTAGACGTTTCAGAGCAAACTGTCAAATTACCAAGGATTGGCTTGAGATTGCAAAGACGGTACCAAAGCCGAAAAAACCGGATTACTTCTGCTACGGAATGAGATTTTGTGGGAAATATAGCACAAGGTGCTTTATGATCGGCGATGTTTTATATGGTTCGGCGGAGAATGTAGAAGTAAAGCTACTCGACTTTATGACAGAAATTAAAGCGAGCGAGTTTTATAAGGCAATCGAGGAAGAAGAGAGCAGAGAAAAGGAGCAGTTATGAAAAAGAAAATTTTAGCAGCAATTTTAACAGCAACACTCTTGATCGCCGGATGCAGTGACATGGCAAACGTCAGCGCAGGGCAGGATAATACGATGGTATTGGTAGAAGGTTGGCGGGATTACGGTATCTATGCGGACAAAGACACAGGCGTCATGTATCTGGTGTATCAGCGGAATGGTACCGGATGTACCGTTATGCTCAATGCAGACGGGACACAGAAGATTTGGCAGGGAGAAAAATAAAATATTGGAGGATATTGGCTTATGAAGTTTTCAAAACTGACTAAGCCAGAGCTTGAAGTAATTATTGAAAACGCCAATTTTACGGAGCAGGAAGAGGAAATATTTTCTCTTCTTGCCCGTGGATTTATACCAAAAGAAATATCAATGAAAATTTGTATTCCGCTAAGAACAGTAGAAAGGCGTATCTTTGATATAAAGCAAAAAGTCAAGAGATTGGAAGGTGATTTAAACGGAAAATCTTTCTAAGAGTGAATTGTTGAATTTTGCCATTGAAAATGGTATTATCGACATAGACACCATTCAGAAAAAAATTGAGATGAACGAAAGGAAGAAATTTATTGAAAAACACAATTATAGCATTTGGGAAGGAAAAGACGGTAAGTTTTACACATATTTGCCCGATGAAGAAAGCCAGAGAGGAAAAAAACTTGTAAAAAGAACATCTGAAAAGGCGATAGAAGACGAGATAGTGAAGTTTTATAAAGCCATGGAAGATGAACCGACAATCAGCCAAGTATATTCTAGCTGGATTTCGAAAAAGCTGGAATATGGCGAAATAACAAGGCAGACAAAAGACAAGTACGAAACAAATTTTAAAAGATTTTTTGAAAATGAGTATTTGCCGATTGCAAATAGAAAAATCCGGTATATTGACGAAGAAATATTGGAATCATTCATAAAAACAGCTATTTCAAAGCTTGAACTTACGCAGAAAGCGTACTCCGATATGCGGATATTGATTAACGGAATTTTCAAATATGCAAAGAAAAAACATTATACCAGCTTAAGCATAACCAGTTTCATGGGTGATTTAGAAATTTCGGAAAAGTCATTTAAAAGGAATCATAAGTCTGACAACGAATTAGTTTTTTCTAAGGATGAAGAGCTTTTGATTGAACAATTCATAATGGAAGACCAGCCTACGCTGATTGAACTTGGAATTATTTTGGCATTTAAAACCGGACTAAGGGTTGGAGAAATATCCACTCTTTCATGGTCAGATATTGGAGAAAATAAGATACATATATCAAAGACAGAAATAAGATACCGTGATGACAGTGGAAAATATGTGTTTGATGTTCAGAATTTTCCAAAGAGCGATGCCGGATTTAGAGATGTTATAATTACCGAAGATACCAATGAACTTATGAGAAAAATAAAAATGCTTAACCCTTTTGGAGAATATATTTTTATGAAAAACGGTAAAAGGATAAAAGGACAAGCATTTACAAGACGTTTATATGTGATCTGCGATAAGGTTAAAATTGGTGAGCGCTCAATTCATAAGGCGAGAAAGACATATGCTACAAAGCTTATAGATGGAAATGTTCCAGAATCTGTAATAAAAACACAAATGGGTCATACTGATATTAGAACAACGCTTGATCATTATTATTTTAATAATAAAACAGAGAGAGAGATGCAAGAATACATTGCGAAAGCATTATCGATGTAAAAGGTAACACGAGGTAACACCTTTAGGTGTAAAGAAACCTAGTATTTATGCGGGTTTGCGGGGTTTGATACCGAGTTCAAATCTCCCTTCCGCTACTATTTTTTTAAAATTGAAAACCTTGTGAAGCCTTGATTTTACTGGAAGAAAGGAGATTCTGAATGGTGCCTTTTCTGAAAGTAAAAATCAAAGGTAACACCAAAGGTAACACGAACAAACGTACGAACGCTTAAGGCGTTCTTTTTTTATTGCAATTTTGGCGGTGATACGGCGGGAAACAGGCGTTATTTAGACGGTATTCTGGCGGTTTTACCGTCTTTTTTTATGCCACAATATAAGCAAAGGGAGGGATGATAATGTTTTCTGACGATGTTCTTGAGAAAATTTTTGCCAGAAAAGAATTGCAATCATTAGATTTGTCAACGCAGTCATCTATCATTCACGCAATCGAGGATGTTTTGGAGGAGGTTGAAGAAAATGAACATGAACGGAGTTTATCCGGCACCGGGATATAGTCAGCAAATTCCTTATCAGGCATCATATGGGTATAATCCATATGGTAATCAGCAAAGAATTGAACAGCCGCAAAATTATTTTCAACCGGCGCAAACACAGCAAATTCAGCAGCCACAAATGACGCCTATTGGAATAAATGGAAAAATTGTGCCTTCTGTTGAAAATATTACTGCAAACGATGTGCCGATGGATGGAAGCGTGGCGTTTTTCCCAAAGCAGGATATGTCGGAAATATACGCCAAAAGCTGGAACTCAGATGGTACAATCCGCACAATCGTTTTTAAGCCTGTTTTAAATGATATGACTAACAATTTATCGCATGAGACGGAAAAAATGAAATTTGACCTATCAGACGAGTGCACAGGGGCATTTATGGGAAAGTTTGACGAACTGTTTGGGAAAATTGAACAGTTAGAGGAACGTATTGGTAAAATTCCGGTTCCACAGAAAAAAACTTCTCAAATTAAAAAGGAGAGTGAATCCGAATGAATCTGATGCAAATGATTTTGAACCAAATGATAAATTCTCCGCAGATGCAAAACAATCCAATGGCTAAAAATGCCATGCAGATGTATCAAAGCGGAGATACGGTCGGACTTAAGACAATGGCGGAGAATCTCTGCAAAGAAAGAGGAATTACAGTAGATGAAGCAAAGCAAAAGGTTATGAGTATGTTTAATCATTAGTACATTTTGGGTTGCGCGCACAATAACCGGTTATCCCATTTGTAAATAAATCAGATGGAGGTAAACAAAATGTTTAATGGAAACGCATCTCCTAGTCTTGCTGATATTGCAGCAGTGACAGGAAACGGAAGAAACAATGATGGCATGTGGGGCGGCGATGGCTGGTGGGCTATCATTATCTTCGCTATGATTTTTGGCTGGGGCGGCTTTGGCGGCAATGGCTGGGGAGGAAACGGAGGCATGGGAGCGACAGCATCTGCATACACCGACTCTGCAATTCAGCGTGGATTTGACACGCAGGCTATCATCGGGAAGTTAGATGGTATTGCAAATGGTCTCTGTGATGGATTTTACGCACAGAATACCGCCGTTATGAACGGTTTCCATGGTGTAGACAATGCAATCTGCAACCTTGGATATCAGACGCAGCAGGGATTTAATACCACAAATGTAACACTTATGCAGGCACAGAATGCTTTGCAGTCCCAGCTGGCTAATTGCTGCTGTGAGACCAGAGAAGCTATCCAGGGCGTGAACTACAATATGGCGCAGAACACCTGTGCGCTGCAGAACACCATGAACAGCAACACGAGAGACATTATTGACAGTCAGCAGGCAGGAACAAGGGCAATCCTTGATTACCTGTGCCAGGAAAAGATTTCTTCCTTACAGGCAGAAAATAACGACTTAAGAAGAGCCGCTTCACAGGATCGCCAGTCTGCATTGCTCACTACTGCAATGTCGGCACAGACCCAGCAGATCATCAACGCTGTAAATCCAGCTGCAATCCCGGCATATGTTGTGCCAAATCCTAACGCTTATGCGTATGGTTGTGGATGCAACACAGGATGTAGCTGCTAAAAGTAGTTGCTACACAAAATTGAATAATTGAGTATCTTAATTGAGTTTAACTCGACTATGTCTGCAAAAGCAGTATTACTTATAAGCGCAAAGGGCAGACTGAAATATGTTTGCCCTTTATTTCATGAATAGGAAGGTAGAATACATGGACGAAATTAAAAATAAATTTATCGAAGCAATCAAAAAGATTGATTTTGAAAAGCTTAACATTTCGGAGCTTAAAACTCTTGCGGAAATAACTGGATCAGTAGAAAAAATGGCAAAAAAAGATTATTCTGAGCTATTGATGGAAAAATTTTCTCCAGACCACGGATTTGTTTTTTCGAGCTCCGATACAAAAACAATAGCAGAATTAAAATAAGGAGGTCATATTATGGCAGAATTTACAGGAATTGCATTACAAACAGTTGCACAGGGCGAAGATGTAGCACTTACAGAAACTCCGGTATGCGCAACAAAATGCATTGTTCATAGACAGGGAAGCGGCATTGTTAAATTAAGAGGACTTACAAATCAGTGCCGGGCAAGATTTTTGGTATCTTATTCCGGAAACATTCAAATTCCTACAGGTGGCACAGTTGAAGCTATTTCACTGGCTATTGCAATTGATGGAGAACCGTTGCAGTCAACTCGAATGATTGTTACACCGGCGGCAGTTGAAAACTTCTTTAACGTTTCGGCGCAGGCATATGTGGACGTTCCTCGCGGTTGCTGTGTTACGGTAGCGGTACAGAATACGTCTGCGCAGGCAATCGAAGTTCAGAACAGCAATTTAATTGCAGTCCGGGAAGCGTAAGGAGGGCGGTTTTATGGATATTAAGAGAATGCACGAAATGATCGAAAAACTGTCTGAAAGCGCAGAGTGTGAGTTTGCAAAAGGTATCGAATGTGTAGATACAGAAGAGATGGGAAAAGTCACGGACATGCTTAAAGACCTTGCGGAAGCCATGTATTACCGGACGCTTACAAAATCAATGGACGAATCAGACCCAGAGCAGGTTCTTGATATGTTTGAGCGTTACGGAGACGGCAGACGGTATTATGACCGTTACCGGTATGCAGACGGCAGATTCGCGCCAAAGGGAAGAGGTACGCGCCGCGGATATGAAGAACCTCCGTACTGGCACATGACACCGGAAATGTACCGGGAAATGGAACACGACCGTGATATGGATCGTCACTCTGGCAAAATGTATTACACAGAGCCTACAATTGCGGCAGATGGCGGTATGCGTGACCGCAGAGAAGGCAAAAGCGGAATGAGCCGCAGAAGCTACATGGAAAGCAAAGAGCTTCACAAAGGCAATACGCCTGAGGACAAGGACGCAAAGATGCATGACCTTGAAAAATACATGAAAGAGCTTTCGGAGGATATGGCGGAACTTATCTCCGACATGACACCGGAAGAGCGCACAATGACAAAAAGCAAGCTGTCAACGCTTGTTTCCAAAATGTAATGGCAGGGGCAGCAATGCCCCTGTTTGTTTGAACATTGACAACTGAATATCAGCTAGTGATTTGTGGATTTGGAAATTTTTCAAAAAGGTATTGACTTTTTGTGCGTACTATTATATATTAAATGTGCGTACAGAAAGAAGGTGCTGAGAATGTCTCCACGCACAGGCAGACCTAAAGTTGACAATCCTATGAATGAAAGACTTTATGTTCGAGTATCGAAGCAAGAAAAAGATGAAATTATGAAATTTTCATCAGAAAGTGGATATTCCATATTAGAACTTATAAGGGCGGGGATTGAAAAGCTAAAAGGTCAAAAAAAATAAGAAGTTGCCACGCTACCAACGAAAACAACTTCTTATCAACCGAGATAACTCTCTGTGAAATATTTTATCATAGAGAGTATCTCTTTTCAAGAAAAAATTGAAAGGCAGGAAAAATCTATGAGAAACATTGAAGAAATTGTAAGAACGATACTTAATAGTGACGCGCTGATGGAGAAAGTGAATCATGTTGTGGAAATCGAGAGGATGAAGTATAACCGTGGTTGGAGTACCGAGACGGACATTGATAATTTTTCTCCGATTGGTTTTCGCAAAGTGGTAACATCAGCCATGAATTTGCTCGGACTGCCGAACGAATCCGGCGAGGTTGATATTGCCAGTGAAATTCTTAAGGACATTTTCAGAAATGAAATCATAAAAAAGGATGGAACTTATTTGCCGAGCCAAATTGAGCAGTACAGATCGTTGCTTTCTCGGCTTGCAATCCAATGTGATAACGAAAAATTGTTGCGCGGCGTTGTAATATTTATGGCAGATTTGAATGATGAGGACGTAATAGATCACGACGGTATTTACCGCCTTGTAAAGAAAGGCGGTGCAAGATGAAAGAACAGCTGATAACGGAAATCCAGAGCATACAGGACGAAAAATTTTTGCAGTTTATTTTGAAAACAATTATTTCATTTAAGCAGAAATGGGGGATTTGCTGATGAACAATATTCATATGAAACAATTAGAACAGACGTTAACCAGTATGGAAGTTTCGGAAATGGTTGGGAAAGAACACGGCAAATTATTGAAAGATATACGGCGATATACATCGCAAATCGCCCAAGCCAATATTGGCTTGGGCAACGAGAGCAAAATTGCGTTGGTTGATTTCTTTCGAGAAAATACATATAAAGATGCTAACAACCAAAGCAGACCTTGCTATGACATCACGAAGAAAGGATGCGAATTTATCGCGCACAAGCTGACCGGAGTAAAGGGAACGGCTTTCACAGCTCAATACATCAATCGCTTCCACGACATGGAACAGGCGCTGAAAAACCCGCAGCCTGCAATTACGGAGAAAGACCCGTTTGAGCACTGGGAGATTCGATGGAAACATGAAACGGAAACATGGTTTTCAAAGAACAACTGGAAGTTAAGTATAATCCTGGAACGGTTTGGTTGGACTCGAAAATTTTTATATCACAAGATTCTCGTGGAATTATCGGATCTGCATAACTTACGCGCAATCGAAAAGGCATATTACGCCAGTTATGGATATCCACCGGAATACGCTCTTGATCTGCTTGATTTCAATAGAGACCTCAACGATACGGCGACAAGATACATCAATTACCTACTTATTGAAGAATAAAAGGTAAAATAAGCATGAATTTAGAAACCACTAGCTGATATTTGGCTGGTGGTTTCTTTTTTGGAGGTAAAATATGTTTTTGATAAATGGTATTGAATGGAAAATAGAATTTGTTCACGGCGCAAGTCATAAATTAATGCGCTCTGATGGCTCTATTAGCCTTGCTGTGACTGATTGGAATGATAGGATAATATATGTTTCGGATAAACCAGAAAATGGCTATTTGCGCAAAATACTGGCTCATGAACTTTGTCATTGTTTTTGCTTTTCCTATAACATTCATATGCCGATTGAGCAGGAAGAGTATCTCGCGGACTGGATAAGCCTGTATGGGGCAGATTTGATTTATTTGCTGGATGATTTGATGGCAAACATTGATTGGAGGGCGGCATAGTGGACAAAATAGACGATTTACTTCATTACGTTCAGAAGACAAACCCTGGGATGACAAGGGAAAAGTTGATAGATGAACTAAACAAAAGCGATTATGCCGCAAAAGCTTTACTTTTTACTTCCGAAAACTTTCGGAAAAATTTCCAATCCCCCCTACCTTAAGAATTGGACAAGGATTTTCGTTTTTTAATTTTTAAAAAATTTTTGAAATTTTCGCCCAGATATTCGGAAAAAATTTGATACCCCCCTAGGGTCAGATTTCGGCACGAAAAACCGTTTTTGAGATTATGAAAATTTTGTTCAGATTTTTGCAAAATTTTTTTGAAACTTTTTTGCAAGTGCAAGTTCAGATTGCACTCATCCATGATCTGGTCGTACTTGATCTTGCTATGTGCCGTCTCCCTTCGGAAAGCGCTGAAATAATGCAGACGCGGAAACCTCCGCACAAATGCGCAAAATGAGTACAACAAATAAAGCAAACGTCTACATGACATTGCAACTATACAGGCGCGCACATGCCTATAAGTCATTATATGCACAATACATCCAAAATGTCAACGCGCAATGCATCTGCTTTGCGTCAACAAGTATAAACAAAAAAGCCGCCGGAAGTGATCCGGCTGTAATCCTCTGCGGCGGCTGTATTAAAAGTATGATTTCTCATAGCATACCTGTTTTAAATAATTGATTTTCTGCCAAAGTTCGCCGTTTAAATTCATAGCGTAAAGCATAATATCAGCTGGGACAGTTTCAAGAAGCTTTTCATATCTTTTCAATTCTGGCATAGAATCAAGCCACTTTTCCCATTTTTCACGCTGAACATCTGCGAAATGTTCAATTTTTAAAAGATCGCCACCAGGAACACAGGAAACCGGGTTTACATACCATGTAATTTTCCCACATTCCGCGATATGTGCGATTGTCTTATAAGCGCCGTTTTCCTCTACTGACTTATTACATACAGTAATGCCATTCCCAAGACATCCCAAAAATAACTCAAAATTTTCTTTTTTCATACTTCATTCCTCCATATTTTCAAATTTTCCCGTTTCCGGGTAAAGGCAAGCCGGGGAATCGAACCCCGGAACATTGCACCGCCTGCACTTGCTTAAATGATAACACCCAATCGCATACAATCCATTTTCCGATCACAAAGGGCGCGCCACTTTTCGGGATCCCCTTTGATGTTTTCGGCGGTTCTGGTTTCCGCCCATTCGTCCCGGGCTTTAATATAAGCGGCTTTCGCATCGTCTTTTTGTTTCTGCAATTTCTCCATAAATTCCATAATATCAACCGTCCTTTCTATGCGTTAACTTCTTTTCTCAAAATCTCAATAGCTTCTTTCTCAGCATGTTCCATGTACCACTTCCAAGGCTTTTTATATGCCCTTGCGAGTGCAAAATCTTCTTGATTTTCCAATAAATAATCCCTAACTTTCAAAAATGCTTTTTGGGCTTCTTCTAATTTGTTCATATGCTCAACCATCCTTTCATTTGTGCCCTGTCTCATCGGTGTAGGTGGGGCGGTTCCTACAGACGGTGGGAATCTCCACCGTTTCGACTAATTTTCGCAATGTGTTAAAACAGATATAAAAAAGGCTTCCACTTCAAGTATTCTTGGATTGTCAAAATCAACCTCTTTTTTCCAACGCTCTAATTCTGCCTTTATTTCTTTCTTTGTTCCATACTGATTGCAAGGCATAGATAGGTTTTTGATTTCTCTTTCTGTACCAAAGCAATAATCTCCATAGTATTCATCATGAGCTAATACAAAGCCGTTTTTATTTGCTAATATCTTCATTTTTAACACCTTTCATTTTATATTTTTTGCTTGTCTCATCAGTGGCAAGGTTGCAACCCTACACCAGACCGCCGCGCGGGCGGTTTCGACTATTCGCAAATTTTCCGAAAGATGTCTATTGTAATATTTGCAGCGGCTCTTTTTTTATCCGAAACGTAGCCGCGGCGCTTGCTTTTCAAGGATTTTTCTGCCTGCTTAAGATTTCCAATTCCCCAGTTTCCTGCTTTTTCAAGTTTTTCCCATTCTTCCGGCGAAACCTTTATAGCTTTAAGCGTTTTCGGGTTAATGCTAAAGCATTTACTGTCTTCTGGGTGCAAAAGCTGACACAGCGGAATATATTCATGCGTTCCCATGTTCTCGCCGATATTCCAGACAAAAAATCCTTTCGGAATTTTTGTGACAATCTCAAAAACGTCTGTTTTACCAATTGCTGTAGTGGTATAAATTTTATTGTTTTCAATTCTTAAATTTTCCATAAATTCCCTTTCTGGTCTGCCATCATCAGAGCCGGGAGACCATTCCGCGGCTGACGCCCTAGCGGGCGTTTCGGCTTTTTTATCTATGCTCGATATAAAACCTTTTTCTTGTTTCTGCTGGAATAACTAAATTTATAAAATCTTCTGCAAGCACAAGCGAGTTAAAAGCAGCCACAACATTCTTGTATTCCGGTTCAAATTTTGATGCTTTGGTTCTGACAACCACTAACCAATTTAATTCATTCATAATGGATACCTCCGCGAATAATATTTTTGTTTTCCTGTTGAAATTATAATACAATATGCAAGGCACAAAAACAATGGGAATAATGCACGAAATACAAGGCACAAAAACAGCGCTATATTGTGAAAAACATACAAGGCACAAAAAACTATAACAGGGAAACGAGTCCATATTGACATACAAGGCACAAAAGGCTATAATATACAAAAAGAATATAGGAAGGTGGTAAGTTAAATGGAACATAAAACAAGCGAAGCAAAAAGGCGTGCAATATATAAGTATGACGATAAGTTTGAGCGAGTTAATTGCAGGTTTTCCAAAGGCACCAAAGAACGCATTGAAAGGCTGGGGTATAAGAGCGCAAACGATTTTATCAAGTTAGCGGTAGCGGAGAAACTGGAACACGATGAAAAAATTCTTAGATAAGGCACAAAAATATATTGACATATAAGGCACAAAATGTTATTATAATATTGTCGAAAGGCAATAGGCGAAAGCCGGAAAGGAGAAAAATGAGCGAAGATATGAGCGTATTTAAAAGTTACTTAAGAAGACTTTTACAGGATCTGGAAGACCTTAAGGAAGTATTGAAGGCTAAGGATTATGAGAAAGCCGAAAAAATGGTTGATCGTCTCATAGACGACACCCAAAAGGGCATAGAGGACAATTAAGCACCAAGCAACAAAGGGCGGCGCAAAAGCCGCCCAGTAACCAATAAACAAGATAAAAAAAGGGGAATGAATTATGACAGATGTCGAGATTTTAATGAAAAACGGATGCACAAAAACAGAAGCAGAAAAGCACTTGAAAAACGGATCAACGATTTTCACAGACTTCGAAGAGAATTTCACGCAATACATGGACGAATGGGGAGTTGATGAGGAAGAGCGGGAAGAATATAAGCAGATGATAGAAGGAAAGAAGATTCTCCCTGATTGGGGAATAGTAAAAGATGCTGGGAAAGTTTACTATATCGCATACTGCTTATAAAAGCTAGAGAAAGAGAGGTTTTTACCTCTCTTTTTTGATGTATTCAAACACTCACACTTTAAAGCGGTAAATTTTGTATACAGAATGGATACAGAATGGAAACGTAGATAAGATTTAGTATATTCTCTCCAATACATTGTATTTTTTTATCAAGGAGTAAATATTATATAATATATATCAACAGTACAAAAATCATAAACTATATACTTTAACACGCGCGGATATAACCTATATATGCGATGTACACAGTAGTTTAAATTTATACTTGACAAAAGCTATACACGAGTGATATTGTTATCGTAAATTAAAAAGCATCCGGGCAACAGAGAGCGCACAGGACCCGGAGAACGGAAACGGAAGTCATGCAGCCGGTACAGTTAAGATCTTGATGATCTCGATTGTATCGGTTTATTTTTATGATTCAGAAAGGAGGTATATATGTCAGATGCACAGAGAGCGGAAAGAGTAGATATAGACGAGATATACAAAGACGATATTGACAAATATATTCACCTCTGGATGGATGACAGAAATATAACAGATATGTGTAAGGTATCACAGAACAGATGGTATAATTGTTGTCAGTATGTATGTGACAATGTTTTTAAGATCAACCCTGTATACCTTAAAGATGACAATTATATTAGCAATAAATATGATATTGATAAGGTTAATAAAGTCTTAGATATATATATAAGACTTTGTAACGATTTTGAAAAAGTGATAAATATAGTTGGGTTTACTTTTTTTACCGGCATACATAGAGATACACTTAACGGATGGGTAAATGGCGAAAGGCTAGGATCAACGGCTTCCGACATTTGCAAAAAGATTGACCAAATGCGGGAAGAAAGCCTTGTAGGTTTACAGATCTCCGGGAAAAACAATCCCATGTGCTACATGCCGTCACTCAACAAGTACTGCGGCTTTAATATGCCGGGCGTAAGAGACCAGGGATCCAGAGCAAGAGCGTTGACAGCTTCGGAGCTCCCACAGCTGGGCGGCGGCAATTGTGCGAGATTGCCGGACAACTTTGACAATTCAAGCCCGGATAATGGTGAAATCGTGATAGACAATTCAAACAATTCAAACCCCAGTATTTAAGCACCTTGAGCCGCATACTTTCGTTTAAACAGTTTAAGAAACTTAGGTTTAACGAATAGTTAGAACGCAAACAGAGAATTGCACGAACAATTAGAATAATTTAAAGCAAAGGAAAACGCCGGAAGAAGCAGCCAACAGGAGGGGGAGGGGGTTGCAAAAGCCCAGAAGGAGCTGCCTACTAAGTCCCTCAAATATCCTCAAAAACAAAAAGGCATGTCTATCATGGAGGGACTATACAAGATCACTCAAAATCACGAAACCAATAGAATCGGATTCTGAAATTAGTTTCCAGGATATGGTCAATAGGAAAATAGAATGCTTGACCGAAGTACATTCGGAAGTTGTAGACATAAAGTACGGGGTATACAGGATCGGATGCAGCACATGGTATAGTGCGATAATACTTTATCGATAATCACATCAAAGACAATCAAATCAAATTCACATCAGATAAATTTCAAAAATTACACTCGATAATAAAATTCAAAAAGATTCCAAAAGGAAGCAAATAAAATGTTAGAAATGTGTTTTAATTGCGATTATTGTGAGGAGCAGAATGGAGATTACTTTTGCACAAACAATGAGAGCGAATATGTCGGAGATTATGTAGAAAAAGAGTTTTCTTGTCCGGATTGGGACGGATCGGAGGAAGATGAATGAGGGTTGTGTCACAGAAAAAAGATGCTTCATATGATTTTGACCGGACCGAATTTAGAACAAGCTATGAATGCATAAGCGCTACTTTTGATGGAAGAACTTTTGTCATTGGGAAATATGCTACACCAGAACGAGCGGCAGAAGTATTTATGGACATGCATAAAGCATATGCGCCTGTACAGGTAGTTTGCACAAATATGGACGAGAAACAAGTTTCTGCATTAGTTTCAGCATCACAAAATACACCGATTAGATGCGTCAAGATGGATGATCCAAGTATGGCAATAACAGTATTTGATAACATTGTTTACTATATGCCGGAGAAATAGATTGCTTGCATTGCTCGTTTGCCAAATGGTAAGACACTGGGTTTTGATCCCAGCATTTATCGGTTCGAGTCCGGTACGGGCAGTTTTGAAAATGGAGGTAAATCATGTTGATTTTAAAAACAGTCATAACAACATTTGATGCCATTGTGATTTTGACGTTTTTCTTGCTTGGAAGAGATAGCAGAAACGAAAAGGACGCTGTGGCAGTCTGGGGATCACTTATTGCATTGTTTCTTGTCAATATATTTGCAATGTGGAGATGATGATATGGTTTTGTATGACCCGATATTTGGTATTGGCTTCCTGCCGGAAATTTTAACTACGGTCGGAAGAATACATATAAGCAGAAAAAAAAATACGGGAGAAACCGACGTTCTGGATCTTGACAGTGACGCTGAGCACCAGTCTGAGAAGTCGGAGCATCCAGTATAGCTTAAGTCCACTGGCATTCAGTTTTTGCAAGAAAAAACTCGGCGTAAGCAATTATTCGGTGTTAGTGGACGTCGGCAAAATAAAAAGATCAAAAATACTATCATAAACGGCGCGCTATGCGCGCTGTGACGGAACGTAGTTCAGAGGAAAGAACAATCTTTTCATTCTTCTATGCTCTAGTGAATTGATAGCCGCAGGTTCAAGTCCTGCCGTTCCGATTGAGAGATAGGTTTAAAGCTTATCTCGGAATACGAAAAGTTCGTATTTCTCCTTTCGCTACTAGGAAGTTTCTGTTAAGGACGGTGCGAGACCGTTCGGTGGCGTTTGCCGCGGAGTGCGGCAAGGCGGAAGAACGCTTGGTGTTGGATGATGGTTGTCCCGTAATTTGCTGACGAGCAATACAGGCGGATTCCTATTGATAGTTCGGGTGCCTATCCCACGGTGCCTGAGCTGTCAAAAATGCAATTAGGCTGTGGCGGAAAAAGGTAGACGCTTAAGCATAAAACAACCACGCTTTGGTTAGGAACAAGTCATTGAATTAACAAGGCAATGAAGGAACCTGTTAAGGGTGTTACCCGTTGTGGAAAGTCGTTGTTATGTGAGGTGCAAATCCTCACCAGCCTATTTCCTGTGATATCACACAGGATAGTGCAACGCATGGCACGAAAAACATTATTGCTAACCGTCTTGTGGCGGTTTCGGAACGTATCTTAATTGGTAAAAGTGGCGTGTACACGGAAAACAACAATGAGAGCCGGATTGAAGGTTCGAATCCTTCCGTTCCGATGGTGCCGAGCTGATCTGATACTGTATGCGTAGCGCGGTCGCGTACAGAGATATGGAGTGAGGTGTCCGCGCATTTTGGGGAAGCGGCAACGATTGGAGGTGTTGCGGCTGACTGTAAATCCGTTCCCTCGTGGTAAACATTGGAGGTTCAATTCCTCTTTCGCCCATTTAGGTAGATTACAGCCTATTCACAGAGAATTTACCGGACGCGAACGGCTTCCCTGCGGAGAATTGTAAAAACCTGGTTATGATTTTTTGTGGTTAAAGGGTACCTTGCTTCCAGTCAAAAAGTAAAAACCACACCTGTTCGATTAGTCAAGCGGTCAAGATACCACCTTTTCACGGTGGGGACGGGAGTTCGATTCTCCCATCGAACATTTCAACTGAGAATAACGCTGACTGTTTATAGTTGGTTTAGTGTTCCGGCTGAAAAGTATTGGCGAAAGCCGTGGTAAGCAATCATTAAATAGGGAGATTGCAATGCTCACTGAGAGGCTTATGTGAGTAGTCCGGGAAAGCCGACAGGACTTAAACTTGGAGAGCTTGCGTAAGTCACGCTAAAGACCATTGTTGCAACGATGCCTACGATAGCATAACTGGAAATGCCACGGACACCATGCCGGGGAAAGTGGGGTTCGACTCCCCACCGTAGGACGAGCGGATTTCTTAACTGATTTTCTTAGTCCGGCTTTAACAGGAAAGAAAATTGGCGGTGGCGAGGTTCCGGTGATCACTAAGTGACTTTTGGCATGAGTATTTTCAAGAGGAAAACCATGAGTAGAAAGGCAGATAGAGCCGTAACTACACAAAAAAATCTATCAAAACGCAGAGGAATGTAGTAGAGGCGGAGAACTGCGATAACAACGTACATCCGAGGTAAGGCGATAAAGAGTTGGACTCGTCAAAGGTTCTTTGAGTATGTAGTCGGTGGATTATGAGAACCATGTGGAGGGGCGCAAGGTCCGAGAACCACATTAAAAAATGAAATACCTTTGTTGGCAACTGTCTTACATGTTGCATCGGTTCGGTAGTGGCAACCATCCAAGCTGCCACCGGACTGCATTGGAGTATAGCTCAGATGGATAGAGCACAACACTACGGATGTTGGTTAGCGCAGGTTCGAGTCCTGTTACTCCAATAATGGCTTGTAGCTCAGTGGTAGAGCGTCTGACTGTTAATCAGAATGTCGTGGGTTCGATCCCCACCTTGCCAGTTGGAGACACTTGACTTACTCTTTCAAAGCACTCCATAAAAAGGTTACGAAAGGGCGTTTACGACCGGCGGAAGAGGATCTCCGACTTGTACGTTACCAAGGGAAAACTACTCTGCCGTGTGTCCGGGTGGTGAGGGAGCGGTCTTGAAAACCGTTGGCTGTAAAAGGCTTGCAGGTTCAAATCCTGTGTACGGCGTTTGCTCGAAAAAATCGGACGTTGATGTGTGGCGGAATAGGTAAACGCTATTGCCGTAAGATAATTCGTTGAAACCGGCAACCTAGATGACGAGAAGTGCACTAATCATGCATGGTGCAAATCCATGCCACATCAATTTTGTATATCCGCTTAGTAAGGTTCTTTAATTGGAGGTATGAGCATGATTTTAAACTGTGTAAATTGTGGCGCACCAATTGAAAGTGACAAGAAAGCGTGCCCTTATTGCAAAACTCCATATGGTTTCCGTACGAAGATAGAAATGGAACCATATATTGATTCAAACGGAAGGATTTGCAGACATGAACCGGAAATGATAGAAGTAACAACTTTGGAAGATTGTGAACCTAGGTTTATGAGGAAGTGATTGAAATGTGTGAATTTTGCAAAAATTACGATAACGACAGAATATTCGGCGCTAATATTCCCATTCAGAAGTGTGCAAATGAAACGAATTTGACAAATGCGCAAATTATGATGAATACAGGGGACAAAGTCCCCGGAATTGTGATTTATTCAAACCACTGTATGGCGAAAGGATACTTTGATATTGCATTTTGCCCGATGTGCGGAAGAAAGTTGGTGTAAGAATGAGTAATATACATAAATTCAAAGTAGAACCAATAGAAGGACACCAGGCATGTGCTAAAGTTACAGTTGATGGCGAACAGTGATTATGCAGTTCGTATAAAATAGAACATTATGCTGGAAGCCTTCCAATGGTCAATATAAACCTTGTTGCCGATGTGCAATATGAGCAAGATGTAGAAATTAACATTGTAAACTTGCATGAAATAGCTTCGCTGATGGACAAAAAAACATTCAAGGAATTTTGCAGAGTTTGGGAGGATATTCACGATGAAGCATAGCAAAGAATGGTGCACTTGCGACAGGTGTGGTGCAGAAATTAAAAAAGGAATATTGTGTGGAAATTCGATTACAAAAAATGGCATTTTAAATGTCACATACGACTTGTGCGATAAATGCATGGAAGATTTTGAAAGGTTTATGAAAAATGATTGTAAATATCAATAACAGCACATACGAGATGAACAGCAAACAGTACAAAGCAGTTCTTGATACGGCGAGCAACGCTGTTACCTGCGGTATATACGCTGTGGAAAAGAACAAGGTAGCAATCATGCTTCGAGAGGAATATAAAAGCAAGGAAGGACTGAAACAGGCAGTTGGTAATTACACGGCGAAAGGGTTCAAGGTGTATTGGAATGAAAAAAACACGTTCAAAAATTATAATCAAAACTAGAAAAGGCGGTTACACAAAGATTTATGCCAACGGGAAATGGCAAAAGGGAGTGTATAATATTGATTTCCATGCTGACTGCACTCCATTGAGATACCCATACATAAAAATTTCTTGTGAATTTGATAAGAATAAGACTGATAAAAACGGTTCGCTTATTTACGACCCGGAAAAAGAAGAATTTGCAAAAGAACACGTAGTTGCAAGAATTTAGGGGGCGATATTGTGAAAATATCAGAAATGAATAATTGCATTGAAAAAATGCGAAAATGCTACAATTTTAAAGATGATGAAACAGAAATTAGACTTGTAAATGAGATAAGCCATGATGACAAATGTGTTTATATTAGTACAAGAGATGAAAATGGAACAACAATTGAAATGACAAGGTATGTAGATGAATTAGTAAATGTTTAGTTGCTGATTATCAGCGGAAAGGGTGACATATCATGGCTGATTTGAAAATATTTACAGAAAATATAGAACAGGAAGCGTTAAATCAAATATATACGCTTGTAAAACAGCCAGCATTTTCGGATTGTAAGATAAGAATTATGCCAGATGTTCATGCAGGAGCAGGGTGTGTTATAGGGTTTACTGCTGATTTAGGAGAAAAAGTAATACCGAACATTGTTGGAGTTGACATAGGCTGTGGGATGCTTACTACAAACTTGGGGAATATTGATATTGATTTTGAGAGATTAGATAAAATCATTAGAGAATATGTTCCAAGTGGTAGAAAAGTTCATGAAGAAGAAAACACACCTGTCGCAAGTGATATTGTTGAAAAATTGCATTGCAAGGAACAGTTGAAAAATATAGATTGGATAAAAAGAAGTTGCGGCACGTTGGGAGGCGGCAATCATTTTATCGAAGTTGATAACGATAGCAAGAATAATAAATATCTTATTATTCATTCGGGAAGTAGGAATGTCGGAAAGCAAGTTGCAGAAATATATCAGCAAATGGCGATTGACGATATTTCGGGAAAATCAAACTTTAAACAAGATAGCGAGAAATTGATTGCTGAATACAAAAAATGTAAAAGAGAAAGAGAAATCAGCAAGGCTATCAAAGAATTAAAGCAGTCCTACAAAACAAATACAACCAAAATCCCTAGAGAGTTATCATATCTTGTTGGAAAACATAGAGAAATGTATTTGCACGATATGAAATTATGTCAAGAGTTTGCGAAAATTAACAGAAGAACCATTCAGAGCATTATTTGTTACTATATGTGTTGGGAAGTTACAAAAGAAACGGAACGATTTCAAACAATTCACAACTACATTGAATACGATACAAATATTGTTCGTAAAGGTGCTATTTCTGCAAAAACGGGGGAAAAAGTACTAATACCAATAAACATGCGTGACGGCTGCATTTTGGGAATTGGCAAAGGAAATGAAGATTGGAATTATTCAGCACCGCATGGAGCAGGGCGAACAATGAGCAGATCAAAGGCAAAAGAAAGCATTTTGCTAGAAGAGTATCAAAAAGCAATGGATGGAATATTTACAACATCTGTAAATACATCTACGATTGATGAAAGCCCTATGGCATATAAAACAATGGATGAAATAATTGGAAATATAAAAGACACTGTTGAAATAGTTGACATTATAAAACCGATTTACAATTTCAAAGCAAACGAATAAAAACAATTACCGGCTAACAAATGGAGTTAGTCGCTAACCAACAAAAATTATTGGCAGAGGTCTTAAGGCACTTCTGCTTTTTTGCGGAGGTGCTTTTCTTTTGGCAAGTTCAAGCCTAATTTCCACAGTAAATGGATATGAAAATTACATACAGGTGCATGGCGTTGATGAACAGGTTATGGATGCCATGGCAGAAGCGGCAAGAGTAGCCATTTTGACAGAAAAAGATGTTGAGTATGGATTAAAGGTTTCTGCCAGAGCGAAAGAACTGACGGAGCAGTTTATCTTTCAATCTACAGGTGGCACACCATGGGATTTAGAGAAATATTCATTCCAAAACAAGGTATCTTATGAAATTCTGGACAAATATTACGGAATTTTGCTTTTGGAAGCGCAAAACAAAGTTGTGGATAGTGCTTTCCAGTATTTGGAAAAGAAAAGAGATCCTAAAGAACGGTTTTATATGCCAAGAAGAAAGCAATTTCTCAAAATAGGGCTTACACAGGCTTTACAAGGCATGATTGATGATAGATATGACATCCTGTGCGTATCCCTTGTTCCGGGAGCAGGAAAAACAACGGTAGAAAAAATGTTTCACGCACTTGTTGCCGGATGGTTTCCGAGAGATTTCAGCCTTTTTTATTCGCACAGCGGAGATATTACCAGAATGTACTATGACGGTGTGTACGATATCGTTACAAATACGGAAGAATATACATGGAATGAAATTTTTCCGGATCTTTCCGTGACGAGCACAAATGCGAAGATGGAGCAGTTTAATGTCGGGAAGTACAAATCGTTTCCATCCGTACAATGTACGTCTGTTGGTAGTAAGAATGCAGGTAAAGTAAGGGCTTCTAAGTTCTTACTGGTTGACGATATGATAGGCGGTATCGAAGAAGCAATGAATCCAATTATCCTTGATAAATTGTGGGATAAATACGCTGTAGATGCACGGCAGAGAAAGATACAGGATACAGACGGTAAGAACTGCAAGGAGATACATATTGCCACCAGATGGAGCGTACACGACGTTATAGGGCGCATCCAGAATATGTACGAGGGAAATCCAAGAGTAAAGGTTATTGCTGTGCCGGATGTAGACCCAGTTACCGGAGAAAGTAACTTTGACTATGAGTTCTCCGGTTTTACAAAAGAGTTTTTTGAAGACCAACAATTATTGATGGACGACATATCATATCGCTGTCTCTACAAACAGGAGCCGATTGAGCGAGAGGGATTGTTGTTTCCGGAAGATAAAATACGCCGGTATCTTAATTTGCCGCATGGAGAGCCAGAGATTGTAACCGGTCAGTGCGATACAAAGGGAAAAGGAACGGATTACTTTGTTTTGCCGGTATTGCAAAAATACGGAGAGGATTACTACTGTGTAGATTGTGTTTGCGATAACACGGCAGATTATGAGATGCAGTATGAAAATGCAGCAAATGTTTTGACAAACAACAAAGTGCAGGAATGTGAATTTGAGAGAAACGCCGGCGGAGACCGTGTCGCAATGGAAGTAAACAAGCGTGTCGAAAAAAAAGGATGGATATGTAACATTACTGACACACCGACGGAGACAAACAAGGAAGCAAGGATTTTCCAGTGCTCTAACTGGATATTACAGCACGTTATATTTAAAGACCAATCATTATATAAGCCAAATGAGCCATATGGAGTAATGATGTCTCTTCTCAAGAGATATTCAGTGTCCGGTAAAAAGCAGTTGGATGATGTGCCGGATGTATTTTCAAACTTTGCGCTTAGAGTGACAAATGGAAATAACGTAGCCAAAGTAGAAGCGGCAGTAAATCCGTTTAGGAGGTATTGATATGACAACGAAGGACTATTTGAACCAGATAAGTCGGATCAATCGCATGATAAATAACAAAATTGTGGAACTTTCACAGCTTAAAGAGCTTGCCTGTAGCATATCTGCAGTGTCGGGCGAAGATAGAGTAATGGTAACTCCAAATTTTGACAAAATAGGAACAAAGCAGGCAAAAATAGATGAAATGGAACGGAACATAGATGCACTGGTTGATGAGTATATCATCAAAAGAGATAAGATTGTTAGCCAGATAGACAGCATGGAAGATGAAAATGTTTACAACGTCTTATTTTCAAGATACATAGAGAAAAAAACATTTGAAGTTATAGCAACCGAAATGAATTACTCTTGGAGACAGACAATAAGGCTTCATGGAATTGCATTAAAAAAATTTGAGCAAAAATATGGAGCAACTTATTTGTAAAATGTCATAGAATGTCATATTGAAAAAATGATATAGTTATAATTGAAGAAAGCAACAAAAGTTGAATACTTCACCTCCCACAATTCAGAAAAGCATCGTAGAGAAATCTCCGGTGCTTTTTCTTTTGCAAAGAAAAGAGGACTTTATGGTATATACACCAAAAACAATATATTGCCCGCGTTGCGGAAGAAAAGTTGCCACACACGATGGGCGTTCAACAATGAACATTTCTGTGGAATGTAGGAAATGTCACAAAAAAGTGGTATTTTATCCGGAAAATGGAAAAACAGAATTAAAATCTCTTCCAATCCGGTCAACATCCAGTGGGATGACGTTTAGTTAGGAGCCAATTATGAATAATAAATCTCTCCAAGATCTTGTTAAGGGCTGTTATGGGCGAAAAATTTTATATACTGATGTTGAAACCATCACAGCAGACAATATTGTCAAGGTGGTGGGAGACTGCATCGGTAATTATTATTACAACAAAACCATCATAGAATACCTATGGCGGTATTACAAAGGAGATCAGCCGATTTTATACCGATTAAAGGTACAAAATGCTGATATTACAAACAAAATAGTAGAAAATCATGCGTATGAGATTGTTCAGTTCAAGGTAGGTCAGACATACGGTGAGCCAATTCAGTTCATCAGTCGAAAAGATGATGATGCGATCAATCATGCAGTAGATGAGCTGAATGATTACCTTGTGGATGCGAATAAACAGGAAAAGGACATTAAAGCTGGTGAATGGCAGTCAGCAACCGGAACATCTTTTAAGGCGGTAAGATTTTCAAATGGAGAAATACCATTTCAGATTGTTGCTCCTACTCCGATGAATACGTGTGTTATTTATAATCGGAGCACGGAAGAACCGGTTCTTGCAGTACAAGAACTTAAAGACGAGGATGGAAGATGGTACAAACTGTGCTATACAGACAATTATTCATGCAAAATTCAAAATGGAGTAGCTTCTGAATGGAAATTGCATGCATTTGGAAGCATTCCTATTGTTGAGTTCCCAAACAACCATGAAAGAATATCGGACATTGAACTTGTCATAGGGCTTCTGGATGCCATAAACAACATGCAGTCGAACAGAATGGATGGAATTGAGCAGTTTGTTCAGTACTGGGTAAAATTTGTAAACTGTGAGATTGACACAAAGACATTTGAACAAATGAAAATGAGCCATGCTTTGACGGTAAAGTCCAACAACAAGGACAACAAAGCCGATGTTGAGATTATGACACAGGAACTTAACCAGAGTCAGTGCCAGGTGGCAAAAGATGATCTTTGGGACAATGCCTTATCAATTCTTGCCATACCAAACAAGCAGGGGAACACTGGCGGAGATACACAGGGCGCGGTAGAGTTGAGAAATGGATGGGATTTTTCAAAGACAAGAGCAAAATTAAAAGACCCAATCGTGAAATCGGCAGAGAAAAGACTTGCAAAAGTTGTCTTAAATGCAATCCGCGTTAAAGATCATGATTTGAACTTGTCAGTTAGAGATTTTGACGTGCAAATCAATCATAGCCCGCAAGACAATATGTATACGAAGTCACAAACACTGTATCAGTTATTGGAGTGCGGAATACATCCTCTTATTGCAATTAAAACGGTCGGACTCTGGGGAGATTCGGAAAAAACATTTTTGCAGTCTAAGCCATACATGGATGCTTTATGGAAAACCATTGGTGATGCAGAAGAGCAGGAACAAAAAGCACAGAAAATTGTAAATCAATTAAATAAACAGCAAAATAAGACAGCTACCGAGTAATCGTCGGCTGTTTTTATTTTATAAAAATTCGCAAAGTTGTGAGCGTAAAAAACAACAGTGTCATTCGGTGTCGTTGCACCGCAAAAATTCGTAAAGACATATCGGAGGTAATCAATGAAAAGAGAAGAGTTAATTGCAATGGGTATCAGTGAGGAAAATGTTGAGAAAATCATTGCTGATTACGGCAGTGCCGTACAGAGAGAACAGGCAAAAGCAGCAGAGCTTAAGGCAAAGGCAGACAGCGCAGATGAGTTGCAGAAAAAGCTGGATGAAATGGAAGCAGGAAACCTCACGGAACTTGAAAAAGCAAACAAGGCGTTAGAGACAGCAAATCAGCAGATTGCAGATATGCAGAAAAAAAACGCCATCAGAGATCAGCGCGAAGCTTTGATGGAAAAGTTAAAAATCAATGCAGAGCAGGCAAAAACGGTCGTCAAAGATGATGGAAGCATTGATTATGACGCTCTTGGAAAGATTACATCCGAAAAGGAAACCGCAGCAGCGCAGGCAAAGGAACAGGAGATCGCAAATAATTCTGAAAATCCGGGCGGCGGTACTGCAGGTGGAGAGAATAAAAAAACGGCAGATGTTGAAAATGCCGAAAGTATCAGCTTTGGCGAACCGGCAAAAAATGCAGAAGCCAAAGACCATTATGTTTTATAGGAGGTAAATTATGGGAAAACCGATTGAAAGAGACTTTACACAGAGTAAAGGAATTTTAAAATTCTTTCCTTATGAGGGTGCGGCGTGCATCGTTCCGCAGACAATGGTAACAAGTGCAGATGCTAACGGAAAGAAAATTGCAAAGGCAGGAACACCATTTCCTAGCAATGATGCATCTTGCAAAGGATATCTTCTGGAAGATGTTGACGTAACAATGGGAGATGCGCCGGGAACTTATGTATATCAGGGTTCTATTGACAGCGCAAAGGTAACAGCGAACGGAGTGACCGTGGAAGAAACTGCAAAAGCAGCAACACCGCGTGTCACTTTTTTTGATTAAGAAATGGAGGTATTAGAGAATGGCATTACCATTAGCAGAAGCATTTACCGCAAGAAGCCTTGGGGTTATGTGGAATAATTATGAAAAAACGCTTGGTTCTGCGCCTTACTTAGGTAGACAGAAATTTGGAACCAGAAAACAGGACAGCCTTGAGCTTAGATTTATCAAAGGGAAAAACGGTCTCCCGGTATCCTTAAAGGCATCCAATTTTGATGCGCAGGCAGAGTTAAGAGACGTTGGTGGATTTTCGGACATTCAGAACGAGATGCCTTTCTACCGTGAGTCTTACATGGTAACAGAGCGTGAAGAGCAGGAGTATGCAAATTACCAGTCGGCAGAAAATTCCAACATGGCAAACCAGGTGCTTAGAGAAATCAGCAAAAAACCGATGATGCTTATTGAAGGGGCAAGAGTAGTGCCGGAACGCCAGATTTGGCAGTTGTTAGCACCATCTGATGGTATTCCAAGAGTACAGGTAACAATTGGCGGAAAGAGCTACTATGTGGATTATACTTCGGACAATGGAGTGGCGCACAAGAGAGATCATTACAAGGATATTTCCGGAAGCGATACCGATAAATGGTCTGCACCAGAAACAGCAACGCCACTTGACGACCTTATCGAGATTAAACGTGAGTTTGCAAAGAAAACCGGATATTCCCTTGCACGTTTTAGCATGAATACAGAAACATGGGAAATGGTTCTTAAGGCGGAGGACACGAAGAAACAGGTACTTGGAATTACTGCTTACAATGGCGGTATTCGCTTACAGCAGGGGCAGGTTACAGAGTATCTTAGAGGATACGGCATCGAGATTGAAGTTTACGACAAACTTTACATCGACCCTGCAGACGGTGCTACCAAATATTTTATTCCTACAGGAGTTATTTCAGCGCAGGCATCCGGTGTGTACCTTGGAGATTATGTCTTTGGAAAGACACCGGAAGAGAGAAGCGGAAGTTTAACAGACGGAAACCTTTCTATTGTAGAAACCGGCATTTCGGTATATACATACGCAACAAATCATCCAATCAACACCCATTGCATTGTGTCAATGATTGGATTGCCTACTTTTGAGGGCATGGACAGCGTTGTTGTCATGAAAGTTGCGTAGGAGGTGCTATATGGTTGCTGAATACACGGTAAAGCGCAATGGAAAATGGTTCAAAGCAGGAGAAGAAATCCCGGACATTGTTCCGGGAGAGAAATCTTCCGGCGGTTACACCAAGACAGAGATTAACAGAATGAGCACTGCTGATTTACAGGCACTTGCCTCTGAACATGGGATCGAGGAAGCAGATCAGATCAGTGGGGCAGAACTGAAACGCATTTTGATCGAGCAGTTCGGATTATAGGTAGGGAAGAATGGACGAATATACAACATTAGAGCAGGTCAAAATCAGACTGAAACAATTTCATATTGAAACCGTTACGGATGAAGATGGTGTTACTTCTGATGTTGTCGTGTTCGACCAGAAAGAAGATAATCCTTACATCAAACAGCTTATCAAGCAGGCAAGAAATGAAGTGGTAAGCAAGCGGAATTACCCGAAAAGCTACACGGATGAAAAAATATCCGAAGACTTGAAACAGTTTGAGGATGTAATCGTCAATTTAGCCGTGTACGACCATTCACAGGCAGGAGAAGCCTATATGGCAAGTTATTCAGAAAACGGCGTAAGCCGTAGCTGGAAAGACAGGGAAAGCTTGTTCGTAGGGGTATTCCCGTTTGTAAAATCTTTGTGACCTATCTGCCATGAGTAGAAAAGGAATCTGTTTTTTGCAAAGCAATTATCAGTTTTTTAGAAGATTGTGCGTTACGTTTTGTCGACGTCGACAAAACGTAGCAGGCGGCACACATTGAGCGGTGGTGGGCGGTGTGCCATAAAAATGAAAGGCGGTATATGATTTGACGATTGAAATATCAACAGCAATCATTATAAGCGTGCTGTCGCTTGGTTTTTCCGTCTTTATGGGCTTGAAGAGCAACAAAAGGACAGACAACACGGAACTTGAAGAGCGCGTGAGGGAGAACACACGCATTAACATGAAGTTGGATGCCATTTCAAACAACACGACCGAGATCAAAAATGAAGTTTCCGAGATGCGAAAAGAAATCAATTCTCATGACAACAGGATCATAAAGGTGGAGGAAAGTGTGAAATCGGCTCATCACAGAATTGACGGAATAGAAACCCGTCTTAATGATGAAAAGGAGGTTTAATCATGGATATTATACAGGCGGTAATTGCTAACATGACAATTATTCTGGCGATTATTGGTGCGCTGGCATTTGTTGTGTCTGTGGTAACACAGGTAATCAAAGGTGTAGGCGTATTTTCTAAGGTTCCGACGGACATCTTGGTATTTGTTCTTTCCATCGGTATCACGGTCGCTGCGTTTGTGGCATACATGCAGTACATACAGACAACAATTTTATGGTATATGATCTTGGCGGCTATTATTGCAGGATTTATTGTTGCGTTTGTCGCAATGTATGGATGGGAAAAGCTTTCTGATCTGTGGAAGCGGTTCGGCAAGGATGTGAAGTGAAATGCTTGAAATTAACAAGCAAAAAATGAATTATTCGCTACAGAGCGGAAAGGTTCCGGTGTATGTGACGGACGAGGATGGAAACATCGAATATTCGTCATATACCGACTCTGATGGAAATGTAATTTATTACCTTGATGAGGATGGAAACAAAATACCGAAAACAACCGGAGAGTATACAACAGGTTATGAAAAGCCTGTGGTTTTTTATTCTTCAATCAGCAATAAGTTGAGTGAAGCACTTATAAAAGAGTTTGGCGTTGACAATTCAACAAACTTTGTTCAGATTGTCGAGGACAAAGGGAAACTTCCATTGAGCGTCGGATCTTTGGTATGGAAACGGTCAGATGTAAGGTACAAAGATGAAGAGAATACAATCGTTGACGAAAATTCGGCTGATTACATCGTAAAAGGTGTCGCAGACGAGGGATTGACGGTTGATTTGTTCTTATTGCAAAAAAATGTGAAGTAGGTGCGGCATGGGGAAGAAAGTAATCACAATGAGCCTGTCTGAAAAGTCTATTCAGAACGCCATACGAGAGCTTAGAGCCTATCAAAACAGATTGACATATAAATGTCAGCTATTGGCAGAAAAACTCGCGGAAAAGGGCGTAGAGATTGCCAGAGTGCAAATTGCTGACCTTGACGCAATATTTACATCGGAACTGATTTCAAGTGTTCATGCGGAATATGAAGGAAGCACTAAGGGCGGCGGTATATGGGCGGTAATAGCCGGTACAGACCATGCCGCATTTGTTGAGTTTGGAACCGGAATTGTGGGACAGCAAAGTCCTTATCCTGGGAAACTGCCAGAGGGTGTTTCGTGGCAGTACGCAAGTGGAAAAACTATCCATCAGATTTCAGATGGAAGATATGGATGGTTTTATCAGGACGACAATGGCGATTGGTGGTTTACAGAGGGAATGCCAAGCCGACCATTCATGTATCTGACCGCAAATGAGTTGCGTCAGATTGTTACACAGACAGCGAAGGAGGTGTTTGGATAATGGCAGGCAACCAGTGGGTATTTGACCTTGAAACAAACATTTTTTCCAATGTGGTAACGATTGCCAAACCAAAACTCCAGAAGAAATACAAAAGCATGAATTTTGAAACTGCATTTACAACGGTTGAAAAGAACCTTGATAAAGACCCTGTTTTCCCGACTATTTACATCCATGAGATGCCGGGGCTTGAACGTGGGGCAGATTTAGAGGGCACATCCGTAAATGCGGTGCAGGAAACAATACAGGTTGACGTCATTACAAACACAAAGCAGAGCGATGCAAAAGGGATTATGGCTATTTTAGCTGATGCCTTTAAGCAGATGCGATTTCAAATCACAGCAATGCCGGAGTTTAAAAACGACAGCGAGAAAAAATTTAGAAGCGTTGCAAGGTTCCGGCGGATAATCGGAGCCAACGACAGATTGATGTAAAAGAGCCGAAAGGCTCTATTTTTTATGCACCGGGTGCATAAAGATGTGCCCGATAACCGCATTATTTAGCGGTAGAAAGAGAGGTAAAAATGGCAGCAGCAGGATTGTCTACGTTAGGAATTACGTTTGGCTATGGCACAGAAGCGACAGCCGGAACAAAGCCTACATCATTTAAACAACTCACAAGAATTAACTCGATTGGCGGTATTAACATTGAGCCGGAACAGATCGACGCATCCGCTTTAGAGGATGCAATTACCAGATATGTAAAGGGGCGCGCAGATACAGGCGGTTCATTCCCTATCACGGTAAACCTTACAGACGCCACAAAAGAAGAGTGGGAAGCACTTATCACGGCGTACAAAGCGCTTACCGATGGGAAAAGAATGTGGTTTGAAACCATTATTCCAGGATTTGCAGATGCGTTTTTTGTTGTTGCGCAGCCACCGGAGCAGATACCGCAGCCGGAGATTGGTCAGAATGAGCTTTTGACGGTTGAAATGAACCTTACCATTGAGGAATACAAGGGAATGGACACGGCCGTGGCGTTTACACCGGGGGAATAACACGTCAGTCGAATAGTTCGGTTGAATCGGCTGACGATAATCAGACAACCGAATCGGAACTTGAGGAAACAGTGTAAAAGAATAGGGCGGTCTTCGGACTGCCCTTTCCCTATAAAAAGGGAGAAAGGGAAAGAATATGACAAAATTAAAATTTGGAGAGAAAGAATTACAGATTAAGTTTGGATATGAAGCAACCGTGAAAAGCGGAATTATCAAGAAAGTAGCAAAATTAAACCAGATGGAAGATATGGAAGCGGTTGACGAAATCCTTTTATTTCTGCCAGAGTTAATTCTTGTTGGAGCGCAGAAGTTCCATAAAGAAGAGCTTGGCTATAACCCGGACAATGAAGAAGAAAAGGAACAGCAGCTTGGAAAAGTATATGCCATGCTGGATGATTACTTTGACGGAGAAGATGCAGATGTTCAGGAACTTTACAATGCACTTTTAACAGAGTTACTTGAAAACGGTTTTTTATCAAAACTGCTCAAAGCAGAGCAGAAAGAAGCGGAGAAGAAAACTCCGAGGAAAAAGTAGAAGAACAGAGAGAACTTACATGGGGAACATATTGCACGGAAATCCGCCCATTCTGGCTTTTAGTTACAAAGGGGTACGGATTTACTGTGCATGACATAGACACGTCTTGTCCGGCTGATTTAAAGCCATATGCAGACGTTTACAACTTAGAGAAGAAGCAAAAAGACAATGATATGTGGATGTGGTTTGGAACATATGGATTGTCAGCGGTATCGGTGGCAGTAGAACATTGTCTTGCTGGTAAAAAAGCTAAATCAAAGTATGTAGACAAGCCTATCACAGAGCATAGTTTGTTAAACGATTCTGAAATGACAGAAGAGGAAATTCAGAAACAAAGAGAATTATTTGTGGCAAAACTCAAAATTAAGCAATCAAATTATGAGTTGAGCCACCCAAAGAAAGAAGAGGTGCCACATGAAAATTAAAGGTATTGATGTTTCCGGTTACAATGGAAATATTAACTGGTCAAAAGTAGCAGAGAACGGCGTTGAATTTGCCATTTTGAAAGTAATCCGAAAAGATTTGCAGCCGGACAAGTATTTTGAAGCAAACTGGACGGGAGCAACAGAAGCTGGCGTTCCAGTGCAGGGCGTATATAATTACAGCTACGCAACCAACGCAGAAAAAGCGCGGACCGATGCGCAAAGAGTGATCGAAGTTCTTTCCGGAAGAAATGTGATGGTGTGGCTGGATGTAGAGGATAAGTGCCAGCAGAATATTGGCGATAAGATTGTCTCTATTATCAATGAATATCAGAAGATCATTGAAGCCGCAGGGTGCAAATTTGGTGTATACACGGGTCTGTCTTTTTACAACAGCTATATCAAGCCATATCTTGAGCATATTGATTGCCCGTTTTGGGTTGCAAGATACCCGTCCAGTACGCCTATGATGATTACGGCGGACGCACCGGAAGACAAGAAGCCTGATATTCTTCATGAACTTTACGGATGGCAGTACAGTTCAAAGGGATTTGTAGCCGGTGTTTCCGGATGCGTCGATCTGAATGAACTGTATGTAGCGGTAGACACGGTAAATGTCATGCCGGAGCCAGAGAACACGCTTCATAAGGTTGGAGAGGAAATCACGGTTTCTTCTTACTACAAATCTTCCACGGCTGGTATTGGAGATGCGATCATCAAGTATGCTTCCGGAACGATTACACGAATCAAAGCGGGTACGCATAATCCATATTGCTTTTCAAAAAATGGAGTTGCAGTAGGCTGGTGCAACGATGGAGATATTCGATCAACGGATGCTTCTGTGCAGTCTACAGATAAAAAAACAACGTATACGGTACGACGAGGAGATACGCTTTCAAAGATCGCAAAAGAAAACAATGTAACGGTTGCAAAATTGCAGAAAGACAACGGGATCAAGAACCCAAACAAAATTTATGTAGGGCAGAAAATTTTGATTCAGTAAAAAATCAAGGACGGTAAGGTGTCACAGCCTACCGTCTTTTTATTATGCGTAGAAAGTTGGTGCGGTCATGGCAGATATTGATGAATTACAGATAAAAATTAAGGCTGATTCTGCAAAAGCGAGTGATTCCATTGATAAACTTGCATCAAGTTTGGATAGTCTTGGGAAAAGTCTATCATTTGATACCAGTAAACTTTCAAACATAGCATCTGGAATTAGAAGCATGTCTGACGCGGCAACAGGGTTTAAGGGTGCAAAATCAAAAGAGATTACATCACTTGCCACCGCATTAAGCAAATTCTCAAATGTAGACACATCATCTTTCTACGGTGTATCTGCGGCAATGAAAAATCTTGCTGCAGGAATGAAAGATACGAAAACGATTGATACCAGCGGCATTTTAAATACGGCGGCTGCTCTGTCTAAAATGGGCGGAACTTTGGCTACTGTAGGAACAAGCAATCTAGTTAAAATTAAGGATGACCTTGCTTATTTTGTCAAAGGAATGAACAGCGTAGGGTCACTTAACTTTGATACAACAGGTTTGACCAATCTGATAGGAAGTATCAGCAGACTTGGTGGTAAGATTTCTACGCAGGCGACAGCCAATTTACCGCAAATATCAGCGCAACTACAGAATTTTGTTCGCCAGATGAATAAAATCGGCGAACTGAAATTTGATATGACAAACATGAGCAGCCTTGTGACATCTATATCAAGGTTAGGAAGCGTTGCGAGCGGCAGGGCAGTAAATAACATACCTTTGCTTGCAGATAACCTTAAATACCTGTTTGAGACGCTTTCAAAAGCGCCTAACGTAAGCGCAAACATCATCCGGATGACAGAAGCGCTTGCAAATTTGGCAAAAACAGGCGCATCATCCGGTAGAGCAGCAACATCTCTCGGAAAAAGTTTAAACATTTTTAGTGGATCTGCGACCAAGGCGAAGAGTAGCAGCTTTAGCCTTGCTGCAGCGTTCGGAAAGCTGTACGCATCATACTGGCTGTTATTTCGTGCTTTTTCAAAGATTAAGGATGCAATCGACATTTCATCTTCTTTGACAGAGGTTGAGAACGTTGTACGCACCACATTCGGCAATTATGAGAAGCTGATACAGGACTTTTCAAAAACATCTATACAGGATTTTGGCATGTCAGAGTTGACCGCTAAACAGGTGGCAAGCCGATTCCAAGCTATGGGTACAGCCATGGGATTTTCACAAGGAAAGATGGCTGACATGTCGCTACAGCTTACAAAGCTGACTGCGGATATGGCTTCTTTCTACGATATGGAACAGTCTGACGTTGCAAGAAACCTGCAGGCAGTATTTACCGGAGAGACAGAGCCTTTAAGAAAATATGGTCTTGACCTCACACAGGCTACCCTTAAAGAGTGGGCTATGAAGCAGGGATTGGATGCCGACATTTCGTCTATGACGCAGGCAGAAAAGACCATGCTCCGGTATCAGTATGTTATGGCTAATACAGCCGCGGCGCAAGGAGACTTTGCGAGAACATCAGACACATGGGCAAACCAGGTAAGAATCCTTAAGCAGTCATTTGAACAGCTTGCGGCTATTATCGGTGGCGCACTGATTAACGCTTTTAAACCGTTTGTACGAACTCTTAATGCAGTCATGCAGAAAGTTATTGCTTTTGCAACGACAGTAACCAATGCGTTAGGATCAATCTTCGGATGGAAATTTGAGATTTCTTCCGGTGGTTTGGCAGATGATTGGTCTGATGCAGCAGGGAGCGCGGCTGATATAGCGGACAGCACAGGACAGGCAGCGAAGAACGTTGAAAAGATGAATAAGGGCTTAAGAGCCTTTGACGAATTGAATCTGATTACCACTCCGGATAATTCAAGCGGATCTGGTTCTGGTGGTTCCGGCGGTGGTGGTGCATCCGGAGGTGGTGCGTCCGGTGGGCTGGTACAGGTAGATACCATTTTCAAGGACTATGAAAGTCAGATCAGAAGTTTGCGTGAACTTGGGGCATATATCAGCGATGCGCTATCAGATGCCATGGAATCTATTGACTGGGATAGAATTTATTCCAAGGCTAGAAATTTTGGAAAAGGGCTGGCAGATTTCCTTAATGGGCTTATTACACCAAGATTGTTCGGAGATGTCGGCATGACGATTGCAAGTGCGCTGAACACAGCAATTTATACAGCATTGTCATTTGGAGAAGAATTTGACTGGACAAATCTGGGAGATTCCATTGCCGCAGGAGTGAATCGCTTCTTTGAAACGTTTGATTTTTCGGCACTTGGTAGAACGATCAATACATGGGTTCACGGAATATATGACACTATTACAACAGCAATTGGAAATATCAAGTGGTCAGAAGTATGGGATGGTGTAACGGATTTTTTGAGTGAAATTGATCTTGAGACAATATCTCTTATTATTGGAGCATTTGCACTTAAGTATGCAGGGAAATTTCTTACAGGTAAAATTCTTAAGGAAACGATAGGAAAACTGATTAGTGAGAAGTTTGTGGCGGCGTTTGGACAAGAGTCAGTAAAGTCAATTCTTTCTTATATAGTCCCAATTTCACTTTCCGTTGCAGTTGGGGCGTTAACTTTTACTATTGGAAAAGACAGTATAAAAAAAGATGCAGAAAATCTAGTAAAAGCATATAAGGATGGTGGATTTTTACAATATTTGCAAGAAAGCTTAAAGCAGCTTATAAATCCGTTTGAGTGGATAAATGCATATGGTGGGGGCATTTTGAGTCAAAAAGGAATACTTGATCGTTATTCAGACGGAGTTGACTTAAACATTAAGATGCCGAAAAAAGAAGATTATGCATCTTTAGATGAATACCAAAAGGCACTAAACGATTTCAATAATAATGTTCCAGACAGCCTAAAAGTTCCAAGTAGCTTTGATTTAAAAGCATGGATAGATGAGTGGAAACAAATAAATGGTTTAGATAATGTGGACTTAAGAGCAGAAGTTGTTCTTCCAAACTTGAGAGAAAAAATATCTGGGTTTAAAGACGACGTAAAAGAATGGTGGGGATTAGATGTTGAACTACCCGTTCGCAATAAATTAACAACAACTTTAGAGGATGTTTCTTCATGGTGGGAAGATGTAAAGGAATATTGGGGAGAAAAAAAGCTCTCAATACAGACAGAAATAGGAGAAATAAAAGGTAAAATAGAAGAAAAGTGGAATGAAGCATCTGAATACATTCAAGAAAATATTTTGCCTTGGTTTACTAAAGATCATTGGCTTGAAATAGGAAACGGAATAAAAGAAGGTCTTTCGACTAAATGGGAAGAATTCTCTACATGGTGGAGTGACACAGGTATAGCCGTTTGGTGGAACGAGAAAGTTTCTCCATGGTTTACAGTAAATACATGGAAAAATCTTGGAGAAAGCATAAGAAAAGGTCTATCTAAAAAGTGGGAGGAATTTACTGGATGGTGGGAAAACACAGGATTCTATAAGTGGTGGAATCAAGATGTTGCTCCAAAGTTTACAACAGACAAGTGGACATTTAGTGGTATTTCAGATGGATTGAAAAATGCATGGAATAATGCTATAGCTGCTGTAAAGCACATATGGAACGGATTTGCAAACTGGATGAACTCAAAGCTTTCTTTTTCGTGGGATGCGGTAAACATTGCTGGAAAGCAGATTGTTGGAGCCGGAAGTATAAATCTCGGAAAAATTCCTACTTTTGCCGCCGGAGGATTCCCAAGCCAGTACAGTATGTTTATGGCGGGAGAAAATGGACGGGCAGAAATTCTGGGGACTGTTGGAGGGAAAACAGCGGTTGCCGGTGGACAGGAAATTACCGGTATTCGAGATGCAGTGTACAGTACGGCGCAACAGGAAATGGAATTGCTAAGACAACAAAATCAGTTGCTTCAAGGAATTTTGGAAAAAGAATTTGGGATTACATCCGAGCAGATCGGAAAAAGCGCTCGCAATTATGCAAAAGATTACTTTAACAGAACTGGAAGAGAAGCATATATTTTCTAATGACAAATACCGCCACTTGTGGTAGAATTATTTTATTACAAGTGGCGGGAGGGTAACACATGGCGTTGATTAAATGTCCTGAATGTGGAAAAGAAATTTCAGACAAAGCAGAAATGTGTATCAATTGCGGATTTCCGTTGAAACAACACGAAAACAATGAAATGTCTGCGGGAAAAAGTGAATTTTATAAATCATACGAACAAGAAAACGAAAATGATACAGGGTGGGAACGCCCAAAAGAGCCAGAGATTACAGGTGTTGGAAAATTATTCTTAAGAAATTCTGTTGAAAGATCTCAAAACACGGGATTTAATGGTATATATAAATATACTTTATTCGGAGAAAAAAAAGAGGTTTACTGTCCAAGATGTGGGAGCGAAAATTGTTCTCATTATACGGAGCAGAAATTTGTACCAGGCAAAACAAAGACAAGATACACTGCAAATCTAAATCCATTTAAACCGTTTACTTTAGTAAATAAAAAGGAAAAGATTTTGAGAAAAGATCAAACATATGAAATAAATAAAATTATATGTAATGATTGTGGCTACACTTTCATATAAATTTGGATTTAATATGTGGAGAATTACGATGGAGAATAGGGAGTCTGAATCAGAACTAAATGAGTGCAAAAAGAAGTTGAATAAAGCACATCAAACGATAGAAGAATTGAAAATTAAGATGACGCAAGATAAAAAGAATTACAAATGGGAAATAAGAGAGTTAAATAAAGAAAAAGATGCATTAAAGGCGCACAATACTGATCTTTTTAATCGGGAGTCAAACGCGCTTATTCGTGCGGACGATTTGGAAAAAGAGAATATTGCATTGAAAAAAGAGAAAAAGAAATTGGAAATAAAAATAGAAAAACTGGAAAAAGAGAACGAAAACTTATTGAAGAAAAAGGATGAATGTACTAGGGATGCAGATTGGGAAAGACTGGGGAAAGCGGGTATATAAGAGGGAGCGCAGAGATGCGCTTCTTTTTTTGAAAAATATTTCAAAAGGGTATTGACTTTTGTGTACTCATATATTAACATTTATGTGTACACAAAAGAAAGGAGATGAAACAGTGTCACCAAGAACAGGAAGACCGACAGATAATCCCAAAAATAACATTATAAAAGTAAGAGCAACAGAAGAAGATAGAGAAAAACTTCTATATTGCTGTGAAAAGACCGGAATGACGCAATATGATGTAGTAATGAAGGGGATTGATAAGGTCTATAACGAAATAAGAGCAACCGAAGCCCTAGACAAGTAACGGTTACTCTTACACTTACAGCCACCAAAAGCGGTTGATACATGGATTATACCGCTTTTTGGAATGGTTGTCAAACAGCAAACGAAAGGCAGGAAAAATCTATGAGAAACATTGAAGAAATTGTAAGAACGATACTTAATAGTGACGCGCTGATGGAGAAAGTGAATCATGTTGTGGAAATCGAGAGGATGAAGTATAACCGTGGTTGGAGTACCGAGACGGACATTGATAATTTTTCTCCGATTGGTTTTCGCAAAGTGGTAACATCAGCCATGAATTTGCTCGGACTGCCGAACGAATCCGGCGAGGTTGATATTGCCAGTGAAATTCTTAAGGACATTTTCAGAAATGAAATCATAAAAAAGGATGGAACTTATTTGCCGAGCCAAATTGAGCAGTACAGATCGTTGCTTTCTCGGCTTGCAATCCAATGTGATAACGAAAAATTGTTGCGCGGCGTTGTAATATTTATGGCAGATTTGAATGATGAGGACGTAATAGATCACGACGGTATTTACCGCCTTGTAAAGAAAGGCGGTGCAAGATGAAAGAACAGCTGATAACGGAAATCCAGAGCATACAGGACGAAAAATTTTTGCATTTCATTTTGAACACAATTATTTCATTTAAGCAGAAATGGGGGATTTGCTGATGAACAATATTCAGATTTTTAACAATCCAGAGTTTGGAGATATTAGAACAGTAGTTATTGACAATGAGCCGTGGTTTGTGGGAAAAGACGTAGCGGATATTCTGGGGTACCAAAACGGTAGTAGAGATATTAACCGTCATGTAGACGAAGAGGATAAGCGACTCACCAAAATGGTGAGTCAGGGTCAGAATAGGGATATAACCGTTATAAATGAAAGCGGTCTGTACTCCCTCATTTTTGGCAGCAAACTGGAAAGTGCGAAGAAGTTCAAGAAATGGGTAACATCCGAAGTTCTCCCATCCATTCGTAAGACTGGTACATATATGATGCCTCAGACCACGGACGGGAAGATTGCATTGCTTGCACAGGGGCACACGGAGCTTAAAGCAGAGGTCGACGAAATCAAGGCGGATTTGGAAAGTCTTAAGATGGACTTACCGATACTTCCGGTGGAAGCCGACCGCATTACGGAAGCTGTCAGAAAGAAAGGCGTTTCAATCATGGGCGGCAAACAGTCAAGCGCATACAGCAACCGTGGATTGCGCCAAAAGGTTTACAACAATCTGTATGCCAATCTGAAATACAACTTTGGTGTTCGGTCTTACAAGAGCATCAAGCGTAGCCAGTGTGATAAGGCAGTGCAAGTGATAAATGCCTATCAGACGCCGTATTTTTTGCAGGAACAGATTGACGATGCCAATATGCAGCAGAGGTTGGAATTTGATTGACAGATTTTGGCATATGGTATAGAATACAAAATAATTAAAAATCACGCAGGTAAGACCTAAAGAAATTTAGGACGTCCTGCAAGCCTATGAGAAATAGGTGCGGATTCGTGACCGCCAGAGATTGAAGAGATTCAGTCTTTGGCGGTCTTTTTATTTAATAAAAACCATCAAGGAGGAATGGTATATGTTAGTAGAAATTAAGACAGTAAAAAAAGAAGAGGTAACGGTAGTAACAAGTCTTGATGTGGCGGAAACATTTGGTAAGGAGCATAAGAATGTTCTTGCTGATATAAGAAATATTCAGAATGATATTAGTAGCGCTGAATTTTCAGCTCTATTCTATGAAGAGACTTATACAGCATCAAATGGGAAGAAAAATCCTATGTATTACATGAACAGAGACGGTTTTACACTTTTAGTCATGGGGTATACAGGAGAAAAAGCCATGCAGTTTAAACTGGCTTATATCAAGCAGTTTAATGCGATGGAGAAGGCTCTTATTGGTAAAATCAAAGAACGAGAAAAAGGTATTGCCGTTAGGCAGGCTTTAACAAAGGCAATTCAACAGTCTGGAGAAAATGACAGGATGCATGGACACGCATATTCTACTTATACAGATTTGGTTTACAAGGCAGTTTTTGGGAAATCTGCAAAACAGTTGAGAGATGAATACGGAATAGGGAAGCAGGATAATTTAAGAGATTTTCTATCAGAAGAAGAACTTGCAAAAGTGAAATCCGTAGAGATGGTAGTGAGCGGTCTTGTGGATTGTGGCTGGGGATATGATGAAATAAAGTCGTTTATTACGAATAAAGAAAGAAAGCTAATTGCAGCATAAAACGCGGAAGTAATTCACACGCCGGAGAAAATTGTGATTAAAGCGACCAATATCGAAGTAATCACAAAATAGATAAAGGAAAAGAAGTGGCATCTATCAAACTGGTAGGTGCTATTTTTATACCAATTTTACCGACTGTCATTTGAGACAGCCGCAAACCAAAACAGTTAGGTGGTGGAAACATGGCGTACAGCGGATGGTTGTTAAAGATTGGAAATTATACAGTTCCAATGTCTTTTATGAAACCGGAGACATATAGCCCATATGTAAATATGCAGGACTTAGATGATTATACGGACGCTAACGGCTATCTACATAGAAATGCCGTGGAATTAAAGGCGTTAAAAGTTGAGTTTGAAACACGGGCTATGCTTACAAACACGGAATTTAATGCCATTATAAGTAAAATCCGTCAGCAGTTTACTAATGCAACCGGAAGAGCCTGCTATATCACGGCGTACATCCCGGAATATGACGATTATGTAACACAGTACGGATATATGGCAGATTTTCAGCCTACTATATACGGAACGTATGGAGGTCAAATCCATTACAACTCTGTAAGGCTGGCATTTATAGGGGGTGTATACGGTGGTTGATTACCAATATTCAAATTTGTTTCTAAAGGACAGCGTAGACAAACAGTTAAACATTGTATCTGATGATGGGAAAATCAATATCACAAACACCGAATTACACCAAGAAAAATTTGAATTGACAGAAAGCTTGTGTTCGGAATCTGAATTAACATTTGGGGCATGTGAAGCTGGTATGATTAAATTCACGGTGTCCAATGTATTCTTGCCAATGAAAGGCAAGTGGTTGACTGCAAAGATGACTCTTGATGGTCACGAAGATAAACCATTCCAAATAGGAAGATACAAGGTTTATTCTGACACACCTACGGCAGATCGGACGTGCCGGGATGTGGTAGCTTACGATGCTTTGTATGATATTTTATCATCTGATGTTACTGATTGGTACAATCAGATACTTCCACAAAAAGATAGCAAGGTAACGCTCAAACAATTCAGAGATAGTTTTTTTAATCATTTTGGAGTGGAACAGGAAGAGGTATCTCTTGTAAATGATGAAATGATTATTGAAAAAACTGTAGAAGTGAAAGCATCAAGTAGCGGAAGTTCAGATACTGCAGAGACAAGCACGATAGGCGAAGCCATAAGCGGAAAAGAGGTTTTGTTTTGTATACTTGAAATTAACGGTTGTATGGGAAATATCGGACGCGTTGGAAAGTTTCGCTATGTGTACTTAACGCAAGAGATGCAGGGGCTTTATCCGGCGAATGATCTTTACCCGGCGGATGATCTTTATCCTAGAAATCCAAAGAGCACCAGCATAAGTAAAAGCCAGTACATTTCAGCACAATATGAAGATTATATTGTCAGAACGATTGACAAACTGCAAATTCGTGAAAAAGAGAATGATATAGGAGCAATTGTAGGTGATGGCGGAAACACTTATGTGATCGAGGGAAATTTCCTTGTTTATGGGAAAGGGACAAAGGAATTAAACGAAATTGGAGAAAAAACGTTATCAAAGATAAAAGGAATTATATACAGACCATTTAGTGCTGACTGCAAAGGAAATCCATGCCTTGAGGTCGGAGATGCGGTACGGTTGACTACAAAATATGAACTGATCGAGACTTACATCCTAAAGCGCACGCTGAAAGGCATACAGGCTTTGCGTGATGATCTGGAAGCGGACGGGGAAGAGTACCGGACAAGTAAGGTCAACGGAATACAGCGGAGCATATTGCAACTGAAAGGAAAAAGCAACACGCTGGAACGGTCAATTGAGGAAACAAAGTCGACAATCGTTGATGTGGAAAAGGGCTTGCAGTCCCAGATCACACAGACAGCCACAGAAATCCGTTCAGAAGTAAAGAATACCACTGACGGGTTATCATCACGGATTACCCAGAATTCAGAAAGCATTACTGCAGAGGTAAACCGGGCAACAAATGCAGAGGGAACATTATCATCAAAGATAACCCAGACAGCAGAAAGCATTACTGCAGAGGTAAACCGGGCAACAAATGCAGAGGGACAGCTTGCGGCGGCAATACAAATTAATGCAGATGGGATCACAAGCAAAGTTTCCCGAGACAGTGTCGTTTCGGAAATTAACCAGTCAGCAGAGGGACTAAAGATTAGAGCTGATTTGTTGGAACTCAGGGGATCTGTGGAGATGACCGGCGGGTATGTGCACATTGACGCGACAGAGAGTACGGACAACTTGGTTGAATTGAAACGGGAAGGAACTCTTGTGCAGATGGGAACAGATGGATTGAAGTCAGTAGCAGATACGAGGGAACTCACAGCCAGCTATTCGGCAGTATCAGTGCGTGATACATCAGCCAATACGATTGCACAGATGTTGTCGACCGGAAAAGGAATCTCGTCCTACGGCTGGGAATCCTATTCGGACAAGCGTCTAAAACACGGTATAGAATCCCTTGACCGGGAGAAGAGCGCAGTGCTTATACAGTCCTTGCGCCCTTGCAGATTTGTTTATAACTACGACCGGGACGGGCATTACCGGCATGGTCTGATTGCGCAGGAAGTGCTGGCGGCGATTGGAGATGAAGATTGGGCGATCTGCTCCGAGAATCCGGATCCGGACGGGAACATGTACTATGCTCTGGATAAGACGGAACTGATTGCTGATCTGATCGCTGCGGTGCAGTTGCAACATGAAGAAATAGAAAACCTGAAAGAGAGGATGGAAAAGTATGAACAAAGCGTATAGCCGTATTAACTGGGAAAATTACCCGAGCGATGCAACACCTATAAATAAGGTAAATCTTAACAGACTGGACAGCGCGACAGACATACTTGACGACCGTGTGATTACTCTGGATACAACAAAAGCCACGAAAACAGAGGTGGCAACTCTTGTGTCGGATGTGACATTTGAGGAATCTACAGGAATTATTACCATTACGAAGAAAAATGGCTCTAGGGTTACCATTGACACACAGCTGGAAAAAATCGCGGTAAACTTTGACTACAATCCTACCACGGAGCAGATCGTACTTACTCTGATCGACGGCACAAAGCAGTACATAGATTTGTCAGCATTGATTACGCAGTATGAGTTTTTGGACACGGATACCGTGGCTTTTACCATTGGCACGGATGGTAAGGTGTCGGCAATCGTGAAAGAGGGAAGCATCAAAGAAGAACATCTGGAACCAAACTATCTGGCAAAGGTCAAAGTAGAGGTTGCAAAGGCGCAGACAAGCGCAAGCAATGCTGCAACATCCGAGGATAATGCAAGAAGTGCGGCAACAGAGGCGCAGGCTAGTGCGACAGCGGCGGCAACATCCAAAAGCAATGCACAGACAAGTGCGGCGGCAGCGGCACAGTCAGAATCTAATGCAAAGGCATCTGAGAATGTGGCAAAATCAAGCAGAGATGCAGCTGTTGAATCAGCACAGACCGCGACAGAAAAGGCAACATCCGCCAGTGAATCAGCAATTACAGCTAGTGAGAAAGCCGATATTGCCACACGGAAAGCAACAGAAATTATCGGAAAAGCAGAATCTGCAGCAGATAGTGCAACCAAAGCACAGAGTTATGCCGTTGGCGGTACCGGCAGCCGGGAGGGAGAGGACTCTGATAATGCTAAATATTATTATCAGCAGGCAAAAGACGTATCAGAGGGACTAAAAGGTGGATTGCAGCCGCATGGCACGGTGGCTTTTGCAGATCTTCCGGCGCTTCCGGATGTCAATGCAGGATGGATGTACAATATTTCGGATGAATTTACGACCACGGACGATTTTAAAGAGGGCTCCGGCAATGCAGTTCCCGCCGGCGCGAATATCTACAAAACGTCAGACGGAAAGTGGGATGTTCTGGCCGGTACCCCGGTGACGGGGGTCAAGGGTGCAAAGGAGGCAGCCTACCGCCGTGGAAACGTAAGTCTGTCGGCGGCGGATGTTGGGGCAGTAGCCGAGGAGGGGGATGCTTCGGACACGACGGTGGCTTTTTCGGCGGCGGCGGAGCGCGCCAACATAACCACTGGCGAGAAGTTGTCTGCGCTATTTAGTAAGATTGCAAAGTGGCTGTCTGATCTTAAGCCAGTGGCTTTTTCAGGTAGCTATGATGATTTAAGCAATAAACCGACAATACCGGCGAATACATGGCGCCCGGTGCAGGACAATTTGGCATCCAGTTCCACCACAGACAGTTTATCCGCTAATCAAGGAAGACTGCTGGCAAACGGATCGGCTCGAGATAACACGAAGATGCCTGTAACTGGCGGCACATTTACTGGGCCGATTGGATTTGCCAGAGCGGTTGGATTTGCCAACAGTACGTGGAATCCCGTTGGTGATGATTGCTATATCGGTGATTTTAATGCGGCGGGATGCGTAGCATTTAAAAGTATGTCATCTCAATTAACAGGTATCGCCTTGGTTGGAGCCGGAAGCAACATGTACGGTCGGCTTTTGGTACAAAATGATGGCGGTGATATGTACCTTGCCACAAACGGCGCGTTTTATGTTTCCAACGGCAATAACAGTGCCCGAGCGCCGATCTATGCATCCGCTTTTACACAGTCCTCATCCAGACGCGTCAAGAAAAATATCGAGGATATGACTGATGAGGAAGCCAAGAAGTTATTGCACGTAGAGGTTAAATCGTATGACTACATCAACCCCGATATGCCGGATGGATGTTTCGGTTGCATCGCGGAGGATATGGCAAAAATAATCCCGTCTTGTGTCAATGGAGATGTTGACTGCGCTGACGATGATGCCGCAGCTATTCAGGGCATTGGTATTGATTATTCCAAGCTGGTGCCACATCTCATAAAGATGGTACAGATCCAGCAGGCACAGATTGATGCGCAGCAGGAACAGATCAATAATCTTGCATCACAGATTTTATAGTTGGCACAAACCTGCATAAGCAGTGTTTTATACTTATTCAAAACCTAGACGTTTTTATTGACCCAAAGTGACAAATCAGACGATTTCTGTCGAAACTTGCGATCGAAATGATTTGAATAATGCTGGCAAAATTTGTAAAATAAAATTGTCCGATAAGGGCACTTCAAGTTCTGGAGAGAGGGCGATGTTTGGCGATTCATTGCCCTCTCAAATGTTACTGGCAAATAATGGTAATTTTTTTGTGTGGGGTTGACTGCAAAGAACATACGTTCTATAATGACATTAACATTATCGGTTGCAGAGATTGGAGGAGAATAAGATGGGGGAAAATGAGTGCAATGAGGAAACAGCGTTTTACAAGGAAAAAATAACTGAAATGGTCGTTAAGTGCGACAACGAGCGATTTTTGAAATTTTTATATAACACAATACTTTCATTCAAAAAAAAGTGGGGCATTTAGTGCCCCTCTTTTTCATGCCAATAGGTTATATTGTCAAATATAGTCTGTCTATGTTCTTTGCTAAGTTTCATTAGCATTTTTAAGTTATCCAGCAATTCACTATCTGACATAAGGTCTGGAAGAATATCTGGTGCGTTTTCTAAATTATCTTCCCAACCCATTAAATAAGATGGAGAAACTTCAAGAACTTTCCCAATAATTTCTATTTTATCACTTGGAATATTAGTAATAATGTTGTTTTCATATTTATATAGTGTTTGCTTTGAAACTTTTATTTTCTCTGCAAGCTCTACTTGTGAAATACCTAAAAGCTCTCTCTGCTTTTTTATCCTATCTCCGATTGTCATTTGAGTTTTCCTCCTTTCCTATTGGTAACTTTATTATAACACAAAAGAGTTACTCGTCAAGAAAAAAATAACTTGACAAGTTACCAAAATGGAATATAATAAAAGTAACTTCAAAAGTTACGAAGTTAGAAAGGAGTAGTCAGATGGTTGATACAAACAAACTTCGCGGCGTTATTGCTGAAAATGGCAAAACACAGGCTGATGTTGCGGAAATGATTGGAGTTACGCCAAAAACATTTTATATGAGAATGAGTAAGGGCGTTTTTGGAAGCGACGAAATTCAGGTTATGATTGATAACCTTCACATCCAAAATCCAATGGATATTTTTTTTGCAAAGAAAGTAACTTAAAAAGTTACTAGAAAGGAGATGTAAAAACATTGGAAAAATCAAGATATTCTGTTTTGGATTCATCTGGAAAAGCAACGATTGTTGAGCGTAAAGACGGAAGATATATTGACATTGAAGAAATGGCGCAGCATGTCGCATTTGATGTTTTGGACGATTACAGCAAAATTCTTAATGGCGAAAAGAAAATTGATGAGACAAACATTATATTGTCTATCAATGTTCTCAACGCCGTTGCTCCGTTAGCAAAATATTTTAGAACGGGCTGTGCCTACGGAAAGGATTAGTAGATGCAGATACTTTTTCTAAAGTTGGTTCTTCTTCCGAAATTTCTTCATTGATTTCTTCGTAGTATTGGTCGTACTTGATTTTGAAATCATTGAAAGAACCGTTATATCCACAGATTTTAGCAATAGCGTAGGCAGATACATATTCATCGTTCAAAATTACACCTCCCTTATTTGATGATAAGGGAATTATAACATAGAAAGGAGAAGAATGTTGCATAGCATTGAAGAATTAAAAGATACCCTCTACCAGCAAATCGAAACGCTGGCAGAGGAAAGTAAGAAAACATCAGATACGGAAACAAAAATTCGCATTGCAGGCGAAATCGACCGTATCGCTGAAACGATTATTAGGATTGATGCCGATTGAGTATTGATTCGATGCTAGATATGTTTCTTTCGATAGATTTTAGCTCTGAAAGATTTTTAATGCTTTTTAAATTACTTAATTTATGAACAGCACAACAATCAGAACTGGAAACATACCAAGCACAATTGCGGATGCAATCTCTAAAATCGTTAAGTGGACATTTGTTAATGGTTACCACCTCCTTATGGAGGATTATAACACGGAAAGGAGTTGGATGGAATGGACGAGTTAGTGAAAGTCAATTTTGATACACAGACAGTATCGGCAAGAGAACTGCACGAGCAGCTACATATTAAAACCGCATTCAAAGATTGGTTCCCGAGAATGTGTGAATATGGCTTTGAAGAGGGTAAAGACTTTTGCTCAAAATTGAGCGAAACCTCCGAAAAGGGCGGTAGACCATCAAAGGATGCTGATATTTCTGTAGACATGGCAAAGCAGATTTGCATGATTCAGAGAACACCAGAGGGTAAAGCAGTACGCCAGTACCTTATCGACTTGGAAAAGGCGTGGAACACACCAGAGCAGGTATTTGCCAGAGCGTTAAAGATGGCTGACGAGAAAATCAACAGCCTTAAGGAAAACAACACAAGGCTGATTGCTGAAAATCAGAGGATGAAACCGAAAGAAATCTTTGCTGATGCTGTAGCAACAAGCCACACATCAATTCTTATCGGAGACTTGGCAAAGCTGATCTGCCAGAACGGCTATCAGATAGGGCAGAAGCGGTTGTTTGAGTGGTTGCGTGAGAATAACTTCCTTATTAAATGTGGTTCATCGAAGAATATGCCACAGCAGAGATATGTTGAACAGGGGTTGTTCGAGGTAAAGGAAAGCAACGTGCAGAATCCGGATGGATCAGTAAGAATTACTCGGACAACCAAGGTAACAGGAAAAGGTCAGATATACTTCGTCAACAAGTTCTTGGAAAGAGGTTGCGCTGATGAAGAATAGCATGGCAAACTGGTAGTTTCCAACAAAAATATGAAATTGGAAAGATTAACAGGAGGAATTCATGGATAAACAAACGAATATTGCTTTAAGAAAAACATTAGATCAGATCGGCGCAAGCCATTCGCTCAAAGGATACACATACACAATTAGAGCGATAGAGAAATGTCTGGACGACAGGGATGCGCTTAGATGTGTTATGAAGGAAATTTATGCAAAAATCGCAGAAGAGAACGGAACTACCGCATCCAAAGTAGAAAGAAACATCCGGAACTTAATAGAGGTCACATGGATAAATGGCAATGTGAATGCGATCAATGAGATTTTTGGTTATACGGTTTCGACGAAAAAGGGGAAGCCAACCAATTCAGAATTTATTGCGGTAATAACAGATTTTGTGTCCTTGCACGGGCAGGAAATTGAAAGTGATTCTTATAAGTGGCGGGAGTGAAGTGCGGATGAAGAAGTTGGCAAGGGTGATTGAATTTGTAGGCTCGGCGATCTTTTTTCTTTGTATGTGTGCGGATGCAACGGAAAATCCTATTGTAGCGATACCGACCATAATCAGCTTACTTTTATTGTATGCCGGATCAAGAATTGAAGGAGGATGGCAGGATGCGGAAGAGATTGTCGAAGATCATGATTATTATGTTGATGGTGATGACACTGACGATGGTATTACCTACATTACATACGACAGCAACGGAACCGAGCGATACATGGATTTCAAATGAGTATCTTCCTTATATAAAGGGGATTTCAAACGAATATCATATTTGCCCGGAAATGGTAATGGCGATTATCGAGCATGAAAGCAGTGGACAAGCCGATGTGAAGAATGGTGGATGCAAAGGTCTCATGCAAATTTATGAAAAATATCACAGAGACCGGATGGAACGTCTTGGAGTAGAAGATCTCTATGATCCGTATGGGAATATCCTTGTTGGATGCGATTATCTGGCGGAGTTGTTTGAGAAATATGAGGGAGACATGAGTACAGTTCTTATGATCTATAGCGGAAAATCAGATGCGTTGACCAGAACATACGAGAATCGCACTGAATATGCCAAAAGCATAATGAACAGGACGGTTGAACTTGAAAGACTTCATGAAGAAACGGAATCAGACTTTGGAGAGGGTCTATAAACACTACTACATTATAATACGAGGAGAATTTCAAATATGAATAAAGAAACAATGGAAAACAACAAAGTGGAACTGGCAGGCGTGATTATTTCAGAGCCGGAGTTTATGTATGAATCATACGGAGAGAATTTTTACAAAATGTCTCTTGGAGTAAAAAGAAAGAGTGGCGCCGTAGACGAGATCCCATTAACCATTTCAGAAAGACTGTTTGACATGGAGGACAGATATTCAGGAATGGCGGTAAGGGTTTCTGGAAGTTATCGATCATTCAACAAACAGGAAGGTACCAGACGCCGGTTGATCTTATCCGTGTTTGTTTGTGACATCGAGGCGATTGACTCAAAAGATGCGAATATTGACAAGAATTGCATTACGATCAATGGATATGTTTGCAAAGAGCCGAATTACAGAGAGACACCACTTGGCCGCGAGATCACAGACATGCTGATTGCAGTAAACAGAGATTATGGGAAATCTGATTACATTCCGTGCATTGCCTGGGGAAGAAATGCAAGATTTGCAGGCGGATTTAAAATCGGGACCCGTGTTAAGTTGATTGGCAGAATCCAGAGCCGAGAATACGACAAGAAGATTTCTGACACGGAGTTTGAGAAGAAAGTGGCTTATGATGTTTCCGTAAGCAAATGTGATGTGATTGAGGAGGGGAAAAATGAAAATAACAATTAAGAGTATTCACATCGAGAATTTCAAGGGAATCAAGATGCTTGACGTGACTTTCTCGGGCAAAACGAAGATCAGCGGACAGAACGCCGTAGGAAAGACAACGATCTTTGATGCGTTTACATGGCTGCTTTTCAACAAGAACAGTTCTGGAGAGGAAAAGTTTAATGTACGACCACTGAACGAAGGAATACGAGTTGATAATGTGGAGATCAAGGTGTCTGCCATTCTGGATGTAGATGGAAAGGAAGTTGAACTTTCCAAGACACAGAAACAGAACTGGGTTAAGAAGCGTGGAACCGATACGGCAGTATTGCAGGGGAATGTTAATTCGTTTGAGATTGACGGCTATCCGAAGAGTGAAGCGGATTTCAAGGCATATGTTTCGGAATTGGCACAGAGCGAGGAAATGTTCAAAATGCTGACTAATCCGCAGTATTTCTCTTCCTTGAAATGGAAAGACCAGAGAGATATTCTTATGAAACTTGTTTCAGAGGTTTCAGATGTAGAGTTGGCACAGACGGACGCGAAGTATGCGCCATTGCTTTCGGAATTAGAGAAAGCACCGTCTACGGATGATATTAGAGCAAAATTTTCCAAAGCATTGAACGAGTGGAAGAAGAAGCAGGCAGAGATTCCAGTCCGAATTGACGAAGCCATGAAATCCAAGGTTGACATCGATGTTGCAGAACAGGAACTTGCAAAGGTAGATCTGGTAAGAAGAATCGCTGAATGTGACAAGAAAATGGAGAATGCAGGTAGCGCATTGGGCGATTTAAGAAGTAAGGAAATGCAGTTACAGTTTGACATGTCCGGCATGGAACAGACGATGAATCGCGAGTTATCAAACAAAAGAAGCATCATGGATGCTGAATTGCGTGATTGTAAAAATGAGTTAGAACATTTTGCGGTTACGATTTCTTTGAAAGAGAAACAGATTTCTGATAACGAAAAAACTATCACTGATGCGGATGCAGAGCGGAAGAAACTGGGCGAACAGTATAATTCTGAGAAAGCCAAGGCATTTGATGAAACTCCGTATCTCTTTGATGAATCCAAGTGGATATTCGATGAATCTACAACGGTTTGTTCCTTATGCGGTCAGAAGTTACCGGCTGATAAGATTGAGCAGTTAAAGGCTGATTTTGAAGAAAGAAAGACAAAAGCCAAGGCAGATGCAAAGCGGAAACTAAATGATTCAAAAAGTGACTTTATTACCCAGAAAGAATCCAACTTGGAAGAAATCAAGGCATATGGGTTTGCGAAGAAAAATCTGATCGAGGAACTGACAAAGAAAAATGCTGATCTGCAAATGGAAATAGATTCCTTAAAGAAACAGGAGCAGGGGACTTTTACGAATAAAGAGGAACTTTGCAAACTGTTATCTGAGATCCCAGAAGAAGCTGATTATTCGCAGAATGAAGAGTATGTGAAGCTGAAAACAGAGCATGACAAGATTCTTGCTGATATTGCAAAGCTTGAATCCGAGGGCGCAGACAAGGTTGTTACTGATTTGAAAGCCGAGAAAACCAATCTGCAGGCACAGCTTGATGAAGTGAACAAGGTTATCGCGCAGGCGGCTAACAACATTATGATTGATGATCGTATCGAAACGCTTCATGACGAGCAGAAAGAAATCGGGCAGAAAGTTGCCGACCAAGAGCAGATGCTTTATCTCTTAGAAGAGTTCATTCGTTTCAAACTGGATAAGGTTTCTGAATCCATCAACAGTCATTTCAAGACGGTTAATTTCAAACTCTTTGAAATGCAGTTAAATGGCGGTATGAAAGATTGTTGTGAGTGTACCGTAAACGGCGTACCGTATTCAACTTTGAACAGTGGTCACAGAATCGTAGCCGGACTTGATATTATCCGTTCTCTTAGCGAGTTATACGGTGTGAGCGTACCGATTTTCGTAGATAACGCCGAATCGCTGAATGAGTTCAATGTGCCGGATATGGATGCGCAGTTAATTCTTTTGAGCGTTTCCGAGGACAAACAGTTGAAAGTGGAGGGTGTGTAGAATGTCAAGAGTAGGGACAAGCAACAACATCACACAGCCGGATGCACGGTGTATGTCGTGCAAGCGTTGGAAGAGTGCAAGTAAGGGGTTCTGGGAAAGAGCCGGACATTGTTCTCTTCCGTATTGCGAGAAAGATATGAGAAATAAAGGAAAGAGAGGTCGTGTACATGGATGATATTGAAAAATTGAAGGCTGAAAACTCGGATTTGCGAACAAAGGTAGATGAACTTATGAGAAATAAATATTGCCTTGAAGAAAAACTTAGAAAAGTCTCAGAAACAAACGAAAGGCTTTTGCGTATTCTTGAAAATTTGTCAAATGGATATGTGAAAAAGTAGGGTTAATGATGCATTATATTAAAGCAAAATTTCCTAACAGCACCAGAAGTTATACATACCGCACCGAGGATTCCGTAAAAGCCGGTGATACGGTTGTAAATGCCCAAAGGTGCAAAGCTGACAGTTACAGATGAATCAGTGGATATGGCATGGGTGGAAACCTACGGTGCTGATAAGGTGGCGGTTGTGAAGAAATATGAAGATCCGGAAAAACGCTACATCATCGAGCGTGAGTTTGAACATGCAGGCTACAAATGTGTTGTCATATTTGGAAATGTCGGGCACAGATGCGGTTATGTCGGTATTCCAAAGAATCATCCGTTATACGGAAAAGATTACGGCGATCACCTTGAAATCAAGAAATCTGATGTTGTAGACAGAGCGGTAAGTGGAATTTTCCCTTTGATCGGTGTTTGCCTTGACGAGGACGAGAGAATCCGCATCGAAGCATATTTTCAGTGCCACGGCGGTATTACATACGCAGGCGGTGGAGAACATTCAGATTATCCCATTGAAAGTGATTTATGGTGGTTTGGATTTGACTGTGCGCACTATGGAGACGCGGATGATTTGGACCGTGCAATAGATCTGTTTCCAAGTAGAAAGGACATGTATTTGTTAAAGAAAAGGGTAACGAGTAGATATCCGATTGATGAGGCTGTCATTCGCACGGAGGAATATGTCACGGATGAATGCAAGAAGTTAGCGGAACAGTTAAAAGAATTTGAAGAAAGCGAGGAATAGTTATGGTTGTTAAAACAAAAACATTTTGGGGCGGAAAGAAATTTCACAAGGTAGATCTTAAAAAAGATCGCTGCGAATATACCGTTTTGATTGATGGAGAGGTGTACAAAAAGACATCGAATGAACTGTATGCAGTTCAGGCATTTAATTCAATTTAAGGAAAGGTCGGTTAATTATGGCACAGAAAAATAATTTAGAGGTGCAGAAAGTCAACACTGCGGTCAGTCAGTGGACTAATTCAATAACAAACCTTGTTACAAAGGATTTTGAGTTATGCGGCGTTCCGTATGATGATTATTCAAAGCAATGCGCTATGTCAGCTATGACAAGCATCTATCAACTTGTTAAGGATAGCGATAAAATCAAGGACTTAAACGGACTTGATACATCAAATCTGCGCGAGGTTGTCGGTCAGTGCGCAAGTCTTAAGCTTAATGCGAATGCAGTGCCGAGAGAGTGCTATTTTCAGTTGCGCACAAAGAAATCCGGAGAAAACTATGTACAGGTCGTAGAAATGGGAATCGAGGGAGACGGCAACGATGCATTGCTTCGTAACTATGGGGAGAATGTAGATACCGTATATCCTTGCTGGCTTGTCAAAGAGGGGGATGAGTTTTCTTATCCAAAGCATAAGGGAATCGAAATGACACCGCCGGAATGGGAAGAGAAAGGACTTTCACAGAAAGTGATCCGCATTGTTTATCCACTGAAATTAAAGGACGGCACGTTCCAGTATCTGATCGCAGAGAGAGACGGCGTAAAGGTTAATCTGTTTGCTCATGTGCGTAACAATCTGATGAATGAGACTTTCGGTATTTGCCAGAATCGTTACAAGGCATCTGCGGAGCAGTTAAGCAAAATCAAGTCAAAGAAAGAAGAAATTTTCGATGCTTTGAGAAAATGTTCAACAGTTGATGAAATGCTGGAATGTGAGGTTGCAAAGCCGTATATCAGCGCGGCATGGCTTGATACGCCGGAATCTATGATTGTTCGTAAGATGCGAAACAATGCAATCAAGAAGTATCGCAAGGACTTTAACAGTATGGCAAAGCAGTCATTCAATCAGCTTGATGAAACCTATGTTCAGACACAGGAAGAAATTGCAGAAAACGCAAATACCGAGGATTTCCCTGTTGAGCCGGAAGTTGCAGAAACTGTGGAAGACCCAAAGATGGCAGAGACGGAAAAGGTAACCGGAGAAGTCGTTGAGAATGACGAGAATGTGCCGGAGTTTATGAAAGATTAGGAGGATATGGATCATGATTTTTGTAAAGTTAGCAATTCTGTTGTGGATAGCATTTTTGATTGTGAGATTTTTTGCCAGGGAGAATGTCACGTTAGAAGAAAAGGTTGCGGCTGCCATTGGCAAGAAAATTAAAATGACATTTGGAAGATGGGTGCTTGTCATTGTATTTCTGCTTGCCCTCACCGATTCATTCGCAGCCTTGGTGTGGTTTCTGTTTTTCAGATAGGAGGTTGCCATGAGAGTTATTAGCCAGGACGGCACGATTGATGTGCCGTATGAACAGGTAATTATTTATCGCTTTCAGAAAGATATCTACTTTCTGAATAAGAACCTTACCGGGGTAGAACAGCTTGTTAGTGACATGGTTGTTGCTAAATATTCCACGGAAGAAAAGGCAGAAGAAGCCATGGAAGAATTAAGAATGGCTTATGTGTGCCATAATCTTGTAAAGATGGGGCAGACACCGCCAGATGGAATTGACGAAAAACTCACTATGGGTTTGAGTGGAGTATTTGAGTTTCCGGCGGATGAAGAATTGGAGTAGCATATGGAAGTTATATCATTTTTAGAATCCGTACAGAAAGGAATGGAAGATAACATTTACAACTTTTGCAAAGATGGAAAATGTAGCCAATGCGGTAACTGCTGTTTCAACCTTTTACCAATGAGTAGAAAAGAGGTAGCTGCTATTCACAGATATGTCCGTAAGAACCACATCAAAGAATGTAAGCACCTGCTTCCTACTGTGAAAAGACCATATGATATGACTTGTCCGTTTCTTGATACGGATAAGAGTTGCGAGAAATGCAGAATCTATCCGGTTCGACCAGAAATTTGCAAGCAATTTATCTGTGACAATGAGCAGAGAGCAAAGCACAATAGGGCATTGTTGGGACAGACGAGACAGATTATTGATGTGAGGAGTGAGTTCTTTAATGAGACTTAAAGTTTTAGGTTCTGGTTCATCCGGCAACTGCTACATTCTGGAGAATGAAAACGAAGCCTTGATAATCGAAGCTGGGTTGCCATTCATGGAAGTCAAGAAAGCACTGGATTTCAATGTGATGAAAATTAAGGCTGTGATTACTACCCATTTCCATACTGACCATAGTCTTTATAGCTTACAATATGTGCAAGCTGGCATTCCTGTTTTTGAACCATGCAGACAGCCGATAAAAGATTCTGAAATGCGTTTTAGAAAAGGAAATTTTGACATAAGAGCATTTGAAAACCGTGATAAATCTGGAAGATGGCTACATAACAACGGAGACGGTTCAGAGTGTCCGTGCGTTGGGTTTTACATTACGCATCCAGATATGGGAAGCCTTGTGTATGCAACAGACACAGAATACGTCAAATGGCGATTTAAGGACATTAATCACATCATGGTGGAAGCCAACTACGATATGCAGTTTGTGAACCGAGAAGAGCCAAATTACGAGCACAGATTAAGAGGTCACATGGGCCTGCCAACGGCGCTTAAATTTATTTCTACTAACGATAATCCGGCATTGCGAAATGTTGTTCTAATTCACTTATCAGATAAATCAGCAGATTCGGCATTATTCAAACAAAAGACAGAAGAAACAGTTAAATATGGATCAGATGTTTACGTGGCGGAACGTGGATTAGAGGTCGATATGAACCTTTACCCGTTTTAAGGAAGCGAGGAATAAGTGAATGAATAAAGTGATTTTAATGGGAAGATGCACCAAAGACCCGGAAGTAAGATGGTCGCAGGGCGAGAAGTCAACAGCTATCGGTAGAATTACTCTGGCGGTTGACCGAAAATTTAAGCAGGATGGACAGCCAACGGCAGATTATATCAATTGCCTTGCGTTTGGTAAAAGAGCAGAGTTCCTTGAAAAATATTGCAAAAAGGGAACAAAGCTTGTAATTGAAGGAAGCTGGCAGACCGGAAGTTACACCAACAAAGACGGTAATAAGGTGTACACCAATGAGTGTTTGATCGAAAGCTGTGAATTTGCAGAGAGCAAACAGGCTTCGCAGGACAACGGAAGTTACAAACCGCAGCCTATGACAGATTCGGATGGTTTTATGGATATTCCGGATGGAATTGAGGAAGAGTTGCCTTTTACTTAATAATGACTCGGATAAATCAATGGAAGGGAGATATGTATGTTATTGATCGAGGACAAAGGTCAGAAAGAGGGTCAGCACATACTTAAGAATCGCTATTTTGATCGTAATGACATAGAGGTGCTACGAGCACCTCTTCCAGTTGGAGATTATGTTATCGCGGAAGAAACCGTTCTTGACGTTATAAGACGAAAGTCAGCAAGAAAGATGGAAGTTAAGAAGATGGACTTTATTGGAAGCTACAAGGTTGCCGTAGATACTAAGAAGGACATGCAGGAGATTACGGGAAACGTCTGCGGAAAACAGCATCCAAGGTTCCGAGACGAGTGTATTTTGGCGCAGAACAACAATATAGCACTGTATGTTTTGGTTGAGAACATGGATGGAATAAAAACTATTGAAGACGTTTTTCATTGGCACAATCCAAGGCTTGAGAGATACAACAAGATAAAGTACATGCACGGCATTGGAAAGTGGTTGAATGTACCGCTTCCAAAGGCACCGCCAACAAGCGGGGAAGTCCTTGGAAAAGCAATGCTGACAATGCAGATTAAGTACGGCGTGAAATTTGTTTTTTGCAGACCGGAAGATGCAGGATCGCGTGTCATTGAGCTTTTGGAAGTAGAAAAGTGATAATTTTTTGGAACTTGAAGGAGATATTATGGCAAGTAAGCGGATGTTTCGCATAGATTTAGTGACGTCAGATGCTTTTCTTGACATGCCGCTCACAGCGCAGGGGTTGTTTTTTCATTTATGCATACGGGCAGATGACGACGGTTTTGTTGACTGCGCCAATAAAACAGTAAGAGAGTGCCAGGCTTCAAAGGAAGACTTGCAAATTCTCATTGACAAACATTATGTTCTTACTTTTCCAGGATCTAATGTTATTGTCATAAAACATTGGAAATTACATAACTGCATTCAAAAAGACCGTTATAAGCCAACCAATTATGCAGAAGAAAAATCAATGCTTTATACGAAAAGAAATGGCGCATACACATTTGATGCTTCAAAAAATTTTTCCGGAGTGAATGCAATAAGAAGCGCAGGAAGCTCGCCGGGGAAAGAAGTGGAAGCGTGCATACCGTCATTGGCGGAAGTGGCTGATTATTGCCGTAAGAGGAAGAATGGTGTTAGCGCAGAATCATTTATTGATTACTACAAATCAATAGGTTGGAAACGTAATGGAGAAATAATAACCGACTGGAAAGCCGCATTAAGGAGTTGGGAGAAGCAGGAGAAAGAGAGTAACCCAAGATCAAAAAACAAATTTAATAACTTTCATCAGAGATCTTATGACTATGATGAATTAGAAAAAACTTTGGCGGAAACAAATGTTATGGAAGGGCGTGATAAGAAATGATGGAGATGGGCGAATGCGAAATTTGCAACAGGTACCGACATGCAAAGCATAAAGGTGAACAGTTGGAGATTCTTGCGGAACTAAACGACGTCCCAAGGCACAAAATTATTGGGATTTTATTGGAAAACGGAGAAAATGTAAAACTTCCAATAAGAACAAGGGGAAGAAAACGCAATACGGATTTTACAGAAAAAGAATACCAGAAAGCATTACTTAATAGGCTCGATGAATTGGATGGTCAAATTTCTGATCGTGAAAATGAATTCAAAGATATATGCACAGTCCTTTTTGGAACTCGATTCGATTGAGATGAAAAAGAAAGGAGAACTAATTCATGAGAAATAAAGATGAAGAACTTAGGCGTGAGGGAATGGCGTATGCCTTGCGAATTGCAAAGGAGAATGGAATTGACTCTCTGGAAGAAGAGTGCCGCTTTCGCGGCGCAACAAAATTACCACTTGCGCTACCAAAGAATGCAATAGATGAATGCGTCAGCAAGATTAAAGCAAATACCATAGACACGGTAACGATTTTGTCTGCAATGGTTTTGCACGACGAGTTTGACTTTGGTAAAAGCCGCATACAAAGATTTGTTGATCGCTTCAATAAAAAGGCAGAATGCATCATGGATGATTATGCCACATGGGAAGACCAGATACAGATCTTGAAAGAAGAGTGTGGGTTGGATTTTAAAATTCGCAGAAATGACACTGATGTGAAAGTGAGATAAAGGTATGAAAGAAAAAACGCGCAACGATAGCGGCGACGCGCTTAAGAGATTCAGAGAGGTGCCGTATCAGCTGCGGTGCGGAAAGGAGCAGGGAAATGATTGAATGCATGAGAACGGATGCAAAGAAGCCGGAGCCTGAGCAGTGGATTTTGAAGGAATATTTATTCCGCGGGGAGCGGAGAGATGACAGGGAATGGGTGGAAGGATTTTTGTTTGTGGTAAATGATGTCCCATACATCTTGCCACATCACAACACAGGGCAACCAATACACGCAGATAACTTGCTGAAAACAGCTGTCGAAGTGCTGAAAGATACCGTTTGCCGATGTACAGGGCAATACGATAAGAACGGCAAACTGATTTGGGAGGACGATATTGTTAAGTGCGGAAACACAACAGAGCTTGTTGGTTGGGATCAAAATTTTGCAAGCTGGCGTCTGCCCAAAAGAGGATGGTTCTACCGCCATATTTACGGGGATGCTTACAGTTCAGAGGATTGTGAGGTTATCGGAAACATATTTGACAATCTTGATCGTTTGGATGACGACGATGAAACCATATAGAGAAAGCGAGGCATGATATGAAAGAAGAAACAAAGATGGAGATAAGCGCGGCACTAACGCTATTAAAAAACACACTGATAAAAAATGGTGTAAGCATTGCACTTGCCGGAAGTGAAGATGCTGGGGAAGATGATGGTCGCATTCTGTTTTTTGATACGGATGAATATTACAGAACCGGAAAAATGGATGGAGTATCAGTAAAAACCGTGGATTTAGTGAGGTAGAAATATGAAAAATGGAATACATCCTGATGGATACATAGTTGAAAAGAAAAGGACCAATGCAGACCGGATCCGAAGCATGACGGATGAGGAACTGGCAAAATGGTTTGATGCTGTGACGAAAGACGTACTTGGTGGAAGCACTTGGAATAAAAAAGGATGGCTTAAATGGCTTCGGGCAGAAAGCGAGGGATAGTATGGAGAGATTAACGACAAATAAAAGCGTATCTGATATGTCAATGGTTGAGCTGGCACATAACAGTTGCTATGTAGACAGCGAAGGTAATGCCAGATATAGAGATTATGAGATGGAAATGGATGCACGAGATTTCGCCAGAAACCTCATGGTCACATTGACAAAAGATGAGTTGCCAGTAGATGATACAGAGTTTGACGAGGAAATACTGGACAATTTAACAATAGACCCATTTTCAGATGTCCGTGGTCTGATTGCCGTGTTCTACCGTAATATGTGGGCAATGGCAGACTTAAGAGAAAAGCTGAAACGCGATGAGGATGCCGAGGAGCAGGGATTGCTTCTGCGGTTGCCGTGCAAGGTGGGAGATACCGTATGGGTAGTTACTTCTCCGTTTAATGTGTTTGATGACATTGAATATGATGAAAATATGAAAGATGAAGTGTATGAAGCTTTTATTTCTAGTGTAACTTTCTATGAATGCGGGGAGCAATATAGAATTTATGCAAAAGCAACAAATCACTTTATCGGAGCGTATTTTAGAAAATGCGATTTTGGGAAAACCGTATTCCTTACAAAAGAGGAAGCCGAAGCCAAGCTGAAAGAAATGGAGGGCGCAAATGGAGAGTAGATATTTATATCGCGGAAAGCGGATTGATAACGGCAAGTGGGTGGAAGGTAGTCTTGTTACCGGAGTATTTTTTCGGTTAGGACAGGAAATCCCGTACATGTTTTGCCCTAATCTTGCCGATTATGATTGCTTTGAGGATTTTTCGGAAGAAAATGGGATATTTGAGGTAGACCCATCCACCATCTGCCAGTGTACCGGATATGAGGGAATCTATGAGAAAGATATTTTCCAGTGTGAAGATGAAAGATATGTAATTGAAAGGTCAGATTATTCACTAAGCTGGGAAGCAGAAAGCATATTTAGCAGTGAGACGATATCTTTAGGCGAATTTTTACCGAAAGAAATCGACGTCATTGGAAATGTATTTGACAACCCGGAACTGTTGGAGTGAATTGTTTCCAAAATGGAAATAGTTGAAAGGAGAAACTATGAATGAGAATGAAGCAATCGAAAGAATCAAGTACCGGATGCATACGGCAGGACAGGTAACCGGAGAAAGCGGAATGGAAGATCTGGAAATGGCGATCAAGGCACTGGAGGAAGTACAGCAGTACCGCGCAATCGGCACACCGGAAGAATGCCGTAAATCATTGGAAATCTGCAAAGCTATGGTTGAACGTAATATAACACCAGATGATATGGAAAATTATATGAAGTTTGAGGATGAATGCATAAAGCAGGGATTTACACTTGACAGCATTCTGAAATCCAGAGAGAAGCAGACGGCAAAGAAAATAGAAATCTTTAATGGACAGGCATCTTGCCCTAACTGTAAGCACTTTTTTGGAGAAATGAATGTTATTAGGAGTCTGATAGCATGGAACATGCCATATTGCAAACATTGTGGTCAGAAATTAGATTGGAGTGATGAAGAATGAGCGAAGCGGAATATATGGAAGATGGAGCGGATTATTTAGAGGAAGGATGTCAAAGACAAACTTGTGATGGCTGTATGGCTTACAATTATTGTCTGATAAAAGAACAGGAGGGCGAACGATGGGAAGATCGATTGACGAAGATGAACTGGTGGAAGAAATAAAGTCGTTAAAAATTGTATTGGATGGCAAAGATATATTCCCTACCGCCGCAAAAGATACAGTTTTAAGAATTATCAGTGAACAGCCAACCGCCTACGACCCGGACAAGGTTGTGGAGCAGTTGGAAGAACGCACAGCATTCCTGAAAGACTGTACGAAGTATGGAAATAAAGCAGCAGATCAGCAGTCAAAATCCTACGACACTATGATGATGTACGAGGTCATGGATTTGGTAGATGATTTGTTAGAGATTGTAAAGGCAGGTGTATCAGATGGCAATTAAACCGATTTTATTCAATACCGAAATGGTTCGGGCAATTTTGGACGGACGGAAGACCTGTACCCGTAGATTGATAAAGCCACAGCCGGATAAAAAGCATATATATCCACTTGGTTTTGTTACCGACAGTACAGAAAAGAAAGAGGTAGGATGCTTTGGATTTGCCGCTAATGAATATGGTGGCTCTATTCAATACGTTAAGCCGCCGTATAGGTATGCACCGGGAGATATCCTGTATGTTCGGGAGACATGGAAAAAGGCGCCGAACGGATACTATTACTACGAAGATTGGCAAAGAAATGACATTGCCGATGTTACAAAGTGGAAACCATCCATCCACATGCCGAAAGAAGCGGCGCGTATCTGGCTTAAGGTTACGAATGTGAGAGTGGAGCGGTTGCAGGATATAACACCAA